>Ga0302270_10003442_pt1 | contig 15057 bp, 13 predicted proteins | sample III_Bog_E2_3_FD_198773 | JGI IMG/M metagenome (GOLD analysis project Ga0302270, IMG submission 198773) | Peat permafrost microbial communities from Stordalen Mire near Abisko, Sweden - III_Bog_E2_3 | ecosystem: Environmental > Terrestrial > Soil > Wetlands > Peat | place: Sweden: Abisko... | reverse complement strand
ACCAAACTTGGCTGGGGCGGCGCATCGCCCACCTGGACATGGACGCCTTCTTCGCGTCGGTGGAGCTGCTCAGCTACCCCCAGCTTCGCGGCCAGCCGGTGGTGGTGGGCGGGCGACGGAAACGGGACCCGGAACTGGATGGCGTGGGGAGGCCGTTCGGCCGGCTGCGGGAGTACGTGGGGCGCGGGGTCGCCACCACCGCCACCTACGAGGCCAGAGCCCTGGGGGTCCACTCGGGCATGGGCTTGATGAAGGCGGCCGCCCTGGCTCCCGAAGCCATCCTGCTGCCGGCCAACTTCGAGGCCTACGTCCGCTGCTCCAAGCTGTTCAAGGCCGCCGTGGCCGAGATTGCGCCCACCATCGAAGACCGGGGCATAGACGAGATTTTCATCGACCTCACCGACGTGCCCGGGGAAACCGTGGCACTGGCCCAAAAGCTCAAGGACGCAGTCATCCTGGCTACCGGCTTGAGCTGTTCCATTGGCATCACTCCAAATAAACTGTTGTCGAAGATTGCCTCAGAACTACAGAAACCAGATGGCTTGACCATCCTTACCCTGGACGATCTGGCGACCCGGATCTGGCCCCTGCCCTGTTCCGCCGTCAACGGCATCGGCCCCAAGGCCAGCGCCAGACTGGAGGCGATGGGGCTGCACACCATCGGCCAGCTGGCGGCGATGGACCCCGGGCGGCTGGTGGCGGATTTCGGCCAGAGCTACGGCGCCTGGCTTTGGGAGGCGGCCCACGGCCGTGACCCGCGTCCCCTGGTCACGGTCCGGGAAATCAAATCCATCAGCCGGGAGACCACCTTCGAGCGGGATCTGCATCCCCGCCGTGACCGGGATGCCCTCACCGGGATCCTGCTGGACCAGTGCCAGCGCCTGGCCGGGGATCTGGAACGCAAGGGCCGGCTGGGCCGGACCATCGGCATCAAACTGAAGTACGACAATTTCCAGACTGTGACCCGGGATCTCACCTTGGAACGGGCCACCGCCGACCCGGAGACGATCCGGGATGCCGCCCGGGCCTGCCTGCGCCGGGTGCCCCTGGACCGACCGCTGCGTCTGCTGGGCATCCGGGCTGGTTCCCTGGAATTGCCAGGAGCGGCCGGAGAAGGGGAACAGGATCCATTCGGGGACGGGGCTCGGATCCCTGGGATGCTTCTGCCGCTGGATTTATGAATTTCCAGGTTTTTCATAGGGATACGTGGCCTGGCATGGGATTTTAAGCGCTTTGACCCTGGGGGCATCGCGCTACCATCGTGCCCGGGGATCTTTCCATGAGCGACCGCACCCTAGGTTTGGACGACAGGCTCCAGCAATATCTGCGCGATCAGGACCTTCGCGAACACCCCCAGCAGGTGGGATTGCGGGCCGCCACCGGACGCCACCCCCTCGCCACGATGCAGATCTCCCCGGAACAGGGGGCGCTGATGCAGTTGTTGGTCAAGCTGATGGGCGCCCGGCGCACCCTCGAGATCGGGGTGTTCACCGGATACAGCGCCCTGACTGTGGCGTTGGCCCTGCCTGCGGACGGCTATTTGCTGGCCTGCGACCTGAACGAACACTACACCAGCCTGGGCCGCCCCTTCTGGGAACGGGCCGGAGTGGCCGGCAAGATCGATCTGGTGATCGGCCCGGCCCTGGACACCCTGGACAGCCGGCTGGCCCGGGGCGAAGCGGGCAGCTACGACTTCGCCTTCATCGATGCGGACAAGACCGGTTATGAAGCCTATTTCGAGCGGTGCCTGCAACTCTTGCGCCCGGGCGGCCTGATCGCCGTCGACAACGTGCTGTGGAGCGGCCGGGTGGCGGAACCGGCGGATCCGGCCAAGGATCCGGACACCGCGGCCCTGCAGCGATTCAATGTGAACCTGCACGGCGACCAGCGGGTGGACCTGTCCATGGTGCCCATCGGCGATGGCCTGACCCTGGCCCGGAAGCGCTGATTCCCGGAGGGCCCCGGTTTGGCTGTTGCTGATTGCCGTTTGGCCGGTCCTGGGCCTGCTGAATCCCATACACTGGGTGTTGAGCCCGGCTTCATGGCCGCTGGCCAAATCCCCGGCAACCTTGATGGAGTCCCCCATGCCACTGCGGATCGATCTTCCCCTGGGCATCGCGCTGGTGGCCCTGGTGGGCTGCGCCTCCCGGCAGGCACCCATCGCCGCTCCGGTCACCACGACCCCGACCCGGGACGCGCCGGCCTGGATCGACCAGGAGGAGATGGCCGGCGGCCTCGCCGCCGTGGGTATCGCCCAACCCAACCCCATGGGCGACAAGGGGATGCAGCGCACAATCGCACTGGCCGACGCAAGGACCAAGCTGGCCGGAAAGGTCAAAGTCCGGGTCCAGAGCCTGTTCAGCCAGCTCAACCAGCAACTCACCGGCGTCACGGCAGGCACCTCGGCCCCCCCGGTCAAGACCGACGTCATGAACCGGGTCCTGGAGAACGTCACCCGCCAACTGGTCGACCAGGAACTGGTGGGGGGTAGTACAAGAGCCACCTGGACCGATCCTCAGGACGGCTCGCTGTACCTGCTGCTGACCCTGACCCGGGACGCCGCGGACCGCGCCATGGCCAGCACCACCAAGACCGAGATCCGCAAGCAGGTCGCCCGGGGGCAGCCCCGGTTGGCTGAGGTGCTGCCCGAAGTCGATACCGCCATCGCCGCGTTGGAAAGCGAGGAGAGCCTGAATGCCGACCTGGACCGGCTCGATCCCGCCGCCGGCGCCAAACCCTGAGCACCCCTTACGGCAAGCGGGACGCTTCCCCGGCATCAGCGGAGGGCTCGTCCCGCTAACGGTGGGTCGGCGCCATGGACGGAACAACGGACGCTCCGGTGGAAATAGCCCGGCGGCCTGCAAACTTCCTGCCGGGAACGCTTGCTCCGCAACCCCGGCTGCTGGCATGTTGCCGGAATCACAATCATTCATCAAACGGAGGTAAAACACCTATAATGACGGAACAGGGAGCCACGGTTCGCCCGTGGCCTTCCGTCTGTCCCTCTCGCAGGCGCCGGCCGGCGGCAATCCGGCCTGCCCTTGGCGCGCCCCGTTTCCCGCCTGCGTCCCTCCCCAAGGAAGCCATGATGCTCAATATCACCGATGTGCGGATCACCAAGGTCGAAGGCGATGAGAAGCTGCGGGGTTTTGCCGCCATCGTCATTGACGATAGCTTCATCGTCGGTGACCTGCGGGTGTTGGAAGGCGAAGAAGGTTATTTCGTGGCCATGCCCAGCAAGCGCAAGCGCGACGGGACCTTCAAGGACATCGCCTACCCGCTCAACAACGAAGTCCGTGAAGCCCTCGAAGAGCGCGTCCTCCTGGCCTACGAAGCGAGCACTGGCAACCGGGCCGTTTCCCGGATCGAAAAGGGGGAGGTCACCGTCGTTCGCGGTGATCTTTTGGGGGTGGAGGAGTTCGGGTTCACCCCCAAGAGCAACCCCTGAGCCAACCCCAGACTGGACGCGCGCCTCGGGATCAGGCTAGAATGCAGGCTCCCTGGGGAGTAGCCAAGTGGTAAGGCAGCAGGTTTTGATCCTGCGTATCGAGGGTTCGAATCCTTCCTCCCCAACCAACCGGAAAAGGCCCCCTTTTGGGGGCCTTTCCCCTTGGCGAGGAAGGATTCGAATCGGCAATGGCGTGGCCTCAATCTTGACTGAACTGATATCCTTTTCTGACCCCGCTGCTCTTGACGTTGGGGGTGCCGTACTCCCTCCAAGGGCGACCTGATTCCAGGAAAGGCACCCATGTCCTTCTACGATTTGTCTCTTAAAGCCCTGGACGGGCAAGTCCTGCCCCTTTCGGCCTTCCGCGGCAAGGTGGTGCTGGCGGTGAATGTGGCCAGTGAGTGCGGTTACACCCCGCAGTACGCCGGCCTGCAGGACCTGCAGACGACCTATGGGGCCAAGGGCTTCACGGTGATGGGCTTCCCCTGCGATCAGTTCGGCGGCCAGGAACCCGGCAGCCCCGAACAGATCCAGGCCTTCTGCCGCAGTCGCTACCAGGTCACCTTTCCCTTGACCGAGAAACTGGACGTGAAAGGACCCGGTCAGTCGCCGGTATTCGCCTTCCTGGCCCAGACCCACGGGGAACCGAAATGGAACTTCACCAAATACCTGGTGGGCAAGGATGGCCAAGTGCTCCAGGCCTTCCCCAGCGGGGTCGAACCGGGAAGCGCCGAACTGGTGGAGGCCATTGACGCGGCCCTGGGCTAGTACGTCATCCCGGTAATTTCTTGACCCTCTCAACATTTTCCAGCACTACTTGGCATGGAGCGTGGCCGACCTGCCCAGGCAGTGGCACTAACGGATCATGACAAGGCCGAACTGGAAAACCTTGTCCGCCAGAAGACTGCGGCCCATAGGGATGTCCAGCGTGCCCAGATTGCCTTGATGGCGAATCAGGGCGAAACCAGCGTTTACATCGCCGAAGCTCTTGGTCTCTCCGAGCATACGGTCTGCCTGTGGCGCGGGCGGGCGGCCGACTCTGGAAAGGAGGGCTTGAAGGATCACCCGCGGTCCGGACGGCCGCGGCGGATCACCGATAGTGAATGGCTTCAATGGATTGCCCTAGCAGGCGAGCGCGCCGACGAGGAGGGCGGCCGGTCGACGCCGACCTTGAACGAACGGGTGGCCAGGGCCCAGGAGCGCGGTGTGGTGAGCCACATCCAACTGGAACTGGAGGACGGCATGGAAACCGTAGCCCGCATCACTTCGATCACAGCCAGAACCTACGGCGCCGCCTTTCGAACCCATACCGGGCGCTGGGAGCCGGTACCGGACGAAGGTACGCTCGAGGACATGGTCAGGACCAGCAGGGGGGCATCCTTTTCATGGCAACGCTCCAGATTCTGGGGGTTGAGAGCGAGCGGACGGGCTTTGCCCGACCTTCCTGCCGGATCGATGAGGCTACCTCGCCCCAGGTCACCCTTGGGGTGATGCTCCAGGAGTGTCGAAAAAAATAAAAGGTTCTTAACTTTGTCGGGCCAAGCCCCCAGGCCCACAGACTGGCCGGCGAAACAATTTCATGGGCATACTAACCTGAGTACCTGTCCGGTCCTGCTGGGCATACCGTCGTCACCGCCGCACCGCCGCCCTTCCCCCCGCGCCGCCTCCCCCCTGGAGCCATCTGAATGACAAGCTTGAACCTGTGCCTGGCCGAGGCCCCCTACCCCATCGTGGGGCTGACCGGCGGCATCGCCGTTGGAAAAACCTATACTGCCATCCGGCTGGCCGCCTCGGGCTGGGTGGTGATCAACGCCGACCAGGTCGCCCGGGAAGTGGTGGAGCCGGCAACCGAAGGGCTGGCCGAACTGGTGGCCGTGTTCGGACCGGAGATCCTGGCCCAGGACGGCAGCCTTGACCGTTCCATTCTGGCCAGTCTGGCCTTCGCCGATCCGGTCCTGCGGGCCCGGCTGGAAGCCCTGCTGCACCCCCGCATCGAAGCCGGTCTGGCCGCCAAACTGGCTGCCCTCGCCGCCGGGATCAAGGGGGTCGTGCTGGACGCCGCCCTCTGGGTGGAGCGGGGCCAAGCTCACATCTTCGATGCACTGTGGGTGGTGGACGCTCCTGAGGATCTGCGGCTCAAGCGGCTCATGAAGCGCGACGGGCTGGACCAGGAAGCGGCCCTGGACCGGATCCATGCCCAGTCCGCGGGCGCCGAGAAAGTGCTGCACGCCGACCGGGTGTTCCAGAACGACGGCCGGGATCTGGACGAACCGCTGCGGATGGCGGAGGCGGCCCTGCTGGCCCACTGGAAGGCCGCCCGGGCCCGGAAATGGCGGCCCCCCATGGCCCCCCCTCTGGGCGCGGACCAGCTGCACCCGATCCTGGAGGCCCTGCTGGCCCGGGGCGGCGACTACGGCGAGGTGTTCGTGGAACAGAAGCGAGCCTGCGGCCTGGGCATGGACGCCGGGCGGATGGAAGACGTCCTGGCCAGCGAAACCTACGGCGTCAGCTTGAGGCTCATGGACGGGGAGACCACCCGTTTCGCCGACCTCATCGCCCCCACCCTGGAGGAACTGCTGGAGGCCGCCCGGACCCTGGCGGCTCCGGGCGCCGGCATCCCGGTGCGGGTCCCCCCGCTGGCGCTCCAGCTCCTGCCCAAGCCCAGCCCCATCGACCGGGAGCCCGCCGTGGTGCCGCTCACGGAAAAGGTGGACCTGGTGCGCCGGACCGACTACCTGGCCCGGAACCGGGCCGAGACCCAGAAACCGGGCGCCCTGCGCCAGGTTTCCGTGGGCTACGGCGACAGCACCCAGAACGTCTGGATCGCCACCGCCGAACGCAAGGGCACGGCCTGGGCTGCCACCCTCACCGAGGATCGCCGGATCCAGAGCATGCTCAGGCTCAACGTCACCGTGGGCGAAGGCGACAACCTCCAGACCGGCTACCAGTCCCTGGGCGAAACCCGGGGCTTCGAATTGTTCACGACCGAGGCGGTGGAACGCACCGTGCTGGAAGCGGTCCGGCTGGCCATCCAGGCGCTCTCCGCCCGCCCCGCGCCGGCCGGGACCTTCCCGGTCATCCTCAGCAGCAGCGCCGGCGGCACCATGATCCACGAGGCCTGCGGCCACGGACTGGAGGCGGACCTGGCCCTGGCCGGGGTGAGCGCCTTCTCGGGCAAGCTGGGCCAGCGGGTCGCCGCCGAAGGGGTGACCATCATCGACGACGGCACCCTGCCGCACAAGCGGGGCTCCAGCGCCAGCGACGACGAGGGCCAGCCGGCCCAGCGGGTGGTGCTGATCGAGCACGGCATCCTCAAGGCCTACCTGCAGTCCCGCAAGACCGCCCGGAAGATGAACACCGATCCCACCGGCAACGGCCGCCGGGAGAGCTACCGCCACATTCCCATCCCGCGCATGCGCAACACCTTCCTGGCCCCGGGCCAGGAGGCGCCCGAAGCGATCCTCAAGGATCTGGACTGCGGGCTCCTGGTCAAGCACATGGGCGGCGGGCAGGTGGACACCGTGACCGGGAATTTCGTGTTCCAGGTGACCGAAGGCTACTGGGTCGAAAAGGGGGTCGCGCTCTATCCGGTCAAGAACGCCACCCTCACCGGCTGCGGCCCGGAAGTGCTCATGAGCCTCACCCGGATCGGCACCGACCTGCACCACTTCGACATCGGCACCTGCGGCAAGGACGGACAGGGGGTGCCGGTCTCGGACGCCCTGCCCACCATCCTCTGCCCCGCCCTGATCGTCGGCGGCACCGCCGAGGTCCTGCCCGGCATTCTCTGATCCCCGAACCCCCTTTCAAAAGGCGCTGCCCTGATGTCCGATCAATCCGTGTTTCGAACTTTCCTGGGTGAAGCTCTGGAAGACCGCCTCCAGGAGGGCATCCGCCACGCCCTGGCCCTGGGCGCCGAGGGGGCCGAGGCCTTCGTCGGCGTCTCCCGGAGCCGCCGGGCCAAGGTCCAGAACGGCGCGCTGCAGGATCTCTCCACCAGCAAGCGGGGCGGCCTGGGGGTCCGGGTGCTGCGCGCCGGCCCCAAGGGGCTGCGCACGGGCATCGCCACCAGCACCGACCTCACCCGCCAGGACTTCAAGGAACTGTTCACCCAGGCCTGGCAACTGTCCGCCCTGGGCGATGAGGATCCCTGGGCCCGGCAGGCGGACCCGTCCGGCGAAGATGACCTGCCCAGCCGCTACGACCGGCGCGGCGATGCCCTGACTCCGGAGGACCGGATCCAGCGGGCCATGACCCTGGAAGCCGAGGCCCGCAAGGCCTCGGTCAAGGTGGCCGCGGTGCGGGAAGCCACCTGGGCCGACGGTGCCGGCGCCAGCCTGCTGCTCACCCAGAAAGGCGTGCGCAGCCACGACCTGGCCTCCTCCTGTTCGGCCAGCATCGAACTGGCCGTGGCGGACGGTGCCGACCGTCAGGCCGCCTGGCATTGGGGGGTGGGCCGGAACCCGGAAGCCCTGGACCTGCAGGCCATCGCCCAGGAGGCGGCCCGGAAGGGCGAGCGCAAGCTCAAACCCTCGCCCCTGGCCTCGGGCCGCTATGGGGTGGTGCTGCACCCGGAGGTGACCCTGGACATCCTGGGACTGGTCACCGGCATGCTGTCCGCCGAGGCGGTGCTGAAGCAGCGCAGCCTGTTCGCGGGCCGGCTGGGGGAAGCCATCGCCTCCCCCCTGCTCACCCTGGTGGACGATGGCCGGCTGGCCGGTGGCCTGGGTACGGAACCCTGGGACGGCGAGGGCCTGCCCACCCGCCGCAACGTCCTGATCGAGAACGGGGTGCTGGCCAGCTACCTGCATACCCTGAAGACCGCCGCGGAGATGGGCGTGCCGCCCACGGCCAGCGCCAGTCGCGGCACCGGCAGCAACCCCGGGGTCACCACCTTCAACCTGTTTCCCAAGGCCGGCGACCGCACCGTGGCGGAACTCTACCGCATGGCCGGGGATGGCGTGCTCATCACCGAGATCATGGGCCTGCACACCGTGGACCCGGTTTCCGGCGACCTCAGCGTCGGCGCCTCCGGGGTGCGCATCCGGGATGGGGTGCTGGCCGAAAGCGTCGACCGCATGACCTTCGCCGGCAACCTCAAGGATTTCCTCACCCGGATCGTGGCCCTGGGCGACGATCTGCGCTGGTACGGCAGCGATGCGGGCCTCAGCCTGCTGCTGGAGGACATCAGCCTGGGCGGCGCCTGAGCGGGAGCCCCCGCCCCCGGTTCAGGTGATATCCTTCCAAAACGCATCTGCGCACTCCTTTCCCGAGGTCCGTCCATGTCCAGCCCCACCCTTGCCGCCGCCCACGCCTACCTTGCCTCCGCTGATCTGGAGCCCGAGCTGAGAGAGGAACTGGAGCCGATCGTAAGGGCCGCCGAAGCGGGTGACGCCGCGGCCCTGGCGGAAGTGCTGGACCGGTTCTTCGAGCCCCTGGCGTTCGGCACCGGCGGCCTGCGCGGGATCATGGCCGCCGGGTTGCGCCGCATGAACAAGCCGAACATCCGCCGCACCACCCTGGCCCTGGCCAAGGTCACCGGGGCGCACGTTCCCGGGTCCCGGATCGCGCTGGTGGGGTTCGACACTCGCCTGCTGTCCGATGTGTTCGCCCGGGAAGCGGCGCGGGTCCTGGTCGAGGCGGGCTACCAGGTCTACCTGGGCAACCGGCCCCTGCCCACCCCGTTCCTATGCTACGCCATGCGCAAGCTGGGCACCGCCTGCGGCATCATCGTGACGGCGTCACATAACCCGAAAGAATATAACGGTTACAAGGCATATAACCACCAGGGTGGCCAGGTCCTGGCGCCCTGGGACACGGAGATCGAAGCGGCCATGGGCCAGCTGCCCCTGGTGCCGCCGCCGCCGACCGCCGAGGCCGACCTGCGCATCCTGCCCATCCCGGCCGAACTGGAGGAAGGCTACCTCGCCCTGGGGCTGAGCCTGCGCCAGCTGCCGAAGGTGTTCCAGCCCGCCCGGATCCTCTACACCCCCTTCCACGGCACCGGCATCGCCTTCGTGCCCGAGCTCTACCGCCGGGCCGGCCTGCCGTTGCAGATCTGCGCCTCCCAGGCGATCCAGGACGGCACCTTCCCCACCGCCCCAAGGCCGAACCCCGAGGAGATCGCCGCATACCAGGCGCCCCTGGCCGACGCCAAGCGCATCGGCGCCGAAGTGATCCTTTCCAACGATCCCGACGCCGACCGCATCGGCCTGGTGGCGCCCAACCGCGGCCAGTGGGAGTTGATGACCGGCAACGACCTGGTCGCCCTCACCCTGGACTACCTCTGCGGCCAGAAGGGGCTCAAGGGGGTGGTGGTGACCACGGTGGTCACTTCCGATTTCGTGGCCGAGGTGGCCCGCCACCACGGCCTCGAGGTGATGTGGACCCTCACCGGCTTCAAATACATCGGGCTGTGCATGGACGCGCTGGAGCGGCGTTCCGAGACTTACGCCTTCGGCGCCGAGGAGTCGTTCGGCATGCAGCTCTCTTCCGAGATGCGGGACAAGGACGGCGTCCTGGCCGCCCTGGTGGTGGGCGAAATGGTCGGCCACTACAAGGCCCTGGGCATGGGGCCGTTCGAGGCGGTGGCTGAGCTGTGCCGGCGGGTGGGCACCTTCCACAACCGTCTGGTCAACCTGGAAGACCCGAGGCCCGGGGGCGCGGTACGCTTCGCCGAGGCCATGACCCGCATCCGTAGCGCCGGTCTGACCGCCTTTGCCGGGGAAAAGGTCCAATCCTGGGAGGATTTCCAGGCGGGCGAAGGGCATACCGGCAGCCAGGTGCAGCCGATCCTGGATCGTCCGGACAACCGCGCCGCCGCCCAGCCCATCGACCGTTCCAATGTGCTCAAGTTCCGTCTGGAGTCGGGCGCGTTCGCCGCCTTCCGCCCCAGCGGCACCGAACCGAAGCTGAAGGTCTACCTCCAGAGCCGCACCACACCGGAACTGCTGGACCGCATGGAAGCCGAGGCCCGCGGCCTGCTGGGGCTGGGTTAGCCGGCCAGCTTGGCTGTCGCCGTGGGGAAAAGGCGATTTTCCCCACGGCTTGGCTCAGCTCCGAGGCCGGAAATGAAATATGCTTGAAGTATCCACCCCACCTGATCCGGGAGCAGCAGCCATGAGTGCAATCGCGCGCAACGTCCTCGCAGGGGTCCTGATGCTGGGCTTGGTATCTTCGGCCGCCGTCGCGGCGCCCGAACTCAAACCGGCCGCACGGCACCGCAGCTCCTGGGATATCGGCGAATTCACCTCCATCAAGCTGGTGAAACGGGAACCGGGAGCCGTCGCCAATGAGCATCCGATGACGATCGGGGCCGGGGATCTGCGGCTGCGCTTATCCTCGGTGATGCTCGCCTCGGGCTATCCGCTGTTCGCCAAGGACGAATTGACCCTCCTGCTGGCGCCCCTGGGCGAGGCGCTGAGCCAGGCCGGGCCCGGTGAGGACATCCTGCTGCTGAGCAGCTACAAGCGGGAAGGCAGCACTTTCCTGGCCAACCCCAAGGGCATCACGGCCCGTTTGTTCCAGCAGGACGGCAAGCTGAACCTGATCGTGCATGACGCGCGGCTGGATTTCTACGTCGGCTGGATGATCGAACAGGACAAGCCGCTCGCCTTCCATTTCGGTTCCCGCAACCAGTCCGGCGATGCCCAACTGCGCAGCCCGGGCGCCACCCTGGTCCGGCCGGATTGGATCGCCCTGCCCCCAGCGCCGGTGGCTGCCGTTCCCCTCCCGGCTGCGGCCGTGACGGAGGCCCCAGCCCCTGCCCCGGCGGTAGCCGTGGTGGCCGTGCCAACCCCCGTCCCGGCCCCCAGCGCCAGCGCCCCGACCGCCGAGACCGAGGAGGAGGCCGCGGCGGATGAGAAGCAGCTGAAGCGCCTGCGAACCTTGAAACGGATGCACGACGAAAAACTCATCACCGAAGAGGAATATCAGCAGAAGCGTGCGGATGTCCTCAAGGGCATCTGACCGCGGGACCGCTTTTCCGTCAAAGCCGGCTGCGCAGGGGCCTCCCAAGGGCGCCGAACCAGCGGAAGGCCTTTTCCAGTGCCAGGGGCGCGCCGCTGACATGGTCGGTCCCGGCTCCGAACAGGGTGAGCGGATAGAGGCTCACGGGGGCCGTGCAGCCGGCTTCGGCCCAGGCCGCCATGATCGCGTGGGTGTTGCTGGGGGGTACGATCTCGTCGGTGGGACTGGTGGCCAGGAGCATGGGCACCCGGGGTGCCCAGCCGCCCACCAGGTCGTTCTCCCGCAGGATCCGCCCCACCTCGGTTTCGGGCCAGGCCTCTGAAAGCAGTTGGCTTTCCAGCCAGTCCGGATTCATGACCATTCGGGCCGGGGTGAGAGCGTCCGGCGAACCGGTCAGGCGAAACCTGACCTTCTGGCAAATGAGGCTCCCGCTGCAGGTGCCGCACAGCCATTGCTGGAGCTCGCCCTGGTCCACCCCGTCGGTCCTGGGCTCCAGCAGTTTCGGGTTGAGGGCTCGGGCCGGGGAAAACAGGCCGGTATCCGGATAGAGGTCATCGTAGGCCTTGAGCAGGAACAGCTGGATGTCCGGGCGGTGGTAGGGGGAGGCACCGGCCAGGAAGGCCCGGACCGATTCAGAGAATTGGAACGGACCGGCCATGCACGCGGCACCCGTGAGGGGCAGGTCGGCATAGCGCGGGTTGGTGTGGCGCTCTTTCACGGCCGCCATGGCCCCGTAGCCTCCGGCAGAATAGCCCACCAGGAATACCCGCCCGTCCCATTTGAGCTTCCCGGCGGCCAGCAGGCCGAGGGCGGGTTTGATGATGTCCAGTACCGAAAAGGCCAGGGATTTGGCGTGGCAGTAAGGGTGGGGGTGGCCAGAGGGGTCCTTCCCATAGCCCGGAAGGTCCGGCATCGCCACGGCGAAATTGTGGAAATAGGCCGCCATGGCCCCCACCATCGACTCGACGCCCCGGTTGAACTGGGGTATCTGGTCCAGTTCCGCTTCGGTGCCATGGACATAGACCACCAGGGGTACGGATCTCTGTTCCCTGCGCCACCAGGGCGTTGGCAGGTAGAGCCGCCCGGAATACTGCCGCGGCTCGCCCCGGTGGTCCTGGGAAGGGTAGAGCAGTTCCCGGGAGGCCACCCATCGGGTGAAACGATCCCCCTGCCAGCCGGGCGCCGGCGCCAAGGCCGGGGCGGGACACTCCGCCGAATCAGCTTCAGCCGCCGGGGGCTCACCCCCGGCAGGCGCGGACTCCTGGAACCCGGCCCAGAGCCGCCCGGGCAGGAGGACGGAGAGCATAAGCGCACGGGCGTTGCTCCTGACGGCTTTGGCGATCCTTTTCATGGCGGCCTCGATCCCCCTGCATGGGACCGAGTGCCGCCAATCCGTCCGGTGTTCCCCGGGTTATTCGTTCAGTCTGCGGACCACGACTTGGCTAGGCCTGGGGCCGTTCTGGGGATAGGGGGTGGGATTGACCTGGTCCAGGCGGGCCGCCTCCCTTTCATCCAGCTTCCGGGTGGCGTCCGCGGGCGGGAACATCTCCGGGGCTTCCTCCTGCAGGAAACGCCGGGACCGGGCCAGCAGCGAATCCATGTCCTGGAGGAACCGCACCCGTTCCAGCTTCAGGCTGCGAATCTGGGTCTCAAGTTCCACCACATGGGTCTGGGCCTGCCGGATCAGCTCGTCGGCCTTGAAATCCGCTTCCTTCAGGATGAGGGCCTTTTCCCGGTTCACCGTGTCCAGGATCTCCTCCTTGGTGCGCTGGGCATTGAGCAGCGTCTCCCGGAAGATCCGGTCCTGGTCCTGGTACTCCCGCAGGTGTTCCCGCAGGTCCAGCACTTCGCTGCGCAGGCGCTGGTTCTCCACCTGCAGCTCTTCCCACTCGCCGGCGACCTCGTGCAGGAAGGTGCGCACCTCCCCTTCGTTCAGCCCGCGAAAGGCCTTCTCGAATTCCCGTCGTTGGATATCCAGTGGCGTGAATTTCATGAGGATCTCACTATGAAAGGCTTCGATGAAGCAGATTCTGGAGCATCCAGAGAATCACCATGGCCACCATCGGGCTGAAGTCCATCCCCGCGGTCGACGGCAGGATGGCGCGAATGGGATGGAGCAGCGGGTCCACGATGGTGTGCAGCAGCCGCACCAGGGGATTGCGGGGGTCGGGTTGGAACCAGGACAGCAGGCTGGTGACCAGGATCATGAGGATAAGAACTTCGATTCCCCAATCGGCGAGGGTGACGACAAGCGGCATATGGGAGTACCTTTCAGAGCCCATCATAATCCCATCCGGCCATTCATGAGGCTTACCTGGGGCGGTTCCAATGCCATTATTTAGACAAGGGCTTCAAAGGGGAGTACAACCTAACCATGCGCATCGGAATTTCCTGTTATTCAACCTTCGGCGGATCAGGGGTGGTGGCCACCGAGGTGGGCAAGGCCTTGGCCGCCCGGGGCCATGAGGTGCACCTGCTCAGTCCTTCCATTCCGCCCCGACTGGTGGGCTTCGAGGACCGGATCGTGTTCCACGAGGTGACGGCCAGCCCGTACCCGCTGTTCGAGAACGCCCCCTACTCCATCGCCCTGGCATCCAAGATGGCCGACGTCGCCGCCCACCATGGGTTGGAGATCATGCACGCCCACTACGCCATCCCCCACGCTTCGGCGGCGCTGCTGGCGCGCATGGCGCTGGAGGGCAAGCTGAAGGTGGTGACCACCCTCCATGGCACCGACATCACCGTGGTCGGATCCGATCCGAGCTACCTGTCCATGGTCCGGCTGGCGATCCGGGAGAGCGATGCGGTGACCTCGGTCTCGGAATACCTCCGGGACGAGACCTACCGGACCTTCAAGGTCGACCGGCCGATCGACGTCATCCCCAATTTCGTCAGCGCCCCCACCGGCCCGGCCCATGATTGTCGCAAGTGGCTGGCCCCCTGCTCCACCTCCATCCTCACCCACATCTCCAACTTCCGGCCGGTGAAGCGGGTGATGGACGTCATGCGGATCTTCGAGCGGGTGCGGCGGGAGCAGCCGGCCCGGCTGGTGATGGTGGGTGACGGCCCCGACCGGACCGAGGCCGAGGCCTACGCCAGGGACCATGGGTTCGAACAGGAAGTGCGGTTCACCGGCAAGCAGCTGGACATCGACACGGTACTGGCCTGTTCCGATGTGTTCCTGCTGCCCAGCGCCACCGAGAGCTTCGGCCTGGCCGCCCTGGAGGCCATGGCCCACCGGGTCCCGGTCATCGCCAGTCGCGTGGGCGGTCTGCCCGAGGTGGTCCGCCACGGGGTGGACGGCTACCTGGAGCCCCTGGGCGACGTCGAGGCCATGGCCCAGGACGCCCTCACCTTGCTCCGGGACGAGGACCTCCGCAAACGCATGGGCCGCTCAGCCCAGGAACGGGCCCTTACCACCTTCGACGAAAGCCCCATCATCGACCTGTACGAGGCCGTTTACGAAAGAGTTCTCACTCCGGTGAAATCCATCATGGATCTTCAGTCCAAAACTAGTTAGACTAGCTCTTCCGGCTGGGTAGCTCAGGTGGTTAGAGCGAGGGTCTCATAATCCCTAGGTCTGCGGTTCGAGTCCGCATCCAGCCACCACCAGAAAGCCCCTGAAACCAAAAGGTTTCGGG
>Ga0302270_10003440_pt1 | contig 15058 bp, 7 predicted proteins | sample III_Bog_E2_3_FD_198773 | JGI IMG/M metagenome (GOLD analysis project Ga0302270, IMG submission 198773) | Peat permafrost microbial communities from Stordalen Mire near Abisko, Sweden - III_Bog_E2_3 | ecosystem: Environmental > Terrestrial > Soil > Wetlands > Peat | place: Sweden: Abisko... | reverse complement strand
TCGGTTTCAATCACCAGGCAACCACTGAGTGGCCAGGAGAATATTCCGGACCCCGACTTCAACGTCAATGGAAGTTCGGCTGCCACCAATAGCGCCTACCAGACGGACTACATCTCGAATCCCACTGCCCAATCCTCGCTGGTCTCTACCTATACACAATTGGCAGGTGCCCGCGGTCCGATCTATTTCTCCACGGGTCTGTCGCCGGTCTTTGTTGACCAGACGAATGCGGTTCCCTACACCGAAATCTGGAACCTAACGGTGCAGCACCAGCCGTTCGCGAGAACCTTGGTTCAGGCCAGCTACCAGGGCGTGAACGGCGTCCACCTCTATGGTCCTTTCGTCGCGCTGAATACTCCATCGGTGGCCTCGATCACGAATGCCATCGCGCAGGGAATCTACCTGGGCGCCAATACTCCCAACACCTACGGCATTCTGTCCACGAACAACGTCTCTGGCTCGGTCATGAACGAAACCAACTTGCAAAAGCTCGAGCCCTACCAGAACTTCTTCAACCAGTCCATGACGAGGATCTATCCCCGCAATGGCGTATCGCATTACAATGCCCTCTATCTTTCTGCCAACCAGCGTGCCACCAAGAACCTTACGCTGCTTGCCTATTACACATGGAGCAAGAGCCTGGACGATGTTCCTGACATCAACAGCGGAGCTGGAGCAGGCTCAGGGAATAGTGCCGTGCAGAATCCGTTTGACCTGAAGAGCGAGTACGCAGTTTCGACGTTCGATCAAGACAGCGCATTCAAAGCGGGTTATAACCTGGTTCTGCCTGTGGGCATCGGCCAGCAATTCAAGACCGGCAACGGCCTTGTTGATCGGCTTATCGGGAACATCTCTGCTGGCGGAATGACAACATGGATCACCGGCTATCCGAACTATGTGCAACTTGGAGGCAACGGCAACTTCTACCAGGTGATACCGCACGGAACCACTGGATGCACCGCAACGACAGGGTACTGTAGCACCAGCGTTCTGCCTGGCGGCTACACGCTGCGGCCGAATATCGTTCCAGGTGTTCCTCTCATCAATCCGAACTGGAAAAAGAATCCGTTCAACAGCCTTGCAGTAGGTGGCGTCCAATCCTATCTGAATGCTGCGGCGTTCTCGATGCCAGGTTCGCTCAATGTTCCCGCTCTGGGCAATGCTCCACGTACGTTGACAGGAGCGCGTACTCCGCGTGAATTCCTCATGGATATGAGGCTGAACAAGGGATTCACGATCAAGGAGAACTACAAGTTAAACCTCAACGCAACTTTCAGCGACATCTTTAACCACCCGGTTTATTTCGGAGCCGGGACCAAGACTCCGTTTTCAAGTACCAGCATCAGCAACACGACTGGACAAGCTACCTACAATGCGAATGGTTCCTTCGGCGATTTGTCATCGAGCAACTCGCAAGGAATGTCTCGTATCATCCGCGTCGGTGCGGAGTTTACATTCTGAGCTGACCAGTCAGAGTGATTTGGCGGAGCGCAAAATATCGCGCTCCGCAATTTCATTGGGGCGAAGCATTGCAAACCGATGGTTTGTCGCAGATGCTCAATTCACGGGCTTAAGTGCCTATCCGATCTGTCTCCATCGCATCGAAAGAACTTGAGTGTGTCTTACCGGCGATAGAATGGGAACAAATCTAGACCGAAGGGTTGTGAAAAATGCATAAGCTGGTCCTCCTCCACGGCCGAACGCTTTCTGCTTTACTCGCGCTTTGTTTTCTCTCGTTGTGCGGAACAGCTCAAGAGTTAATGCAGCGGCCAAACCCTGCTAGCCAGCCAGAATTGCAAATTACAACGCGTCTGGTAGTTCTGGACGTCGTGGTGACCGACCATTCCGGTCAACTGCGCAACGATCTCACAGCCAACGACTTTCATATTACTGAGGATGGTGTTCCACAAACGATTCTCAACTTTGAGCCGCCCTCATCCCATCCGATTCCGGTGGGTGCTCCGATCACCTCTACGAAGGACCTTGAGAGCCGCGCTCCTCAATCCCCTGTAGATATTGTCGTTCTGGATGAAGTGAACACCAGCTTCCAGAACATGGCGTTTGCCCGCTACGCTCTGAAGAAGTACCTGAACGCACAGCCGAGCACGATGCAGGCTCCCACGATGCTAATTGCGGTCAACTTCGACAAGTTCACCGTGCTGCACGATTACACGCAGAACCGCGCAGAGATTCTAAGCGCTCTCGATCATCATCTTACCCACTATCCATGGAATATGGAGAGAGGCGAAAGTAAATACATCACCTTTGCAAAGTCACTAGGCGCGCTGGAGCAGGTTGCAGAAGGTACACGTGGCCACCTGGGGCATAAGAACATTGTCTGGGTTGGCAAGGGTTTTCCTGGAATTGACCTGAGTTCACCTGCCATTTCTCAGGAGGCCGTCGCAGGCGTCACTTACGCGATGCAGCAGGCTGTCAACATGCTTCGCGACTCACGCGTGACCCTATATACGATCGATCCGACTCTTATGACCGCGACCATCGCTACAACCTCCGACGCAGACTCCGTCTTGGGCGGAATGGACGGGGGCATGGATGCGACGGCTCCTGATCCATTTGTTGGCGACGTAAACTTTACCGGGCTCGCCAAGGCGACGGGAGGGAAGTCATTCTACTCGCGTAACGATGTGGATCGCGAAATAGGTGAGAGCGTGCGCGACGGTGTGAACTACTACACCATCGCTTACCGCCCGACGGATAGCTCGGATGCAACGAGGGACTATCGCAAGATTCGCGTTGCTTTTGCTAATAAGGGCCTGCATGCTTTCTATCGCGATGGATACTTCGCCAAAACCACGGAAGCTGCAGCTGCTATCGGCCCGCGTACGAAATACGATCTGGCTGCTGCCGAAGAAAGCACAATGGTTTACACGGGCCTAAGCGTGGTGGTGGCGGCCAAGCCCGGTGCTCCCGATACCTATGTTGTTGGCGTACCAGAGAGCCAGTTGACGTGGACCGGGGATGGCGACCGAGAGTCCGCAAGACTGAAGGTGGTTGCCGCGGCTGTTAATAACCAGAGCGAAGTGTTGCGCCGGTCCACAGAAGAGATTACAGCCCATCGACAGGTGAAAGCGGACATGCCGACGGATACCCGCGGCCTGGTTCGAGTTGAAGTTACACTTCCCTCCGGTCCAAAAACCTATCGGTTGCGCTTTGTTGTCTATAGCGAAGGTGACGGTCGCTTGGGCACCGCAGATATTCTGATTCCCGGCGCTGCGCCCGGAAAGAACATACGCTGATGGAGTTTCGCATTCTGCGCAAATCAAGAAGGAGAAACCTCCGATGAAACGCCGTGACTTTCTATGCGCTGCCAGCAGTGCGAGCGTGGCCGCTGCAATGGTTTTGCCGAGACTCGCCGAGGGAGTTATCCCTCCGTCGCGCAGTTGCCACGTTGCTGTGGATGATGACGCGCCCGCTCAAATCCGCGATGCGGCCCACGCAGTTGCCAACGCACGCGAACATCCTCTACTTAATGTTATGACCAGGACGGCAGGAGCAGCGGTCGTTTCCAGCCGTCATTTGCTCTCTGCGCCGCTTGCCGAACGCGCCTACAGCCATCTCATTCTTGTCGGATTGCCAAGCGATCCGCTTATTCGCATCGCATGGCAGCGCGAAGCGCAAGTCACAGCGGCCGGATTCTACGTCTTTGGCTTCGGCGCACTGAAGGGCGACATCGGCTACATCGAGAGCGACCGCAACCTTTTTCTGCATTCACCTGGAATCTCTACTACCCCGTTTGAGACTGAGGTAGTGACGATTACCGGAACGACGCCGGCCGGGGTTCAATTGGCGTGCGATGCTTTTCTGTCGCAGCATCTCATCAATGGCGTGGTCGCGGCCCAAGGTTGGTCCCGCCCTGAGCCTGGACTGCTTGATCGCGATCCGTTGGGGCCCGGCTTCGCTTTACCCGTGAAGTATCCTTTGAAGCTCAATGAATATGGGCGCGTGGGGTTTACTCAAGCTTCTGAGGACGAGTACCGGGGTGTGCTTGCGGATACCGGCCTGGGCCCCCGTGCGATCTGGCGCGCTAAGTATCACACGGCGGGTGTCTGGGACCGCCCCGGCGCCCTGGCGGCATTCGATGCCTACTCGTTCGGATTACACCGGCGTGCTTATGGCAACACACGATGGATGGCCGAGTTCGATTCAGTCGACGATGCCGCGTCCGCAGCGCCGAAGATTGCCCATGCGGCGCAACTTGTCCGTAGCGGCGAACGATGGACGGGAAATCAACCGTACTACGCAGATCCGAACACGCCAGGCAGCAAGAATCGTGGACCGCTGGCTCTGTGGCAGGAAGAGGCATTCGTCCTCATGAGCACGGTGCCAGGCGAGTAATTGTCTGCGCCTCGGATTGATAGGGATCTATTGTTTCTCCTCCTGCAAACGCCGGACAGATGATCCGAGTTAGGTGAATAGGAAATGACGACGACTGCAAATGTGCTAGCTGTTGCTTCGAATTTATCCAAGCTACAGATTGCTGTGCTTGAAGCTGCCCTCGGTTGCTCAATAAGCAAGGTGGAGTTTGCCAGTGCGGACTTTATCGTTCTGGAACCGCGCCATGGAGATGATCTGACTGAGGAGCAGGTGGCGTGCATCAAGGATCGCGTGCGCCAGGGTGCCACGCTCATGGTTGCACTGAACGCCTGGCGGCAACTCTCTTCCATGCGGCTCGGCGAAGTCTTGCCGGCGATTACCTGGCAGACGCGTGATCGGTTCAATGGACCTACGGGCGACGGTTCCATTGGCATTGGATGGGCAGATCCGCGGTTCTTTGCTGGCGCCTCGCTCGTGGAAATTGCCCTCCCGTTCTTCTCGACGGTTGAGCCGATGTCGCCTGCCGAACGCGGGCAGTCGCGTTACGCGCTCTACAAACGAAAGAATCCAGTTCTGATGAACGATGTGGAGCCGGGCGATCAACTGTGGACGCGGCCGATTCTTCTCCGCGACATCCAGATTCGGTTGCGCGGAAATGACAATGCGTCAACACCGTTGCTGTTGACCGGTCGCTACGGTGCGGGTCGGACGGCGCTTTTCGGTAGCGGCTTTGAGCAGCTTGCCAGCAGTGCAGATTTGCTGCGCTCCGTACTGGCGTGGCTCAAGCCCGCCGTCGTCTCGCCTTCAGCGCCGGCAATGATTGTCCCTGAAATGATGGTTGTTTACGGAAAGCGTTCCATTGAGATCCAGCTGCGCCAAAACTCCAGTGCTCCGCTCCCGGTTGAGATCGTCGGCCGCGGATACACGTGGGAGAGCGCGCCGCTCGGCTTCGATTGTGATTTATTGAGGAGCGTTACCCTGCTGCCAGGACAGACCGTTGCGGTCACGATGCCGTTTCCAGAATATTCAGAAACGAGCTTCCAGGCGCTGGGCTTCCGCGATGCTTTTTATGTGCGCATTGGCGTGCTGGGCGCTGCGGGAGCCAATACGCTGCTGGAGCGGCAATTACTCGCCGATTTTTCTGCGCAGGCGGTGCTTGTTGTCTATGCCGACGATATTGATCATTGGCAATACCCATTTCATGCTCCAGGATCAAGTTTCCAGTCCTCTTTTATGGACCGCTCCGGAGCCCGCATAGGAGCTTATGCTTATCCGCCTGATGCGAGGCTGCATGGCTCGGTCAGCATCGCAAACGGTTTGCGCGATCTCGGCGCCCTATGCACAGTTGTGGATGAGACTACACCGGGCAATCCCACAGTCACGGCATTGATCGACGGCGCGATGGTCGCGAACAAAAAGCCCACGAAAGATGCACTGATCGCATACAGCGTGTGGACCGGAAATCCAGATGTGGAGAACGTACTGAGCTTCATCTTTCCGCACGCAGTGACTCTTGCGGCCGTGATGCTCGTTGGCAACTACAGGGAGAAGGACCCGCTTAACCCCGACGCGGTTTTTATCGAGCTCGATGGCAAAAGAATCGTCGCTGGCAACAATCTTATTGAGCGCTTCCAGCAGAATTCAGGCAATGTCGAATTCAATTTTGAGCCTGTTACCGGCACGCGGGTCAAATTTAGGGTTCCCGCTGCCGCTGCGTCGACGCGCCGGCGCGGCGTGGCGTTGACGGAGGTTCGCTTCGAAGGCTGGGCAGGTCCATCGCCGACGCCGATCACTGGTGACCTTACCGTCACGCTGGAGAATGCGCTCTCTGAAACAAGCATGCCAGTGCTGCGTCAACTCATCTCGTTGAAGCCGGGCGAGCGGCGCAATATCCCCGTTATCTGCACGCTTTCTGCGGTCGACGCATCGAGCGCTCCGGCCTTCTACCGTCTGCAGGCAAACTTTAGTGGCGTCACCAAGTCAGCGCCCATTCTCGCGTTGAATCCGCCAAGTCCATTGCTCCCGAATAACGCACTGGTTCCGTCAGACAGTGCGGAACTTGGATTCATCGTGACGCAAGGCTATCGAATCTGCTTTCCACTGGGCACAGGGACAACGGAGCATCCGCCAGGCTGGGCAACGCCTGACGATCTGGTCTGGGCTTATAGCCGCCAGATGAAGGAGGTTGGCCGCCGTGCGCGCACGCAAGCCGTCCGTCTGTTCGTGACTGAAGGCGACATGCGGCACTACGCCTCGCCCTGGAGAACATTTCTGAGTGGAGTGCCTCTGTTCGACGAAGCCACGCCAAACCTGGTTGACGCCATGAGTAAGCGACCGCACTGGAACGACTCGGGAGTTGTAAGGCTGGGCAACTCTGACCGCTGGGAGACAGGCCCGAATATCGAAACGCTGCACGGCTGGCAGGACTTCGTTGCATTCGATGCGCATCTTCGCGCCGCAGGCAAGCCGGCGTTGAAAGGCAAGACCCGCGAGGAACTAGTAACCGAAATTCACAACGAGCGCGAAGACGATTGGCAGGCTTGGCAACTGGCTCAATATCTGCATAATTTCCGTACCATCCGCGATGGATTTGCCGCGCGGGGCAAACGCCTGCTGATAACAGCGCAAGGTTGTCCGGCTATCGTGGGCCCTTTGGGGGCAGAGATTGCCGAGAATATCCAGGGCATGAGTGACGACTCAACCTGGGGCATGGCTGAGGGCTCAACGACCCTGACCATCGGCCGTCAACTGGCCATCCTCGCCCACAATCCTGTGTGGAAAATGTCGACCTTGATGGAATATGGCTTTGTCAGTAATACGCTGAACTCGCACGAGTGGCATGCGCCGGTTTGCACAGTGGAGCCGCTGCGTCGCCTCTACTATGATCGCGCCTGGCGCGGGGCTATCTGGCATGACGGCGAATACCGGTCAGTCTATACGGCCGGATACAACGAAAACGTCGGGATCAGTTTTCAGATGACCCAGAATGACTGGGTGCAGTGGTGGCAGATCGAAGAACGCCACTCGTTGTTGAGCCCGCAGGCGCCTCTCGGCGCGGGTATCGTCATCAGCACCATTCGGGACGCTGGACCGGAGCACATTCGTTTCAACGCTGACGATATATTCTCCGCCAGTCCCGACGGCGTAGGCCTGGCACGGGTGTTTCAGCGGCTTCACGAGGCGGGATTGAGCATTCCTTTTGTAGCCAACGCCACGGCTCTGGGTAAGTGGAAGGGGTCAGCGCCGCTGATCGTTCTCAATCCTGAGGTTTTTGTCAAAGAGGAGATTGCCACTCTCGAAGAGCTGCATAGCAAGGGCGTGAAGATGGTGGCTTTCTCGATGGCCCCTACTCTGGAGCCCCGCGTGGCCAGGCTCTTCGATCGTCCCGGTAACCTCATCCAGCTCGACCCACGGAAAATGACCGCTTCCGATGCGGAACAACTCGTCGCCAGGCTGCATAAGTTGCTGGACATTCCTCTTGCCTTTGGCAGAGGGATCTGCGGCTACGGCTTCACGATGTCGGAAACGCAATTCGTGGTCGTTGGTGAATGGCGCAACGAAGGCCGCATGGTCGAAATCCGTTTGCGCGCGCGGGAAGGGAAGAGCCAGGCGTGGGCCTGTGGACTCAACGATCATCTCCCGCTGGCTGTGCACCGCGATGGCGCGGACTGGGTGGTCGAGATTCCGATGCGTCCGGGCGACGGACAGGTCGTTGCTCTGCGCGAATTGTGAAGAGATACAAACGCCGTCTCATTGCTATGAGGCGGCGTTTGCGAAAGCACAGTAACTGTATCGGCTGGCTACTTGCCCAGCACCCCTGTTGAGGATGAAGGCGGCGGATCGCCTGCGCCCCATCGTGTCGGCGTGGCAGACATCGTGAAGTGCAGCGTTCCACCCTGCATTAGTTCTTCGTGAGTGAACCACGCGCGCGAAAAAGGCTTGCCGTTCCAGGTTGCCGCTGCGATGTATGGCTTGTCCGGTCCGTTGCCTTCGGCTTCGATCGTGAACGTGCGGCCGTTGCCTAGATGAATTGATACGCGGCGAAAGGCGGGACTGCCGATCAGGTACACGTCCTGTGCGGCATTCGGATAGAAGCCGAGCTTTCCGAAGACGTACCAGGATGACATCGCGCCCGAGTCGTCGTTGCCGGGCAGGCCCTTGGGGCCGGAGTGATAGCTGCTCGCCAGGATGGTTCTCATCTGCGCTTGCGTGCGGTCGGGGCGACCGGCCCAGAGATAGAGATACGGGGCTAGGAAACCGGGCTCATTGCCGACGTCGTAGCGGCCTGGCAGATTGAAAAATGCGTCCATGCGCTCTACGAAGCGCGCATTGCCGCCGCTAGCTTCGATCAGGCCCGCCACGTCCTGTGGCACATAGGTGGAATAGGTCCAGGCGTTGCCCTCATAGAAGTTGTCTCCGCCCCAGGTGCCGGTCAATAGTGGATCGAAGTTCGTTTTCCAGCGGCCATCGCGATGGCGCGGCCAAATGAATCCTTTGAAGCCATCGTCGGTCGCCTCTGTATCCCATAGGTTGCGCCAGTTTTCCGCCCGCCGGGCATACTTGCGGTAGTCGTCTTCTTTACCCAGGCCCTGAGCAAAGAGCGCAATCGCATAGTCGTTGGCTGCGTACTCCATGTGCTTTGACGCAGAACGATCGGTGCCCTCCATAGTGAGATAGCCGCGCTTGAACCAGTCCTCGAGGTCACCGCGTCCAGCCAAGACGGGGTTCGGCGGATTATGTTCTGCATCGTTCACGACGGCCTTATACGCTTCGTCCCAATCGACGCCGGGGAGATGCTTGAGGAATCCATCGGCGATGATCATATCGGCGTTCGTTCCTCCTTGCAGCCGGCCGGTATATCCTCCCGTCCGGCCGTCGGGCAGCCAGCCTTCGTGACGATAAAGATCGACCAAGCTGCGTACGATGCCGCTTTCACGGTCTTCGGCGATCAGCGTGAGCAAAGGGCAGGAGGTGCGGAAAGTGTCCCAGATAGCGTAGAAATCGTCGTATGCCGGCTCCTGCGACGCAAATAAGGGATTCTCGCCGGTGTGGTCTGTGGGTTGGAGCATGGTATGAAAGATGGCGGTGGTGAACTGCCGCAGATCGTCCTTGCTTGCGCCCTCAATTCGGATGGGAGCCAGCGCCTGGTCCCATGCCTTCACGGCAGCAGACCGGGCTGCAGCAAAGTCAAATCCGGAGATCTCGGAGAGAGCGTTTTGCTTCGCCTGCTCTACGCTGATGAAGGAGATGCCGATCTTCAACTGGACGACTTGAGCTGCATGTGTCCTGAAAGTCAGCCAGGCGCCTGTTCGTGATTCTTTGCTATCGCCTTCGACCGCCGATCCGGGTTGCAGACTTCCATCGCGCCATGTGCCGCTGCTTAGAGCCGGCGTGTCGCTCTGCGCAAAAAAGTAGACGGTATACACCGTGGTCTGCAGGTTCCACCCGCCGATCACGCTGGTAGATCCCTCGATAACAGTTGGGGAAACGACTTTAACCGAAGAGGAGACAAGCGACTGGTTCTCGTTTTGGTTGGCGTACGAACTGAGGCAATGGCCTACATCGATGAGCAGATTGGCGTGCGTCGCAGCAGGATAGGTGAAGCGATACAGCGCCGCGCGGCGTGCACTCGCGATCTCGACGCCAATGTTGTAGCGGCTGAGAGTGACGCCATAAGAGCCGGCCGCCGCATGCTCTGCGGTTGCCACCGAATCGTGGTCAGCAGGCAAAATATCGCCAATTGTGGGTTGAATCAGTACATTTCCATATTTGGCGCCGCCGCCCGACCCGCTAATGTGGGTCTGGCTGAATCCGTTGATGGGCTTGCCGGGCAGCCAACCGGCATTGCCGGTGCTGTCTCCCATGTCGGGCCCAGCTTTCAGAATGCCGAACGGAACAACAGCGCCGGGAAAGGTATTTCCTCCACCGTCGGCGCCGATGAACGGGTCAATCTGGCTGGCTTGCTGCGCCCGGGCATTCGCGGACAAGAGCGAAATAAGGACATAGAAGAAAAAGGCTAATGCGGATGAGAATCTTGTGCTACTCGGCATTGTTTTCCAATCCTTTGCTGGAACAATCTTGGAAATGAAGGGAAACGTTTCCACTGAGTACAAGAACTATACTATATCCGCAATACCGATGGCGAACGGAAGAATGGCTGAAGATAGCAAACTACCACGCCGCTTGCTTGCAAGAGTCCGGTTGGTCCACTATGATTGACAATTCATGATGGAAGCGTTCCCATTCGGAGCCAGAATGTCAGGCTGTTTCTGAAGATTGTTTTCATCAGGGTACGTGGGCACTTAGTTACAAAAAGTGAAAAGGAGATACTCCTTGCTGCGACGTGAATTCCTGTCTGCTTCGACTTTTGCCGTGGGACTGGCCGCGCCTGCCATCGGGTCGGCCGCCAACCTGCAATCCGCCAAGAGCATCCTCGATTATGGCGCCAGGTCCGATGGCCGGACCCTGAACACAACCGCGATTCAGCGGGCCATCGATGCGGCCTTTGAGGCAGGCGGAGGCCTGGTATACGCGCCTCCGGGGACATATTTGATTGGCGGGCTGGAACTGAAGAGCCGGGTGACGCTCTACCTCGAGGCCGGTTGCATTTTGCTGGGCAGTACCTCGATGAACGACTACACTCATTGCCCAGGACCACCGGAATGGGGCGACGCCAACGGCCATCACCTGATCTATGCGCGCAAGGCTGAAGATGTCACACTTTGTGGACCAGGTGCAATTGACGGACAGGGCCAAGCTTTCTATCACCGGATTCAGCGGTCCACGGTACCTCCGGAAGACTTCTGGAAAGACTGTACTGCTTTCAACTACGCGCCCGAGAAGCATCGTCCCTCGCCCATGCTTGAGTTCGCCGAGTGTCGCAACGTGCGTATCAGCGGCGTGACCTTGAGAAACTCGGCCGGTTGGATGTTGCGTCCCATCGCCTGCGAAACAGTAGTCATCGATGGCGTGCGCATTCGCAATCCTTACCATGGGTGCAATACCGATGGAATTGACATTACCGCTTCGCGCAATGTGATGGTCTGCAACTGCGATATCCAGGTCGGGGACGACGCCATATGTTTGAAGAGTGAGAACCCCTACGGCGATCTGTTGCCCACGAAGAACATCACCGTGACCAATTGCGTCATCAGCACGGAATGCAATGCCTTCAAGATGGGAACCGCGACGCACGGCGCATTCGAGAACATCGTCTTCAGCAACTCGGTGATTTACAACGAAGACAGCAGCCCCTTGAACGAACGCGTAATTGGCGGGATTTGCGTGGAGATGGTTGACGGCGGCAGCGTGGATGGGGTGGTGATCTCGAATATTCGCATGAAGAACGTGCGTACGCCCGTCTTTGTGCGTATGGGCAACCGGACCGAGCGGCCCGGCTCGTTCCTCCGCAACGTTTTGATAGAGGGCATCGATGCGACGGGCGCGATTCTGACTAACTCCATCACCGGTATTGCCGAGTTGCGTCCAAACGACATCACAGTGAGCAATTGTCGGTTTCGCACGGTTGAGGCTGGGCGGGCCGAATGGATAGGCCGCGCAATCCCGGAGGTTTCGTCGCAGTATCCTGAGGCCCGTATGATGGGTCGGCTTCCGGCCTACGGCTTCTTTGTTCGCCACGCAGACCGGATACGTCTGCGCGATATTGAATTGATCGCCGACAAACCCGATGAACGGCCGGCGGTTGTTTGCGATGACGTGGATGACATCGTTATCTCTGCTCTCGTTGCTTCGGCCCCGGTGGGCCGTACTCCTCTATTCCACCTTAAGAACACGCGACGAGCCTTTCTTACTGGGATGCGCGCGCCGGCAGATGTTGCGACTTTTGCTCAAGTCAGCGGTGCGGATTCTTCAGGGATTGCTCTCGCGGGAAACCACATTGGGTCAAAGCAGCAGGCCGTGCTCTACAGCGACGGAGCGACTGCCGATTCGGCCGGTGATCGTGAATGATCGCAATGTCGCGAGTTGGCAAAAAGCTCGATTCCAATATGCTGGTCTGCTTGGGAATATCCGTACGAAAGGATTTCGTTGGCGCGGATGCATTCAATGTGTTGCCAGCTGGTTCTGCTTTGCTCCCCCTCTGCCGTTACCACAGGGGAGAAGCAATATCGGCTATAGCAGCGCCGTCTTTCTTGTGCGGAGGTAGTAAGTTCCCTCTGCTGCCACGTAACGCATAGTAAAGGACGGCTGCATAACATATAACTATGGGCGCGAGCACATGGTGAACTCCAACCCGGTCGGCCAGCATACCAATCCCGAGAGGCACGAGCCCTGCACCAATATTTGCCGCGACCATCATCGAAGTGGCGCGCGTCGTGAGCGGACCAAGCCCGGAGATGGCCAGCATGACCACAATGGGAACAATCATGGCGTTACACAAACCCACAGAAAGTAGGGCTACAGCGGCCACAATGCCGTGCCCGGTAACCGAGATCCCGACGAGCAGGCCAGCGGCTGTAGATACGGCTGCAAGAGTGGTTTCAGCTCGCCAGGATTGGAGCAGTCGCCATCCGAAGAAACGGCCCACCACCGCGCCACCCCAGTAAAACGTAGCCAACAGTGCCGCATCGTGGCGGTTCACCCCGAGAATGCCCGGCTGAGAAAGATAATTGACCAGAAAACTGCCGATGCCGACTTCAGCGCCAGCGTAGAGAAACGCCGTGATTGCTCCGAAGACGAGTGGGCCGTGCCGGAACACGCTCTTCACCGGAACCTGCGACGGGGGTGGAGCGGGGGCGGTGCGCATTTGCGGCAAGCCGGAGAGCGCCAAGGCCGCTGCCAGCAGAACGAGCGTGCATCCCAGGAACAGATACGGCCCGCGGAGCATGTTGATTGAGAGGGCACGATTCGCCAGACTTAGGGTATTCTGGCCAGTGAGAGGCAAGAAATCTGCCGGAGTGCGAAGAATAAACCATCCCCCAAAAAGCGGTGCGACCATGGTCCCCAGAGAGTTGAATGCCAGTACAAGGCTGAAGCGGCTGGGCGCTGTTTCTGGGGGGCCGAGAAAAGAGACATAAGGGGTGGCAGCCGCTTGTAACACTGTAATCCCAGCGCCGATCATGCCGATTGCGATTAGAAAGCACGCGAACCGGTTGGTCTGCGCAGCCGGCAGAAAGGCCAGTGCACCCACCCCCATTGTGAGCAGGCCAGCGACCATGGCGCGCCGGTAACCCAGGCGTTCAATTACAATTCCGGAAATTGGCGCGAATACAAAGCAGGTAGTAAAGAAGGTAACTGGGATGAGCACCGCGCGGGTGTACGACAAGGCAAACAACGACCTCAGGTGTGGTACTAGAATGTCGTTGAGGCATGTGAGGAAACCCCACAGGAAGAACAGGGCCAGCAAGGCGCGTAGTGCCGCAGCTTCGCTCATCCCTTTCCTTGCCCATCGTGAACTACGCTGCGATCTCATGGTTGTTCCACCTGCGGACTCATTTTGTTCGTTTGCTGGAGCTTAAGATATGGTAACGTTTCTAGTGGTGCTCTCTTGGTACCGAATGCCACACCGGAACACCGAAAGATCCCCTACTACGATCACACGGTCGATATGAAAGGAACAAGGCCATAGCTAAAAAATCTGCAAGCACGGCTCCAACTCTGGTTCATGTCGCCCGCCTGGCGGGCGTGGGCCTTGGGACTGCTTCACGCGCCCTTAGCGGCGAGGGCTATGTAAGCAAGGAGACGCTGGCTCGCATTCATGCGGCCGTCGAACGGCTGGGATACCAACGTAACGAACTTGCTCGCAGTCTGCGCGTGAATCGCAGTTACGTAATTGGAATCGTCGTTCCTGACATTGGCGGTCCGTTCATGATAGACTGCGTCCGTTCCGCCCAAAACACACTTCGCCAGCATCGCTACATGTCGGTTCTCGCCTTCACCGACGGGAATAGCGTTACCGAAAGAGAAGAGATCGAATACTTGTTCCGGCGTCAGATCGACGGCCTGCTGGTGGTACCGGCAGACGCGTCCGCCCCGTATCTTTCAACGCCGCAGTTGGCCAAGGTGCCGATGGTGTTTTTCGATCAGCCAATCCTGAACAAAGATTTTGACGCCATTCTGGTGAAGAACATGCAGGGCGCGCGATCCGCCGTGCAGCATCTAATCGGACACGGCCACAAGCGGATTGCCGCTGTCGGCGTCAATCGCCATCTTTACTCCATGCGTAAGCGCATTGAAGGCTATCGCGAGGCCATCAAAGAAGCCGGTCTTCGAGAGTACCTTGTGGCGACCGAACCGGAAGTGATCGACAAGCAAGTGGAAGAATGGCTTGCCATGAAAGCCGCGCCGACAGCTATCTTCTGCCTCAACGAGTTGTCGGGATTGAAGGTGATCGAATCGCTTGCGGCGCGGCGCGTGCGCATGCCTGACCAGATGGCTTTCATAGGCTTCGATGAGATCCAGTTGGGCCGCTATTTCGACCCGCCGCTCTCGGCCATCGTGCAGCCGGCCACCATGATCGGCGAGCAGGCCGCGCTCCGGCTGCTGGAACGTATTGACGCCACTGCTCCGCTGCCCGGCAAACGCGTGCTGCTTGATACTATGTTCGTTCCCCGTCGCTCCTGTGGCTGCGATGCCATATAGCAGTTGTTCCACCTGACCAATTGTTCATGTGGGGTAGCTCCCTGAGTACAGTAGTATCTATATGTGGTAGTTCCCGAGGTCAAATCCGATCTGAGGCTTGAATATCCCGGCACCTGGCAACAAT
>Ga0302270_10003435_pt1 | contig 15068 bp, 5 predicted proteins | sample III_Bog_E2_3_FD_198773 | JGI IMG/M metagenome (GOLD analysis project Ga0302270, IMG submission 198773) | Peat permafrost microbial communities from Stordalen Mire near Abisko, Sweden - III_Bog_E2_3 | ecosystem: Environmental > Terrestrial > Soil > Wetlands > Peat | place: Sweden: Abisko... | reverse complement strand
ATGGGGATATTTATTCGCTGGTGATGATGAAGCGGCTGGCGAGCAGCGTTTATGGAGACGCGACTCCGGCCGACCCGAATATTACGCCGTGGGGCCTGGTGCTGCTGCGGTGGAAGTATGATGCGGATGAGAAGAAGGCGACGTTGCTGAACCGGGTGCTGTTGGTGCAGGGGCGGACGAAGAGCAACTCCCCCCTGCCGACGGTGTTTAAACAGCCGGAGCTTTTGCAGGATATTTCTGCTATTAAATAGGAGATAGGGCATATGGGACTTATAGGATCTATAGGAGAACTAGTCAGGGTCAGGACAGGCAGGCACGCCTGTCGTTGACCCTCCAAAAATTATGACGACGCGGCGATCATTATCCACCGAGGCGCTGATGCGGGTGGCGCGGGCGTTGCGCCTGGCGTCGATTTTGCATGGGGTGGTGCGGTGGGTGGTGCTTTCAGGGGGTGGGCTGCTGACGTTGGTGTTGCTGGATAATTTGCTGCATTTGCCGCAGGCGTTGCGGTTGCCGCTCGCGGTGGTGTTGATGGGATTTATCGCGGTGGAGTTTTACCGGAAGGTGCTGGGTCTGGCGGTGCGGCAGTTTTCGCCGTCGCATGCGGCACGCTGGCTGGAGACGCACCGTGGGGTCGCGGGAAACGTTCTGATCAATGCGTACCAGTTCGAGCACGATGAGAAGCACGCGGATTGGAAGAAGTTCACGCGCCCGGTGATGGATACGTCGAGTTCGATCCTGGGCACCATTCCGCCCCGGTCGCTCTGGCTGACGCCGCGGTTGAAGAAGTGGATGGCGGGGCTGCTTTTTGTCGCGGTGGCGTGGACGGTTCTCTCGGTGGAATTCCCGCGCTACGTGATGACAGGGATGGAGCGAATTTTTCTGCCGCTGGCGGATGTGCCGCCGGTGGGGAGCTGGAACATCGAGGTGAATCCGGCCAGGAATATTTCGCTGGTGGAGGGGGACAAGCTTGATATCACGGTGCGGGTGACGTCGGCGCTCGGCTTTCACGGCAAAACGCCGACGCCGGACCTGGTCTGGCAGGACGGGACGAACCCGGCGGAGTCATCCACGCGGACGGGCGAACATGCGGCGATGTTTCCGACGGGGAAGCCGGATGAATTCGCGTTCAGTTTCAGCGCGGTGAGCCAGCCGTTCAGTTTCAGCGTGTGGGCGGATGATTCGCGAAGCAGGTCGGTGCAGGTGGCGGTGCTGCCGTTGCCGCAACTGAAGGGGTCGGAGTTTTTGGTGACGCCACCGGCTTATACGGGGCTCAAGCCTTACACGCAGCCGGGGCCGCCGCAGACGGTGGAGGTGCCGGCGGGCTCGATGGTGAAGGCGACGCTGCAGCTTGAGCCGGAGTCGCCGAAGGTGGTGTGGCGGGAGGGGAACGGGGAGGACAAGGCTGCGACGACGAAGGAGATGACCCATGCGGATGGCGACTGGCAGATGACGAAGCTGGCGAATGAGTCGAGCACGTATGATTTGCTGGTGAGCATGCCGGGATTGGACGAGCCGCGGGTGCTGGGGCAGGGGCAGATCACGGCGGTGCCGGATCGTCCGCCCGAGGTGGATTTTGTGACGCAGGACCGGAATCGTGCGGTGAATCCGGGCGATAAGCTGGAGGTGACGATCAAGGCGACGGACGATTACGGGGTGGCGTCGATTTCACTGCGAGTGGCGCCGAGCGATGATCCGGCGACGGCGCGGGTGATCAAGACATGGACTTATCTCGGGCCGCCGGGGCAGACGGAGCCGGTGCCGGAGACTTATACAATTTCGCTCGATCCGGACGTGTTCACGCCGGGGGCGACTTTTTTACTGACGGCACAGGCGGCCGATTTCAGCCCGGGGCAGCAGAAGACGACGTCGCGTCCGATCATTGTGCGCGTGGCCGGTTTGCAGGACATGTCGGTGCCGCAGGGCGATGCGCTGGAGAGGCTGTTTGAATTGCTGAAGAACACGATTGTGTTGCAGACGCAGGGGAACGGGCTGACGGATAACCTGGCGCTGCACCTGGCGGAGGCGCTGGCGGCGAACGATGTGTCGAAACATTTTGGCGTGATGACGGACGCGCAGCATCAGGCGCAGGACATGGGGAATTCGGCGCTGACGGAAGCCGGCCTGCATGACGAGGGGAAGATGTATCAGTCGCGGTTGCAATCGCTGGTGCAAGGCGAGATGGGGCTGGCGCTGGGGCAGATGGGGCAATTGCCGACCACAAGCGGCGATAATTTGAAGTCGGGGCTGGATTCGCTGCAGAAGCGGCAGGCCTTTATTCTCAACGGGTTGGTCGCGCTGCTGGGGCAGATGGCGAGCGAGCGCCAAGCAGCGGCGGAGGCACTGGCGAAGAAGCAAAACGAGACGGTGCCGTCGGTGACGACGGAGCAGGAATTGGCGAAGCTGAAGGATGACTTGAAGGCGTTCACGGACACGCAAAAGAAGATCATCAGCGTGAGCAAGTCGATCCAGGAGCTAAACCCGGAAGACCTGACGACGGACCAGCAGGCGGTGCTGGGCGAGCTGGCGCGCGAAGAGGCGAAGCAGGCGGCTTTTTTCCAGGAGAAGCTGACGGATTTAAGCAAGCTGCCGATGCAGGATTTCGCGGACGGCAAACTGACGAGCGACATGAACGAGGTTTACCAGGAGGTGCAGCAGGCGGCGGCGTCCCTCTATGCGAAGCGGACGGAGATAGCCGTGCAGGAGGAAACGGCGGGCCTGGAGAAGGCGAGCCAGATCGAGCAGAACCTGGAGCGCTGGCTGCCGAATGCGCCGGACAATACGAAGTGGTCGATGGAGGAGGTGCCGCAGCAGCAGGACATCCCGCTGGCGGAACTGCCGAAGCAGCTTGACGATTTGATTGGAGACCTGATGAAGCAGGAGCAGGCGGACGATCCGGAAAAGGACGATGTCTCGAGCTCGATCATGGATTCGGTCGACAAGGGGGCGGGATGGGGCGCGGCTGACGGGCCGATGTCGAACATGAGCGCGAAGGGCGTGACGGGAAATCAATTGCCGAACAATGATGAGATCGGCGGGCGCTCGGGCGAAGGGCGCAACGGCAAGAGCGATGGGCAGATGGTGGGCAACACGGCGGTGGGCAAGGGCGGCAATGAAACGCCGACGCGGATGACGCCGACGCCGTTTGAAAACGGGAGCGTAAACGATCAATCGAAGGATACGAAGGGCGGCGCGACGGGAGGGGGGAAGCTGGCCGGGTTCGGGCAGGACGGGCTGCGCGGGCCGATGGCGCCGGAGGTGAAGCAGCGGCTCAACGCGATGGCGGACCAGCAATCGAAGCTGCGGCAACAGGCGGAATCGCTGGCGTTGCAGTTGCGCAAGCAGCGGCGGCCGACGGGCGATCTGGAGTCGGCGATCAACGCGATGAAGGAGTACGAGAACGCGGCGCGGAACCAGAATGGGATGGGGGTGGTCCAGGGCTATCACCAAGCGCTCGATTCGTTGCAGGCGGCGCGCTCGGCTTATGCGGGAGACCGGTTGAGCAAGGTGGAAAGCGATTCGCTGGTGCGCGATCCGCGGCAGGATGTGATCGATACGCAGGCGGAGGAAGCGCCGGCGGGTTATGAGGAGATGACGGGGGCGTATTTCCGGTCGCTGAGTGAGTCGCCCTCGACGGCCGCACCGGCGTCTGCGTCTTCGCCTGCGGCGACATCAACGGGAGGGAAATAGATTTTATGGCACTGATCGGACGGATGGGCCTGATGGGATTTGCCTGCCTGCTGATGATTTCGGCGAGGGCGCAGTCGGTGTTGCCGAATGGGGATTTTGAGCAGGGGGACCCGGCGGTGCCGGGGAAGGCAGCGCACTGGGATTTGTCAGACGGGTTGGCGGTGCAGTGGACGGATGCGCCCGCGGTGCCGGGTGCGTCACCGCACGGGAAGGCGATACGGATGGATACGTCGCTTTCGGAACAGGTGGTGGTTGCGAGCGATGCGAAGGCGGGCCTGACGCAGTGGGTTTTTCCGAAACCGGCAAGCAATCCGATTGCGACGACGTATGGACTGTCACTCTACTCGGAGGCGATGCCGGTGATAACGGGGAAGACGTATCGCGTGACGTTCGATTATATGGCGGAGAAGGGGACGGCGGGAAAACTTTTTTTTCGTGCGTATGCGGACGTGGACGGTCAGAAGAAGCGGGTTTACGAGGGGACGATCGATTGCAGCGGGTCGGGGACGTGGAGGCAGTTCACGGGGTTGTTTCACCCGACGAAGTACCGGTCGAATGTGGCGGAGTTTAAGATTATGCTTTTCGCTTATCATCCGCCGGGGGTGGCGTGGTTTGATAATGTGCGGGTGGAAGCGTTTGACGAGGCACCTTAGGTGGTAGGGACGCGAGTCCCTTCGCGTCCCATTCATTCGACGGACGGCAGGGGATTGGCCTCCCGGCCTTTTCCAGTCAGTGGCCCTTATAAAATTGCGCTTACGCGCAGGAATTGCCGTCCCTATCCGGATTTTTTTCGGGTGACGAGGTGGTTCTCGAGGAAGAGGCAATCAATGCCGGTACCGAGGAAGGTTTCGATGGCTTCGGTGGGGGTGTTGACGATGGGCTGGCCTTTGACGTTGAAACTGGTGTTGAGGACCATCTGGCGGCCGGTTTTTTTGCCGACTTCCTGGAGGAGGCGGTGGTAGGCGGGATTGTCGGTGGCGGAGACGGTTTGGACGCGGGCGGAGCCGTTGACGTGGGTGATGGCGGGGAGCGCGCTGCGCCATTGCTCGCGGACGTCGACGATGGTGATCATGTAGGGAAGGTTGGCGCCTGGTTTGACGCCAAACCAGCGATCAACTTCCTCGAGCGCGACGGAGGGGGCGAAGGGGCGGAAGGCTTCGCGCTTTTTGACCATGGCATTGATGCGGTCGCGCATTTCGGGATGGCCGGGGTCGGCGAGGATGCTGCGGTTGCCGAGGGCGCGCGGGCCGAATTCCATGGCACCGCGGTACCAAGCGAGGACGGAACCGGCGGCGATGAGGTCGGCGGCGGCGCGGCAGGTTTCGTCGAGGGAGGGGAAGGGGCGGACTTCGATTTGAGCGGCGAAGGCGGCGAGGGCTTGCTGGACGGCCTGGTCGTCGTAGGCGGGGCCGAGGAGGGGGACGTGCATTCTGCGGTTGGGGACGGGGCCATTTTCGGCGGAGAGAAAAAGCGCGGCGCCGAGGGCGGTGCCATCGTCGCCGGAGGCGGGTTGGACGTAGATGTCGTCGAACAAGCCGGAGCGGAGGAGGTGACCGTTGGCGGTGCAATTGAGGGCGACGCCGCCAGCGAGGGCGAGATGCTGGTTTCCGGTGGTTCGGGCGAAGGCGCCGCAGATATGGAGGAGGACGGCGTTGAGGCATTCCTGAAGCGCGGCGGCGAGGTCGCGGTGCTCGGCGGTGATTTCGGCGCTGGGAGGACGGGCGGGGATGAGGTTGCGGTTGAGGTAATCGCGGGTGGCGAGGTAGTTCTCGCGTTCGTCGCGGGTTTTGTTGAGGCGCAATAGGGGGATGCGGATGGAGCCGTCGTCGCGGAGCTTGATTTCCTTGGCGAAGAAATCGCGGAAGCGCGTCGGGTCGCCGTAGGGGGCGAGGCCCATGATTTTGTATTCGTCGGAGTTGAAGTCGAAACCGAGGTGGAGGGTGATGAGCGAATAGAAAATGCCGATGGAGTCCTGCGCGGAGAAGGCGGCGAGGCGGTGGAGTTTGCCATCGCGGCCCTCGAAGATGCTGGTGCCATGCGCCTCGCCCATGGCGTCGACGACGACGACGAGGGAGCGGTCCCAGCCGGAGGTGTAGTAGGCGCTGGCGGCATGGGCGTGATGGTGGGGGACGTGGTGGATGCGGTCGAGGGGGAAGGCGGGGAGGTCGCGCTGGACGAGGCGGGCGAAGGCTTCGGGGGAGAGGACGGTGTCGAAGTAGTCGCGGGTGACGGGGTCGAGGGAATAGATTTCGCGGTAGGGTTCGTAGTCGAAGCCGTGGGCGATGGCGTCGATGTCGTCGAGCTGGAGGCCGGCTTGTTTGAGGCACCAGGAGATGGCGTGGAGGGGGAAATGGGCGCTTTGCTTTTTGCGGTCGAAGCGCTCCTCGGCGGCGGCGCAGACGATTTTGCCGGAGGAGACGAGCGCGGCGGCGGCGTCGTGGCCCTGGGAGATGCGGTAGTCGCGCTCATCGAGGCTGGGCCATTGGCGGCGCTTGAAGGCGATGGCTTGTTCGAGGCCGCTGATGCCGAGGATGTTCATGCGACGGAGGTTTCGGCGGCGGCGGCGTGGGCGGGAGTGACGAAGGTGTGGATTTGTTCGGCGAGGATTTTGACGCCGGGTTCCTTGAGCATGGTGTTATGGTCGCCGGGAACTTCGAGGATGACGACTTTTTTGGCAAGTCGCTGCCAGAGGCGGGTGGAGTCGGGCGGGTCGGTGTCGATGCGGTTGAGGCAGCGGAAAAGGACGACGGTGCCGTCGTAGGGTTGCGGGCTGAAGTAGTCGGAGGCGATCCAGTTGGCCTCCATCACGTCCTTGAGGAAGGCGGGCATTTTCCAGCCGAGGCGGGAGGAGTTTTTGTAGAGGGTGCGATAAAGGGTCTTGTGCAGCCAGGCGTTCAGGTAGGTCCTTCTTTCCTGCAGGTAGCCGATGCGGTCCTCGCCCCAGACGAGGAAACGGATGTCTTTGGCGAGGCGTTTTAAAAGGGTGAGTTTGCCGGCCTTGATCGGCTCGGCCTGGAGGAGCGCGTCGTCGTCGGTGACGCTGCGCTGGTAGGTGTCGAGGAGGCCGACGAGGCCCATCGGTTCGCTGAGGGCGGCCATTTGGCGGGCGATTTCGTAGGTGACGAGGCCACCGAAGCTGTGGCCGACGACGAAGTAGGGGCCGTGCGGTTGGCGTTCGCGGATTTGCTCGATGTAGTGGCGGGCCATTTCCTCGACGCTGTAATCGACGGGCTGGGCGCTCAGGCCGCGCGATTCGATGGCATAGATGGCCTGATCGCCGGAAAGGTGGCGGGCGAGGTGTTCGTAGCGCAGGACGCTGCCGCCGACATCATGGATGAGAAAGAGAGGCGTGCCGGCGCCGACGCCGGGGCGGATGGGCACGAGCGCGGGGCTGGCGACGGAGGTTTTCTGAGAGGGATCGGCTTCGCGGGCTTTGCGGATGAGTGCGGCGAGGGCGCCGATGGTGCGGGCCTCGAAGAGGGTGGAGAGGCCGAAGTCGATGTTGAAGCGCTTGCGGATTTCGGTGAAGAGGCGGACGGCGAGCAGGGAGTGGCCGCCGGAATCGAAGAAGTCGGTTTTGGCGTCGACCTGGTCGAGCCCGAGGAGATGCTGCCAGAGCCGGGCGAGGACCATCTCGATGTCGTCGCCGGCGGAAGTGACGGAATCGGTGATGGAGGCGCTTTCGCGCATGGGGGTGGCGGGCGCGAGGCTAGCCGGGGAAACGAAAACAATGTCCGGCACGCGGCTTTTCAGGAGGCGTTGGAAAGCATCAAGGCCTTCGCGCGTCGGAATGCCGGTGAGGGGCGCAGCGGAGTCGCTGACCGGAGCGGCGTCGATGGGGAGCGGGGCGAATTCCGCATTCGAGAGGTCGGCGACGCCGCGCAGGCGCTTGACGGTGAACTCCTCGATCTCGGCGATGACTTCGCCTTTTTCATTGGCGAGCGTGAGGTTGAAGACGATGAGGTCCGAGCCCTGGTCGGGATGCATCCGGGCGTGGCTGTAGACGCGGGGGGGCAAGGGTCCGTAAACGGTGAGGCGCTTGTAGACGAAGGGGAGAAGGATGTCGCCCGGCTGGTCGTAGCCGGGGACGAGGTACATGGCCACGCCGGTGGCGATGTCCATGAGGGCGGGATGGAGCACGAAGTCTTTGGTCTCGGCGCGGAATTCTGAGGGAAGTTCGACCGTGCCGAGGCATTCATCCTTGCCGAACGCGATCTCGCGAAGGCTTTGCCAGCGCGGGCCGAAATCGAAATGGCCGCGCTGACGGATGTTTTTCGGTGCTTCGCGCTTTTCGGGGCAGCGGGCTGCGATTTCGCTGAGCTTGAGGCGCGGCGCCGGGCCGGCCGCGGGGCGGCACTGGCCGGAAACAAAGACGACGTCGCCGGAGGTGACGGAAAATTGCCAGCCCGTTTCCGCTTTGCGCAGTTCGGCGTGGACGGCGCAGGGCTCGTTGGGGGAGACCTTGAGGGGCGAGAGGAAAACGATGTTCTCGAGGGTGACGGGTTGGCGGCCGATTTTTTTCCAGAGGGAGGTCAGGGCGATTTCGAGATGGGCCGTGCCGGGGAGCAGGGAACCGCCGCCGTGGAAGCGGTGATCGGAGAGGACCCAGTGGCGCTCGACGCTGAGCGTCCCGGCGTAGACGGTGCGCGCGGCGGTGTCGAGCTCGACGCGTTCAAGCAGGGGATGGCGGAACGGGGCGGACTCGGACGCGAGTTCGGGCTTGGGGGCGACCATGCCGATTTCGGACCAGGGCCCCCAGCCGATGACGATGAAGTTGCGGTCGGCGGGACGGCTTTGGGCGAAGGCGTGGAGGAAGGCGTTGGCGGCGCAGTAGTCGACCTGGCCGTCGGGCGGAGTGAGCGCGCTGACGGAGGAGAAGAGGGCGAAGAAATCGAGCGGCTGGTCGCGCGTGAGTTCGTCGAGGATTTCGACGCCTGCGGTTTTGGGGGCGAGCACGCGGTGGGCGACGTCCTTCTTTTTGAGCTGGATGATGCCGTCTTGGAGAATACCGGCGGCGTGGATGATGCCGTTGAGCGGGCCGAATTTTTCGCGGGCGGTTTTCAGCGCGCGGCCAAGCGATTCGCGGTCGGTGACGTCGGCGGGGAGCGCGAGCATGTCGGCCCCGAGCCTGCGCCATTCGGCGAACTTCGTCTGGTGCGCGGCGTCCTGAGGTTCACCGTGGCGGGAAAGGAGGATGAGACGCGCGTGACAGGTCCGCGCGAGCAGATCGGCCACGGCCAAGCCGAGGCCGCCGAGACCGCCGGTGATGAGATAGACACCGCGCTCGCGCAAACGGTCCGCCGCCGGTTCGAGCTGAAAACGCTCGACGTCCTGCGCCCAACGGGTGCCGTCGCGATAGGCAGCGAGATTGAACGGAGTGTCGTTTTCGCCTTCGCTGAGGAGCGCCTGCGCAAGGGCGACCGGCTCGGTGGAGTCGATATCGACCTGGCGGCAGCGGAGGTTGGGATACTCGAGCGGGGCGACGCGGCAGGGCCCGGCCATCAGGCTGCCGTAAGGATGAAGGACCGGTTCCTGGCGCAGAGAGACGCTGCGGTGCGAGACGGCGGTGAGGGTGATGTTCTGGTCGGGCAGGCGCGCGCCGAGCGTTTGAATCAGGTAGAGGAGGCTGAGGAAACAGCGGTCCTCGGCGGGCGCGGCGGGGTTGAGGCCCCAGAGATGGACGATCTGGCGGGGCGCCTGCTTGCGTTGCACGAGCTGATTGAGAAGGAGGGCGTAATCTCCTTCTGAGGCAAGGTTCATGACGTAGGAGGTCTCGTCCGGGGACTGGAATTTTTCGCCCGAGGTGACGGTGATGACGGTCGCATTTTGGCGACGAAGCTCGGCGACGAGTTCCCTGCTTTCGGGCGAGGAGTCGACGAGCACGAGCCAGGGGCCGGTTGGCGCGGCGGAGGAGGGGAGGGGCGACGGTTTCCAGGCCGGTCGATAGAACCAGTTGTTGACCTGGCCGTGGGAATCGGTGAGCCAGTTGGTGCCGATTTTTGGGCCCATCCAGCAGGTCTTGCGCTGAAAAGGATAAGTAGGCAGGGGAACGCGGCGGAGGCGTTCGTGCGCGTGGTAGGCTTTCCAGTCGATCTCGAATCCATTGGCCCAGAGATTTCCCAAGGCGAAAAGCAGGACGGAGAGGTCGTTCTTTTTTTCACCGGCCCGGGGCAGTGAAGGGAATGCTTTTTGACGGGCTTCCCTGCCGCCATTTTGCCGGACGAAGGAGCAGAGGGTTTCGCCGGGGCCGATTTCAAGGAGGTATCCGGCGGGATCGGCTTGCAGGATTTTCAAGCCATCACTGAAGCGGACGGTCTGGCGGAAGTGGCGTCCCCAATAGGCGGGATCGGTTGCTTCCTTGTCGGTCATCCATGTTCCGGTCACGTTGGAGATGAGCGGGATTTGCGGGGCACGGAGCCGTTTTTGGCTCACGAGTTTGACATAGGCATCGAGGATGGGGTCGATGGCGCCGGAGTGAAAGGCGTGGTGGGTTTCGAGTTTCTGGCAGGCGATGCCCTGCGCGCGGAGCTGTGCCCTGAGCGCGTCGATGGCGGCGGAGGGACCGGAGATGACGCATTGCTCGGGGCCGTTGACGGTGGCGAGGGAGAGGTCGCCGGTGATGAAGCGGGCGATCTCCGTTTCGGACTGGGAGACGGCGAGCATGGCGCCTTCGCTGACTTTTCGCATCAGGTTGCCGCGGGCGCAGACGAGAGAGACGGCGTCCTCGAGCGAGAAGATGCCGCTGAGGCACGCGGCAGGATATTCGCCGAGGCTGTGGCCAATGAGTCTGGCGGGCCGGAGGCCCCACGACATCCAGAGATGGGCCAGGGCGTATTCGACGGCGAAGAGGATGGGCTGGGCATTCCATGTGAGCTTGATGTCCTGCGCGGCCTGGGCGGCATTGGCGTCGGAGGGATAAAGGGTGTCGCGGAAATCGAAGCCGAGATGGGGACGGGCCATGACGGCGCAGGTGTCGATCCATTGGCGGAAGACAGGTTCGCCCTGGTAGAGGTTCCAGCCCATGCCGCAGTACTGCGGTCCCTGACCGGAAAAGAGGAAAGTGAGCGAGGGCGGAGCGGAGGAGGCGCCGGCGGTGACGACGGCGGGCGGATGGGGCGCGTCGGCGCGCTGGAGGGCCTCGGCGGGATCGTGGGCGACGAAGATGCGGCGGTGGGTGAATTCGCTGCGACCGACGTGGAGGGTGTAGGCGGCGTTGGCGAGATTCTCGTGGGGAAATTGGCGCAGGTGGCGGGCGAGGGATTGCGTGGCGTCTTCGAGCGCGGCGGATGTTTTGGCGGAGAGGGTGAAGAGCTGGACGGGGCGGGTGGTTTCGATGGGCGCGGGCGTAGGCGCTTCCTCGAGAATGATGTGGGCATTGGTGCCGCCGATGCCAAGTGAGGTGACGCCAGCCCGGCGCGGGCCGCCGTCTGTTTCCCAATCAGTCAGGCGGTCGACGACCTGGATGCTGGTCGAGCCGGTATTGACGAGCGGGTTTAGTTTTTTGAAATGGAGCGTGGGCGGGATTTTTTTGTGGGCAAGGGCGAGGACGGTCTTGAGCAAGCCGGCCATTCCGGAGGCGGTGTCGAGATGGCCGATGTTGGTTTTGACGGAGCCGATCTGGAGCGGGCGGGTGCGGCCGGCGAAGGCTTCGCCGAGGGCCTTGAGTTCGATGGGATCGCCGATGGGCGTGCCGGTGCCGTGGGTTTCAACGTAGTCGATGGACTCGGGGGCGATGTCGGCGACGCCGAGGGCTTCCTGGATGACTTCGACCTGGCCTTCGGCGCTCGGGGCGAGGAAGCCGACTTTGCGGTTGCCGTCGTTGTTGACCGCGGTGCCTTTGATGACGGCGTGGATGGTGTCGCCGGCCTTGATGGCTTCATGGAGTCGGCGCAGGACGACGATGCCGATGCCGCTGCCGAAGACGGTGCCGGTGGCGTTGGCATCGAAGGCGCGGCAGTGGCCGTCGTGTGATTGGATTTCGTTCCGGCGATACTGGTAGCCGATGGCGTGGGGGATTTCGATGCTGACGGCGCCGGCAATGGCGAGGTCGCAGCCGAGGTGGAGGAGATTCTGGCAGGCGGCGTGGATGGCGACGAGGGAGGTGGAGCAGGCGGTCTGGATATTGATGCTCGGCCCGTGGAGGTTCATCTGGTAGGAGAGGCGCGTGGCGAGGACGTCCTTGTCGTTGCCGGTGTGGCGGAGGAGGAAGATGCCGTCGCGTTCGACGAGGTCGCGGTCGCTGAGGAGATTCTCGATCAGGTAGGAATTGGGGCCGGAACCGGCGAAGACACCGGTGGAACCGGGGAAAGTTCCGGGGGCGTAGCCGGCGTGCTCCATGGCTTCCCAGGCGCATTCGAGGAAGAAACGCTGCTGGGGGTCCATGATGGCGGCTTCGCGCGGGCTGAGGCCGAAGAAGTGGGCGTCGAAGGCTTCGGGGCGGGCGAGCGGAGCGCCGGCGCGGACGTAGTCGGGATCGCGCAGGGCGGATTTGCTGACGCCGACCGATTCCAATTCCTTCGCGGTGAAGGTGCGGATCGATTCGACGCCGTTGGCGAGATTCTCCCAGAACTGGAGGCCGTTTTCGGCCCCGGGAAAGCGCGCGGCATAGCCGATGATGGCGATGTCCGAGCTGGATTCGATGGCGACTTCGTCGTTCATGAAGAGGGGTTGAGCGGGCCGGATTTGCGGATGGCATTTTGCCGGGCGCTGAGTTGCTGGCGAAGTTTGCCGCGGCTCAGGCCGGTCGCCTCGGTGGAGGCGTGGGTCTCGCGCTGGCTGAGATGGAGGGCGAGGGAGCGGACGGTGGGGTATTGGAAGAGATCGAGCAGGGCGATGTGATGGCCGGTTTTGTCGCGGAGCTGATCGTGGACTTCGATCATGAGGAGGGAATGGCCGCCGATGTCGAAGAAGCGGTCGTCGAGGTCGACGCGGGCGACGCCGAGAGCATCGCACCAGATGGCGGCGATGCGGCTTTCGAGATCGCTGGCCGGGGCGGTGGATGGCGCGGAAAGGGACGCGGATATTTTGCGTTCGGGCTTGGGCAGGGCGCGGCGGTCGAGTTTGCCGTTGGGGGTTTTAGGAAATTCGGGAAGGAAAATGAGGCTGGAGGGGACGAGCGTCCTAGGCAGTTTGGTGCCGAGCCATTGCTGGACTTGTGCGACGGCGGGTGGTTGCGGGGAGGAGGCGATGACGTAGGCGATGAGGCGCTTGTCATCGGCGTCGTCCTCCTGCACGACGACGACGGCGTCGCGGATGTCGGGGTGCTCGCGCAGGACGACTTCAATTTCGCCGAGCTCGATGCGGACGCCGCGGATTTTGATCTGGCCGTCGATGCGGCCGATGAATTCGATGCGACCGTCGGCGAGGTAGCGGACCAGGTCGCCGGTGCGGTAGAGGCGCTCCTGGCGCGTGGGGGAGAAGGCGTGGGTGATGAAGCGCTCGGCGGTGATGTCGGGGCGGTTGAGATATTCGCGGGCGAGGCCGGCACCGCCGATGTAGAGTTCGCCGACGCTGCCGATGGGGACGATTTCGCGTTCGGGGTCGAGGATGTAGAGCCGGGTGTTGGCGACGGGGCGGCCGATGACGATGCGCTTTTCGTGCCGGTGGATGAGCTGGGCGGCGGACCAGACTGTGGTTTCAGTCGGGCCGTAGAGGTTGACGAGGTTGCCGGTGATCATGCCGGCGAGGCGATGGGCGAGGTCGAGGGGGAGGGGCTCGCCGCCGACCATGAAGCGGCGTAATTGGCGGAGGGCCTTCACCGATGCGGAATCGCAGATGAGCATGGAGGCGAGGGAGGGCGTGCATTGGAGGTGGGTGACGCCGTGGCGTTTCATCTGCTCGGGGAGGGAATAGTGGGACCCGGTCTGCGAGGCCCACTGGCCTTCCTCCTGGAGGATGACGCGGAAGCCGCGGGCGAGCGTCCAGAATAACTCGAAGACGGAGATGTCGAAGTTGACGCTGGTGACGGCGAGCCAAACGCCGGTGTCTGTGCCGATGACCGCGTCCATGGCGGTGAAGAAGTTGGAGACGTTGCGGTGGGTGACGACGACGCCCTTGGGTTTTCCGGTGGAGCCGGAGGTGTAGAGGACGTAGGCGGCGTCGGTGCTTTGGGGCGGGACGGGGGACCGCAGGAAGGGCTGGGCGGCAGCGGGCGCGTCATCGGCGGTGGCGTCGGCGCGGTCGACCCAGAAAAGGCGCTGTCCGGGCAAGGCGAAGAGGTCGGCGGTTTGTCTGGAGACGACGATGACGGCGGGCTTGGCGTCCTCGATCATGAAGGTGAGGCGCTCGGCGGGGTAGGTGGGGTCGAGTGGAAGGTAGGCGCCGCCGGCCTTGAAGATGGCGAGGAGCGCGGCCATTAATTCGAGGGAGCGGTTGAGGCAGATGGCGACGAAGACGCCGGGGCCGACGCCGGAAGCGCGCAAGCGTGCGGCGAGGAGGTCGGCCTGGGCGTTTAATTCGCGGTAGGTCCACTGCCGGTCGCAGAAGACGAGGGCGATGGCGTCGGGCGTGCGTGCGGCCTGTTCCTCGAAAAATTCGTGGATGCAGGTGCTTTCGGCGAAGGGGGCGGCGGTGTTGTTCCACTGCTCGAGGAGCTGGTGCTGCTCGGCGGCGGTGAGCACGGTCAGCTTGCCGACGGCGCACAGCGGATCGTCGGCCATGCCGCGGAGCACGACGTTGAGGTGGTCGCCAAAGGCCTGGATGTCGGTGCGGTCGAACCACGCGGAGTCGTAGTGGAGTTCGAGTGTGGAGATGTCGAGCCGCGCGATGACGAGAAGGGGTCCTCTTATTTGATCGCGCGGAGGGAAGGTTTTGGCGCCGGGAGGCACGACGACGAAGGTGGGGAGGGTGCGCGCGAGGCCTTCCTTGCCGGCCTCGGCCATCAGGTGAGCGGGGACGGGGCCATGTCGTTCTGTTTCGCGCAAGCCGTTTTCGAACTCGGCGAGCCATTCGGAGACGGGGCGCTGGGCGGGGATGGTTATGCGCAGAGGGGCGAGCCAGGGGCGTTCATCGTGGAACGAGGAGAAGAAAATAACGTCGGTGCTGCTGGTGTGGCGGGCCTGGACGATGGCCCACGCCGCGCGCAGGACGGATTCGGCCCGGGCCGGCGGGTGGGGCAGGGCGTCGCCGGCCAAAGGCAGATGAACCCGGGCGTTGAAGGTGGCCGTGCGGTCCAGGGTGTGCTGGGAATTGCCGTGGAGAAACCCCGTGGACTGGAGATCGGAAAAGAGTGATCTCCAGAAGGGTTCATGGGCGCTCTTCGGGCTTAATTCTAATTCCATAAACGACTTCACAAAAGTGTACTCCAACCTTCTGCCCAATAAAAGCGCAGCAATGAACCGATTTTAGTCAATCTCGACCCGTGATCTGGTGCAATTATC
>Ga0302270_10003427_pt1 | contig 15085 bp, 9 predicted proteins | sample III_Bog_E2_3_FD_198773 | JGI IMG/M metagenome (GOLD analysis project Ga0302270, IMG submission 198773) | Peat permafrost microbial communities from Stordalen Mire near Abisko, Sweden - III_Bog_E2_3 | ecosystem: Environmental > Terrestrial > Soil > Wetlands > Peat | place: Sweden: Abisko... | reverse complement strand
TAGCCCCAGTTCTGGGGATTGCTGCCATTGATGTGCTCCATCACGTCGAGTTCGCCGCAGGCCGGCCAGTCGACGGCGGCGATGTTGTTGCCCAACAGCCAGAAGGCCGGCCACATACCCTGCGACTCCGGCAGCTTCATGCGCGCCTCGACGCGTCCGTACTGCAAGCTGAAGAGGCCTTGAGTCTTCATCCGCGCCGATGTATAGGCCCCCGAGGAGGACTTCCGCGCCGCGATATGCAGGAGGCCGCTGGTGTCCAGGTAGGCGTTCGGTTGAGCGGGATCGCACGGCGAGGCGGTCGAGCCCCAGGCGCAATAGTTCTCAAGCTCGTCGTTGCCGAAGCCACCGCTGCCCGTGTCGTAGGTCCAGATCTGCGGATTGGGCTGCGCATTGGCGCTCGTGGAATTCATGAACTCGTCGCTCCAGACAAGCGTGCCCGGAGCGATCTTTGGCGTGAGGGGGACGGTGAGATTCGGGCTTGCCGCCAGGCCCGGGGCCATTGCCTGGGCTGTGACCGTCAGCTTCGAGGCGACCAGAAAAGGCGCCTCATAGGCGATGGTGGAAGCAGAAGATGAACGCGGCGCGCTTCCATCCAGGGTGTACAGGATGGTTGCGCCCTGAGTGGAAGAGCTCATACTCACGACAACGGCGCCATTCTGCGCTGCCGTTGTGGTGAGGATGGGCTTCACCGTCTTGGCTGCGCTGCCGCCGGCGCAACCGGGGCAATCAGGAGTCTGGGACACAACCGGTCCGACGGCGCATCCGCATAGCAAAGCGCCCAGCAATAGAATCTTTGCTCGCTTGAGCTCACCTGCCCGCATCTCGAGCCTCCATTTTTGAAGGGATCTGATATGGGGCCCATCCCACCGCAACTATCAGAGCACAGTGAGAGTGCGGGAGTCGAGTGCAGTCGTTCCAACCTGAATCCCGCCCGCGCAAGCGCACGGCCTGCGCGAGAGGTGGTCGAGGTCATGGGAATCTACCGCCTTTTTGTCTTCGCCGGCTTGGCGGCCTTCTTCCCTGTCCGCTTGGCGCCAGGCGCTTTTGTCTTGCCCAACACTGCCAGGTTCTTCTTGATAAGCGCATAGCGCTGCTCCACACAGGCGTGGCTGCGCAGCGGATCGGCGGGCGTGTTCATCACATAGTCCAGCAGTTTGGGAACGGTGCTGGTCGCCACATGCAGGCGCGTATCCGACGAGGCGTAGTAGATCAGAACATCGCCATTCTTGCGCTCGATCCAGCCATTGCTGAAGACCACGTTCGAGACATCGCCGACGCGCTCGCCACCTATCGGAGCGATAAAGTAACCGGCAGGCTTGTGAGTAACAACCCACGGCCGTTTTAACTCCGAAAGGAACAGATAAACCACGTAGCGCAAACCAGCCGCGGTGTTACGCACGCCATGCGCCAGGTGCAGCCAGCCCTTCGCCGTCTTGATGGGCGCCGGGCCAAGGCCGTTCTTGACCTCGGTGATGGTGTGATATTCGCGGTTGTCGAGAATGATCTCGTCATCGACAACGGCATTTTCGATGCTCGAAGAGAGTCCCCAGCCGATGCCGCCGCCCTTGCCTGCCTGAATGAAATCATCCTGCGGGCGCGTGTAGAAGGCGTACTTGCCGTCGACGAACTCGGGATGCAACACAACATTACGCTGCTGCGGAGATTTGCTCTTGAGATCGGCCAGCCGCTCCCAGGTCTTCAGATCCTTGGTGCGCACAATGCCGCACTGCGCCACGGCCGAGGAGGTATCCCACTCCGGCGTCTTGGGGTCTTTGCGCTCGGTGCAGAAGAGGCCGTAGATCCATCCGTCTTCATGCTTCACCAGCCGCATGTCATAAACATTGGTGTCTGGCTCGCTGGTCTCAGGCAGCAGGATGGGATACTCCCAGAAGCGGAAGTTATCGATTCCATTCTTGCTCTCGGCGACGGCGAAGAAGGACTTGCGGTCCGCGCCTTCGACACGCGCGACCACAAGGAACTTACCCTCGTGCAGGATGGCGCCGGCGTTGAAGGCGGCGTTCACTCCAATGCGCTCCATCAGGAAGGGATTCGTCTTCTGGTTGAGATCGTAGCGCCACGTGATGGGCGCGTGCGCCGCGGTCAGAACCGGAAGCTCATAGCGGTCAAAGATGCCATTGCCGCCGGGCGACGTGCGGTTGCGCTGGGAAAGCAGCTTCTCCTGCTGCTTGAAGAGATTCTGCACCTTCTTCTTGAATTCACCTTGAGTCATAAGTCTTCTCCGGAGATTCTTACTGCGTACTTAGTCTAGTTCCTGGCTTCGGTTTGAGCGGTTTTCGCGGCATCCAGGCGTTGCATCACCTCAATGCAGGCGCGGCCGTTGTGATAAGGACACTTCCACGGGTCGACCTTGTGTTCTTCCTCGCTGGGCACGCCCGACTTCGACACCCGCCAAAACCACTCGCCGTGCTCGTGATCGACGATGTACTTATCGATGAAGGCCCAGCTTCTTTCAGCCGCATTGAGAAACTCCTGTTGGCCAGTAAGCTCGTAGGCGTTAAGGAAGCCAACCACCGCTTCGGCTTGCGGCCACCAATGCTTGTCGGTGTCGATGATGCCTGTGGGGTCGGCTTCGTAGAGCAGGCCACCGTCGCTGTCGAGGCCCTCTTCGTAAACGGCTTCAGCCATCTTCACTGCAACCTCGCGAACGCGTTTCTTGAGATCGGCATCGCCCAGAATCTCCGCGGCTTCGCAGAGAAGCCAGCTTCCTTCAATGTCGTGGCCAAAGGAGATCTTGTTCGACCGCGGAGTCCATTGTTCGTCGAAGAAGAGGATGAAGTGGTGCGTTGTGGAATCGATGATGTGGTCGAGAAAGATTTCTATCAGTTCACGGAGCCGCAGGCGGACGGTTTTATCCTCGTGGAAGCGCAGCAGCGTGGCGTAGGCTTCCATCAGATGGAGGTGCGTGTTCATGGACTTCTTCTCGTCCATGTCCGCATCGCTCAAGCGTTGATCCTTGGCCAGCGTCCAATCGCGATCATAGGTCTCGAAGTAGCCGCCGTGCGCGTCATCGTGGCTCGCGGACTCAATCGAACGGACCATGCGCAGGGCCTTGTCAAGTGCGTCGGAATCGGCGCTGGCGTGGAAGTACTCGGCCAAGGCGTAAACGGTGAAGGCCTGGCCATAGATTCGTTTTTTGGTGTCATGAGGATTGCCCAGGTAGTCGAGCATCCAGTAAACGCCGCCAAACTTCGCATCCCAGAAGTAGCGGGTCAGGTAGTCGTAGGCGCGGCGAGCCGTGGCCAGGTAGACCGGGTTGCGATAGACGCTGAAGGCCTTGGAAAAGGTCCAGAGGATGCGCGCGTTCAGGATGAGTCCCTTGGCGGCATGCGGGTCGATGGTCAGATCGTTGGAGATCTGGCCGCGAAAGCCGCCATTTTCTTCGTCGAGGGTGTATTGAAGCCAGAAGGGTAGAATGTCGGAGAGCAGCTCCGTCTCCACCTTCTGCCGAAGATCGTGCACGAGTACCTCCTGATGAATGGGCCGGTCAGGTTTCGTGGACTCCCACCCATTCCGCGAAGAAGCCGCAGAATGGATGGGGCACCCGGCATTTCTGAGTCAACCTGCTCCGGTTCAGATTCTATGGTATCGTGACCACTTCAGGCAGGCTGGCTCAAAACCTGATTAATGCGAGCAAGCTCATCGGCGGTAAAACTGAGATTGGCGAGCGCGGCCACATTCTGCTCGATCTGCTCTACGCGGCTGGCTCCGATCAGCGCCGAGGTCATGCGGCTGTCGCGCAGTACCCAGGCAAGAGACATCTGCGCCAATGATTGCCCGCGCGCGGTGGCCACTTCGCCGAGGGCGCGAATCTGACTCAGGCGATGCTCGTCGATGTCGGCCCTTTTAAGAAAACTATGAGGCTTGGAGGCGCGCGAACCCTCCGGAATGCCTTTGAGGTAGCGGTCGGTCAGCAGGCCCTGAGCCAGAGGACAGAAGGCGATGCCGCCTACGCCCTCCTTGCCAAGCACATCCAGCAAGCCACCCTCGACCCAGCGTTCAAACATCGAATACTTGGGCTGATGAATCAGGCAAGGTGTGCCGAGCTCGCGCAGAATTTTCACGGCAGCATCGGCCTGGGTTGCGCTGTAGTTGGAGATGCCGGCGTAGAGCGCCCGCCCGGAGCGGACAGCCTGATCCAGCGCTCCCATGGTCTCTTCGATTGGAGTTTCGGGATCGGGGCGGTGGGAGTAGAAGATGTCGACGTACTCCAACCCCATGCGCTTCAGGCTCTGATCGAGACTGGCCAGCAGAAATTTTCGGGATCCCCAGTCGCCATAGGGGCCGGGCCACATGCCATAGCCGGCCTTGGTGCTGATGATCAGTTCGTCGCGATACGGAGCGAGGTCGAGGCGCAGAATCTCGCCGAAGGCGCTCTCCGCGCTGCCCGGCGGCGGGCCGTAGTTGTTAGCCAGATCGAAGTGCGTGATGCCCAGATCGAAGGCGCGGCGCACCATGGCGCGGCCGTTCTCAAAGACATCGACGCCGCCGAAGTTGTGCCAAAGTCCCAGCGAGATGGCAGGAAGGCGCAGGCCGCTCTTGCCGCAGCGGCGATATTGCATGGTGTCGTAGCGCTGTTCGTTCGCCAGATGCAAGATTACTCTCCTTTGAACCTAGGTCTCTGACCGAGTGATTTTGTGCGTTGAGTTTCTGCGCCATAGATACAGAAGAATTCAAGGCTTCTTCTTTCTGCCTTCTTCGAGTATCTGTCGCGCGGCAAATTTCAAGGCATTTCGAACCAGAAACTCTTCGAATGTTGCCTGGTTGTAAACCTGGAAGGACAACTTTAATCTTGACAGACACTTCAACCCAACGCAGCCTTTGTCGGGATCATAGTCGCCAGCGCCAAGGCAACAAGACCATATTTCATCCCCATAACGCTTCATCAACCGCTGGACAGTTTTACGTCTCGTTTCTTCCCCGAATGTGAATTGATTCCACGATGAATCGCCAAATGGATCATAGGGGTTTATGAGACTGCAATCCGTCGCCTCTTCGATGAGACCCCGTAGATCATCATCCGAATAGGTGCCTCGAACCCAGTCCCAGAAGTTTGCATTTCTTCGGAAACTGAGCCACCAATTCAGGCTATTAAGCACTTTTCGCTCTCTCGATCATCCCATCGTGCTCTTGGATTCCTGCCAGGTTCAGCTTTCGTTTTCCCTGTAGGTCATCCAAGTCCTGAGCACTCAAAATATACTGCTTCCCATCAGGTGCAGTCACATAGTAGGCTGGCGTACTATTGAGACCAGGCCCCATCTGCACGTCAAGCCCTTGATTCCTTAGGACACTAGCAGGACCATACATCGTCGTCTCCTCGCTGACTATCCTACCATCCAATTCATTTCAATTCTTCCTTTTAACCGAGAAAAAGGCATTGACGGAACGGAACCTCCGTCCCGCCAATGCCCCGGTTAGGCCGCTCTCATGCCGACGTCTACTTCAAAATGCCCTTGACCTCGACTTCCTTGCGGCCGTCGGTGGGAGGCGGCACGACATTCCCCGCAATCGGCGCGCCGTCCACGGTGAGAGCAATTTGGTTCCCTTCGCCCTTGCGCTCGATGGAGATCTTGTAGACTACGCCGCGATAGGTGCGGGTAGCTGTGAAGCCCGGCCACGCCTTGGGAATCACCGGGGCAATCTCAAGTCCATCAAGAGAGGTACGAATGCCGAGGATCCACTGCACGATGGCGTAGTAGTTCCAGGCCGCCGTACCGGTGAGCCAGGAGTTCTTGGCCTCGCCAAAGCTGGGCGCATCCTTGCCCGCGATCATCTGCGCATAGACATACGGCTCGCAGCGATGCAGGTCGCTGATCTCTTCGCGCGCCGAGGGGTTGATGCGGCTGTAGTAGTCGTGTGCCAGATCGCCGTGGCCAATACGGGTCTCGCCGATCATGATCCAGGGATTGACGTGGCAGAAGATGCCCGCGTTCTCCTTGTATCCCGGCGGATAGGAGGAGATCTCGCCCATCTCGATGTAGTACCTGGTGTAGGCCGGCTGCTGGACCACGATGCCATGTTTGGTGGCCAGTTGCTCGCCGACGGCGGCTAGAGCGCTGGCAGCCTTTCCATCTTCAAGACCGATGCCGGCCAGGGTGCAATAGCCGTTGGACTCGATAAAGATCTTGCCTTCTTCGCATTCCTTCGAGCCAATCTTGCCGCAGAAATCATTGTAGGCGCGCAGGAACCACTCGCCATCCCACCCGTGCTCCAGGATCACCGACTGCATTTTGGCCGCTTCTGTGAGATATGTTGCAGCTTCGGCCCCAAGGCCGCGGTTCTTGGCGATGGCTGCCAGTTCGCGACCGGCATGGACAAAGAGGCCTGCGATGAAGACCGATTCGGCAACTTTGCCGTCCTTGTTGGTGGTGGTCTGGAAGCTCTGGCCGGGCGTGTCGGAGAAGCAATTGAGGTTGAGGCAATCGTTCCAGTCGGCGCGGCCAATCAGCGGCAGACCATGCGGTCCAAGGCGGGCCAGAGTGTAGTTGAAGCTGCGCTGCAAGTGGTCGTAGAGCGGCTTTTCAGAACCGGGCTCGTTGTCGTACTGGACAGGTTCGTCCAGGATGCTCCAGTCGCCGGTCTCCTTGAGATAGGCCGAGACGCCGATGATGAGCCAGTGCGGATCGTCGTTGAAGCCGCCGCCGATATCGTTGTTGCCGCGCTTGGTGAGCGGCTGGTATTGGTGGTAAGCGCCGCCGGTTGGCAGTTGCGTGGCGGCCAGGTCGAGGATGCGTTCGCGGGCGCGCGCTGGAGCCATGTGAACAAAGCCGAGCAGATCTTGGTTCGAATCGCGGAAGCCGAGGCCGCGGCCAATGCCGGACTCATAGAACGACGCCGACCGCGACATGTTGAAGGTTGCCATGCACTGGTAGGCATTCCAGATGTTGACCATGCGGTTGGTGTGAATATCGGGCGTAGAGACCTGGAAGATGCCGAGCAGGCTCTCCCAGTACTGGCGCAGCCGCTCGAAGGCCTCGTCGGCGTTCTTGGGGTCGAGATACTTGGCGATGGTCGGCTTGACCAGCTTCTTGTTGATGGTCTGCGAACCGGGAGGATCGAACTTCTGGTCCTTTGGATTTTCGTGATATCCGAGAACGAAGACGATTTGGCGTGTCTCTCCGGGCGCGAGGTCGAGCTTGACCTGATGCGCGCCGATAGGCGACCAGCCGTGGGCGATGGAGTTGGTAAGCTGACCGGCCTCCACTGTCGCGGGCTTGTCCCAGCTCCGATAGCGGCCAAGGAAGGCCTCGCGCTGCGTGTCGAAACCGGCGCCTGGCTCCGAGCAGGCAAAGTAGGCAAAGTGGTCGCGGCGCTCGCGATATTCAGTCTTGTGATAGATCACGCCGTCTTCCACCTCCACTTGGCCGGTGTTGAAGTTGCGCTGGAAGTTGGTGGCGTCGTCCTGGGCATCCCATAGGCAGAACTCAATTGAGGAGAAGGCCGAGATCGAGGCCTTCGTGGCCCGCTTGTTGGTGACGGTGAGCTGCCAGATTTCAAGATTCTCGTCGAGGGGGACAAAGTAGCGGGTGTGCGCTTCGATGCCGCTGTATTCCGACCCTATTGTTGTGTAGCCCATGCCGTGGCGGCAGGTGTAGTCCTTGAGGTCGTGGCGGGTGGGTTGCCATGAAGGCGACCAGAACTCCTTCGACTCATCGTCGCGCAGGTAGACGTAGCGGCCGCCGAAGTCCATGGGCACGTTGTTGTACCGATAGCGGGTGAGCCGGCGCAGGCGAGCATCGCGATAGAACGAGTAGCCTCCAGCGGTGTTGGAGATGATTCCGAAGTATGCCTGGCAGCCAAGGTAGTTGATCCAGGGTAGGGGGGTATCGGGTTGCGTTATCACGTATTCGCGATTCAAATCGTCAAAATATCCGAACTTCATCCTGCTAGCTCCCTTAAAGAAACGTGCCGTCAGTATAGCCCCTCGGGCAAAACCTCATCAAACGATTTTGCAGAGGGTTGCGAAGTACTTGGGTAAGAAGCCGCCAAAACTGCCCTGAGGATTCCGCGACAACCCGAATGTGCAGAGAGGCGTCAATGAGTGCCGAATCAAGGGAACGATCTCATAGAATCATGAGAGGCGCTCCGGATCGTTGCCAAGATTCAGATGGATGTGAGAGAATTTGGCGTTTTTGAACAGATCTTCATCGCTACCGGGAAGCGAAACCGCGGAGATGGCAAGTTCGATGTTTTTTCAACTTAAAGACGTGCGCGCAAGTGGAAAGCCGCTTAAGTCCGTCGTTCTTGCCGGATTACTCTTATGCTCCGGCGCTTGCGCGCATAAAGCCGAGACCCTGCCGTGGGCGATCAAAGTGGACCAGGTGGGCTATCCGCTGAGCGGTCCCAAGATCGCGCTGGTCAGCGCAGCAGGGACAACATTTGAAGTGCTGCGTGCGAGCGACAGCGCTTCGGTCTTTCAGGGCAAGCTGACGCCGGCTCAGAGCGACGAAAACTCCGGCGACCAGGTGCAAGCCGCGGATTTTTCGGCGTTGCGGCAGGCGGGGCGCTACTACCTGACGGTTCCCGGCGTAGGGCGAAGCTGGGATTTCGAGGTCGGCCCGAATGTCTTCGAGCACACCTACTATATGGCCATGCGCGGCTTCTACGGGCAGCGCTGCGGGACGGCAGTCGACATGGGGCCGGAGTTTCCGGGTTACAGCCACCCCGCCTGCCACCTTCATGGCGAGTTCAGCCCCACTTCGGGAAAATCGGGAGTTCGGGACAACATAGGCGGCTGGCATGACGCGGGCGACTATGGCCGCTATGTGGTCAACTCCGGCATCGCCACCGGAACGCTGCTTTGGACATGGGAGATCTACGAGGAGAAGATCAAGAAGATTTCACTGAAGATTCCCGAGTCGGGCAACGGGACACCCGACATCTTGAATGAGGCGAGGTGGAATCTGGAGTGGATGCTCAAGATGCAGGACGACGATGGCGGCGTCTGGCACAAGCAGACGAGCGAGCACTTTCCCGGTTTTATCGCTCCTGAGGACGACAAGCTGCCCAGCGAAGTCATCGGGACCGGTTCTGCGCCCTACAAGAGCACCTGCGCGACTGCGGATCTGGCAGTGGTGGGCGCGATCGCCGCACGAGTCTACCAGCCCTACGATCCCAAGTTTGCCGCACGGGCGCTGGAGGCCGCGCAGCGGGCATGGGCCTGGACCGAGAAGTACCCTAACGTGACCTTCAAGAATCCGCCGGGCATCGCCACCGGCGAGTACGGCAGCACGGACTGTCGCAACCAGCGGCTTTGGGCGGCGGCGGAACTTTGGCGCACCACCGGCGAGGCGCAGTACAACGATTTCTTCCTGAAGAATTACGCCGATTTCCTTCGCGACCTGGACACGCCCCCCGGATTGAGATTTGAACCAGTCGGATCGATGGGTCTGTGGGCCTATGCGATGCAAGCGGGTAAGGGTCCAAATGCAGACCCCAAAGTGGTGGCCGAGATTCGGAACCGCAGCGTGGCAGCCGCCCGCATGCTGGTCGAGCGCACGCGCGCCAATCCCTACCACGTGAGCATTCAGCCGAGGGAATTTGTCTGGGGCTCCAACGGCATCGTGGCAGAGTATGGCATCTGTCTTCTGATCGCCAATCTCTTTGAGCCGGATGCGAGCTTCGTGGATGCGGCCCGGGACAATCTGCACTATCTGCTGGGCCGCAACACGTTTTCGCTGTCATGGGTGACGCAGGTGGGTGAGCACCCCTATCAGCACCCGCATCACCGGCCCAGCGCGGATGGCAAACACGACAAGCCCTGGCCAGGGCTGCTCTCGGGAGGACCGAACAAAGACCGCCAAGACAGAGTGCTGGCTGCGCTTCCGAGCGGTTTGCCTCCAGAGAGAGTCTATGCGGATCGATGGGAGTCTTACGCAAGCAATGAAATCTGCATCAACTGGCAGGCATCGCTGGTGTTCCTGCTCGCTGGTGAACTGCAGTAGGAGACACCTGGAGCCTGGCTCCAACCGGTAACCCGGCAACGGGTTGCCACGGCAAGGCCCGCGTGTGCCGCAAATCACACTTCGGTCAAGCGCGGCCGTTATAAATTGGTTTAGACCGTCAGAAAAATCGTTTTACCTCTTCCGCCGACAGCGGAAAGAAGGCGCCCTTGGGGTTCGAGGAGTGGAATGCTGAAACTTCAGTTCGTTGACATCGCAATCATTGTGGCCTACCTGCTGAGCACGGTGCTCATCGGCTACTGGGTTTCAAAGCGCGCCTCGCAAAGCATGCAAAACTACTTTCTCGGCGGCAATTCGATGCCCTGGTATATGCTTGGCATCTCGAACGCCTCGGGAATGTTCGATATCAGCGGCACCATGCTGCTGGTCTCATGGATGTTCGTCTACGGCCTGAAGAGCGTATGGATCCCCTGGCTCTGGCCGACCTTCAACCAGATCTTCCTGATGGTCTATCTGTCCGCCTGGCTGCGCCGCTCGAAGGTGATGACTGGGGCGGAGTGGATCAAGACGCGCTTTGGCACCGGGCGGGGCGCGCAGTTATCGCACCTGATCGTGGTGGTCTACGCATTTGTGAGCATCATCGGATTCTTCACCTATGCCTTCAAGGGTATCGGCAAGTTTGCGCAGACTTACCTGCCCTGGCATCTGTCGGCCAATGAATATGCCCTGATCCTGATCGCCATTACGGCCATCTACGTGATCAAGGGCGGCATGATCAGCGTCGTGATTACAGAGGTTGTCCAGTTCTTCATCCTGTCGATCGCCTCCTTTGCCGTGGGCATTATCGCGATGAAAAAAGTCGCACCTGAGATGCTGCGCCGGGTGGTGCCTGCCGGCTGGGACAACATCTTCTTCGGCTGGCATTTGAATCTCGATTGGGCGACGCTGCTTCCGGCGGCCACCGCCAAGATTGCCGACGACAAGTACGAGCTCTTCGGATTTTTCGTCATGATGCTGCTCTTCAAGGGCATCCCGATCTCGGCGGCCGGACCGGCGCCCAACTACGACATGCAGCGCGTTCTCTCGGCGAAGAACCCGCGCGAAGCCTCGATGATGAGCGCCTGGGTGAACATCGTGCTCACCCCGCCCCGGTACTTCCTCATCATGGGTCTCACGGTGCTGGCGGCGGCCTTCTTTGGCCCCGATCTGCGCGCCATGGGAACCCACATGGATTTCGAATTGGTGCTTCCGCTGGCGCTGGGGCGCTTCGTTCCGGTGGGCTTGCTGGGATTTTTGATCGCCGGCCTGCTGGCGGCCTTCATGTCCAACTTTGCGGCTACCGTCAACGCGGCCCCGCCCTACTTTGTCAACGACATCTACAAGCGCTACATCAACCCCAGCGCTTCGCCCAAGACTTACGTGCGGTTGAGCTATCTCGCTTCATTGAGCGTGATTATCATTGGCATCATCTTCGGCTGGAACGTCACCTCGGTCAATGAGGTAGTGGTTTGGATCGTGTCAGGCCTTTGGGGTGGGTATACGGCTTCGAACGTCCTCAAATGGTACTGGTGGCGCTTCAACGGCTACGGCTATTTCTGGGGGATGCTGACCGGCATTGGCTCCGCGCTGGTGATGCCCAAGTTGGTGCCGCATGTGGCGTTCATTCAGCATCTTCTGTCAACCTACACGATTAACATGGAGGTAGTGATCATCTTCCCGCTGGTCGTGGGAATCTCGTTGATCGGCTGCCTGCTCGGCACTTACCTTACCAAGCCGGAGTCGGATGAGGTGCTCATGGACTTCTACCGCCGCGTGCGGCCGTGGGGCTTCTGGGGACCAGTTCTCAAGAAGGTTCTTGCAGAAGACCCTGGCTTCAAGCGCAACAAGGATTTCTTCCGCGATATGTTCAATATTGCCGTGGGCATCGTGTGGCAGATCTCGCTGGTGGCGTTGCCACTTTACATCGTGATTCGAGAGTGGGATCGCGTTGCCATCGCCGCGGGTGTGATTCTGGTGACCTCGCTGATCCTCAAATTCACTTGGTACGATCACCTGGTTGAGCGCGAGGTTGAGACGGACCTGGTCGCTGCCGGCGATGCATAGCTGAATCTCAACAGGCGGCTGGACTCCCGCAAGGAAGGCAGCCGCTTCTCATATCTGTCGTGGGTTAGAGACCGAAGCCGACTGGCATAACGAGGAAGAGGCCGCGTAACTTGGAAAGCCGAACGGAAACGCAGGTTACGCTCGATCCACCGCACGCTCAGGCGACAAGAGTGTCTGTCGCGCGAATCTGCTGGCATGGCTGGCACGATTGCTATCTCATCGCCAACGGCCGAGTGGAAGCCGTCGTTGTTCCGGCCATCGGCCGGGCGATGCAGTTGCGCCTGACGGGCGAGGCGGACGGAGCATTCTGGGAAAGCCGGGAGTTGGACGGCGAACTGCATGCAACGGCCCCGAATCAAGCTGATCTGCCTGAGTGGATCAACTTCGGCGGCGATAAGTGCTGGCCTGCTCCACAATCTGATTGGCTTGTGCGGCAAGGCCGCGACTGGCCGCCGCCGATTGCCTTCGATTCATCTCCGATGGATGCGGTTGCGGGAGAAGACGGTGTGGTGCTGACCTCGCCCGTCGATTCGGCTTTTGGCATTCAGGTCACACGCCATGTGGAACTGGACGCCGAGTTGCCTGTGATGCGGATCAGGACCGAGTTCCACAAGGTGATTGGAGACACCGTCAGGGTCAGCGTGTGGACGATCACGCAGATGAACGATCCAGAGCGCGTCTTTGTTCCGCTGCGCGAAGATTCGAAGATGCCCGGCGGTTTTATTCTGTTGATTGAGGCAGAGCCGGAGAGGCTGCGAATCGAGGACGGGTTGCTTTCGTTTGTGCGGACTCGGCTCAAGTCGACAAAAATCGGGATGGACGCAACGTGCATGGCTTGGGTGGGACGGAAGTTGGTCGTTCGAATCGACGCGGAAGCCGGACCGGGAGAGTATCCCGATGGCGGCTGTGTCACCCAGGTTTATACCAGCCCCGACCCGGTTCCTTATGTCGAGTTGGAGACATTAGGCCCCCTGGCAACGATGAGCGCCGGCGACCGGATCGAGCGGACAACAACGTATACGATCATGCCCCGGTCAACAACGGACCCAGAGGCCGAGGCGCGGAAGATCCTCTGCTCCTGAGAAGATTCCTGGCTCGGTTTTGGCATTTCAGGGGCTGAATCTTACAGGAAACATCAAAAACGCAGTGTTTCCAACAAAAAATGGGGCAGAATCTGCCGTTCTCGTTTGCCGATCAGTCAATGGATAGAAATCATAAACCTTTTATTTTTAGCGAGTTACTCGCTCTCAATGACTCGAAGTGAGGCCTCCATGGGATGTGGGGATGGGAGTACGGACCGGGCAGGATTTGACCATTTCAGCCTCGCCGAATGAATTCGCAAGACGGAACAGGCGGTTGGCGCGTATAGTCCGCTCGCTGCAATTGAATGCCGCGAATACGGGGTGAGTGCGGTCCGCGAGGTGCGCGGCCTCTGCGTGAGAAGCTCTCCCCGGGAAAATTGAAATTGCGCCTATTTCCCCTGCGTCTTGCAATGGGGATCCGCAATCTCGACGCGACGATTCTTCGCTGTTCCCACGCAGGTGCTGTTGTCGGCCACGGGCCTGGTGTTTCCATAGCCCTTCGCCGAGAGGCGCGCCAACCTGAAATGTGGGCCACTAGCCGCGCTACTTCTTCACCAACTCGGCCCTCCGGTTCAACGACCGCCCATCTTCCGTATCATTCGACGCCACTGGCGCATACGGCCCGTTCCCATACGGCGCCAGCCGTTCCGCCGCCACGCCATATTGGCTCATTAACGCCTGCACCACCGCCGTCGATCGCCGCTTTGACAGATCCATGTTTGACGCCAGCCCGCCCACGTTGTCCGTGTGCCCCACCACGTACACCTTCATCTTCGGGTCCTGCTTCAGCATCTTTGAAATCTGTTCCAGCGCCGACTTCGACTCCGGTTTCAAATCCGCTCTTGCCGTGTCGAACAGAATCCCATTCACCACCATGTGTCCGTTCTTCGCCAACCCTGAATCCAGTGCCGCAGCATCTGCCACAACCTCCTGCTTCAGTTGCGTCTGCGTCAAAATTATCTCTGAATACGTAAGGCCCCAGTCGACATTGACCAGCACATATGTCTTTCCCATGTGCGCCGTGAAAACTCCCCCTGCTCCCGAATCGTAGTCGAAGATGTATCCCGCGTTGCGCAGCGCCGTGTTGAGGTTCCGGACCACCTGGGGTTTGCTTGCACTCCTCGGAAACTGGTAGACGATTGTCTCGAGCGTCCCTTCCAGTTGCAGCTTGGGCTTGCCCTCGATCGGAAAGTCGGCTGCGTCGTCGAGTTTCTTAGAACACGAAGCAATGTAGCTTCCCGGAAATCGCGTGAGGATCGGTGAGTCCTTGCAACCAGCCGCGTCGTTTTGCGCCCATCCGCCAACCGTGAATACCATTTCCACTGCCGCTGCCAACACCAAGAATGCTCTCTTCATGAATTCCTCCACTGATTTGTATTCGTCCAGGCTCAAGAAACAGAACAAACTGTATGGTCTTGCCCCTAGAATCCGTATCCCGTAACTGAATGTACTTCGTAGCCGCCGCTTGTGAATCTCGAACCGGGCAGCGGACCCAGCCAAGGAAACTCGCCGGCGGCCAGGTTGACAGCATCAGTGATTGCGGCGGGGTGCTTGAGAGTGAACTTGAAGGGCGTCGGCACAATCTCAACGATGTCCACACAGGCGCGTTCCGCGCCACGGGGGTCGGTTTCGGCCCATGCCTCCACACCGTTTTCCTGGTAGAGAAGAAGCAACTCGATTCCTCCCGCGGACCAACCATGCGCGGCTGTCCAGCCGTTGGCGAGGAACGCCGGCTTGATGATGGCCCAAACGGCAGCATCCGTCATGGAGCCTGCAACGATGACTGGAAACTCCCAGTGCTTTCCGATCGCCATCTTGCCAACCCAACCGCTTCCCCGATTCCCCTCCGGGATCTGTAGTTCGGTCCGGGGCTCATAGGTGATACGGTACGACTTGCCTATTTTGGACAGGAAAGTCAGCTCGGCAGGCAGCGGAGACTCCTGTGCCAAGCAGGGGATTGTGACTGCGGAAAGCAAGAAG
>Ga0302270_10003418_pt1 | contig 15098 bp, 14 predicted proteins | sample III_Bog_E2_3_FD_198773 | JGI IMG/M metagenome (GOLD analysis project Ga0302270, IMG submission 198773) | Peat permafrost microbial communities from Stordalen Mire near Abisko, Sweden - III_Bog_E2_3 | ecosystem: Environmental > Terrestrial > Soil > Wetlands > Peat | place: Sweden: Abisko... | reverse complement strand
TCCATCGCGCCGCGGGGGACCCCACGGACAGGCCTTCGTCCGTGGGGTGGTTGGGCGATGGGTGGGACTCGACAAATCCCAAAAGGCAAGTTTTTGAAAGGGCGCAGCGACAGCTGCGCCAACCCGGGTCGATCCTTCTTTGAGAGCGAATCCTCGCCCTCAAGCCCCAGACCCCGCCAGCCGCAAAGTCATCACCGTAATGTCGTCATCCTGGCCAAAGCTCTCGGCAGCCCGCATAATCGCTTCCGCTGATTGCGTCGTCAGCGCCTTCACGCGCTCAAAGCCGAGCAGCTCGCCGCTCGCTGCCCTTGCCTCCACAACCCCGTCGGTCATCAGCGTCAGCTGTTCTCCCGCCGCCAGCGTAAACACTGATTCGCTGTACTTCTCATGTTCTGAAAGGCCCAGCGGAAGCCCGTTCGCCAGGGTCAATTCGCGGCCATTCACATACGGCGCAATGTGGCCTGCATTCGCCGCCGTCAGCCTTCCCGCCGGGCTCACCGTCAAAATCAAACACGTCGTAAATCCACCTGAGCTGCGCCCCAGCATGCGCTGATTCATCGCCCACAGAATCTCGCTCGGGCTTTCGGTGTAGTGCGCCAGCGTCCGCAACGTGCCCACCAGCAGGCTCACCGTCATCGCCGCCGGCATCCCCTTGCCGCTCACATCGCCAATCGCCACCAGCACCCCGCCCTCCGCCAAGGGAATGATCTGAAAAAAATCGCCGCCCACCTGCCCGGCCGGCTTGTACACGCTTTCCAGAGCAAACCCCGCAACCGTCGGAATCGCGTCCGGTACCAGCACCTGTTGCACCGTGCGTGCCGCTTCCATCTCGCCCTTGTAGCGCTCCTCATCGCCGCGGGTGCGCACAAAACGGCGCAGCAGAATCGCAAACAACGCCAGCTGAATCGCAATCCCCGTTGCCTGGTACGTTCCCAGCGGAAAAGGCCACTGCGTTATGCCGTCGAAAAAAATATTCAGTATCGGTCGCGCCCCAGTTACGCCCAGGTTCACCAGTGCATCTGCCAGGTACACGGCCGTCAAATTCAAAAAATACAAGGCAACCGGTACAGCAAACGCGCGCATCTCCGACTTGCTTTCCTTTCGAGCTTGGAACAGCAGGCCGCAGGCTGAAGCCGCCAGCAGCAGCTTTGAGACCGCCCCAACCAGGCCGTACTCCGTAGCGCCGATCCAGTTGAACGTGCTGGCCATGTTCAGCCCGAAATCCGCGAACGCCACTGCGATGGCTGTCCAGTAAAGACGCGTCCGTCCGATCCTTCCAAAATGCTGGATCATCGTCGGCATCGAAACATTCAGGCCGAGTATCAAGACCGCCTGGCCTTCCCACAGCGTCGCAAGATCGATCGAATGAAAGTTGCAATATGCGATCCACAGCACGTAGAAAACGTTCACCATCTCAAACAAGCCGAACCAGAGAAACTCGCGGTCGGTCGGCCGCAAAAGAAACAGCAACAACGAGCCCAACCCCGCCAGCAGGAAGAGAATGCCATTTGCGTTGTATTGGGATTGAGCCCAGAAAATCTCCCGAACCCGATGCGCCTGCCATTCGCTCATCAGGCTCGCATCGCCCAGTTGCATCGCTTCCTGCAGCCCGCCGTATTGTCCACCAAACCACGACGCTTTGAACCAGACGCGAATCGCAATCGTTAGCGGCCGTCCGCTCTGCACCACATCCGCTGGAATCGGGAACACGAGGTTTTGACCAATGCAGGCGCGTGCGTCCAACGGCGTCGAGCCGAATCGTGCAATCTGCCGCCCATTGGCAAAAATCTCAAAATTCGTGTCGAGCACTGGAACCCACAGAGCCAGCGGACCCACTCTCTGGGGCAGCGTCACCTTGAAGCGGTACCACGCAAACCCCGTCAGCTGCGGATAGCCCTGGCTGTACCAGCTCTCGTTCCCGCGGATCAAAGGCCAGGATGAGTCGTTGTAGTCAGGGTCAGCCCAGTCGAGCCCTGGATCGTCGCCAGGGTGGAACCGCATCAGCCCGCCAAGATTCACCAGCTGCCGCCCGTTGACGGCCATGTCAAAGTTCTGCGCTGTCAGCACACCGCTAAGCGCAGGGCCGGCTAGCAGAATAAGAATTGTGCGGAAAACCATGCGGGGAAGCATTCTTCGCTATCTTGTCACTGAATCCGCCCCCGGCCAACGGAAAACAGCCAAAACCAACCCCGTCGCCACATTTCCCAGGACCGCGAAGAACCTGGAACCTGACAGCCGTCTTCAGGGGCCGGCGTTCGTCAGCTCCCGGTTCCTAATCCTTGGTCCCCGCCTTTCACACCCCAAAACCTCACAGTTTCACAGAATCACAGGGCGCAAAAAGCCGCTAAAAGGTGTTAAAAAATGGCTTTTTGCTGCCATTTTTGTACATTAAGCGCATCATGTGTCGTCAAGCGCGCGTTATTCCTTTAGGAAACCGTCGTGCTGGTCCTGGACATTTCAAAACCCTTCCGATGCACCTGCCAAATCGTAGCGTCTCAGGTGTCGTTTCGCGCTCAAATCAACTCCCCACAGCCCTTGGAAAACTTCGTGCGCACAAAATGCGACATAGAATTGAGAGCTGAAAACTGAAAGCTGACGGCTGTCTTTCCAATCAACTCAGCTTCCCATCTTTCAGCCTGAACCGTTCCCCACGCCACACAATCGTGTTTCCGGTAAGCCCCGCGGCCCACAGGCCCATCGCCACCACGTCGCGCAACGGCAGCAGCCACAGGTTCGGCAACACTTGGTGATCGCCCAGCACTTCAGCGCCCACCGTCATGGCCTCGGCCAGCCGCAGAAAGAAGCTCAACCCCAGCAGCCACAGGCTCAAAGGACTCACTCCGCTGGCCAGAACATTCACGAGCGCCAATCCCAATCCATGCGTCACCAGCAGCCCCGCATAGCCACCGGGCCGCTCATCCCGCACCGTCCGTGCCCACCGTAACTGATGGTCAACAAAGCCTTTCCAGTCGTATGCCGGAATCCCGGTTTCCACCACTTCCGTACATAACGCCACGCGGTAACCGGCTCTCCCCACGCGAACGCCCAACTGGTAGTCGTCCGCCAGGTAGTTCACCAGCGGCAGCAGCCCGCCGGACTTCTCCAGCGCCTCGCGGTTCACCGCCAGCGTCGACCCGAGGCCAAAGCTCAATCCCCCTTCAATCACCTTTGAAATCAGCAGTCCCGCCATGAAGTCCGTGGCGATGCCCAAAGCCTCGAACCGCGAAAACAGCGTTTCGTGCGCACGTCCGCGATAGAGCGCCGTCACCAGCCCAACCGGTGCCTTTTGAGTGCCTTGACCCTCCGTCGCAAAGCACCCCGTCACCCGCTCCAGGTACTTGGGCGAGACAGTAATGTCAGAGTCGTTGATCAGCAGAAAATCAAACCGTGCATGCCCCGCAAGCTGCACCAGCGTACTGACTTTTCCGTTGGTTCCCAGGCGCTCCGGACATATGATCAGCTTGATCGAAACCTTTGGAAATTCAGCCTTTAGCCTCTCCACAGCCGTTACCGCAGGATCGTCGAGCGAGGAAACTCCAAACAACAATTCAAACTCACCGGAATAATCCTGCGAACATTGGCTCCGGAACGCATCCATCATTCCGGGGTCCATTCCTTTGAGTGACTTGAGGACGCTCACGTTCGGGCTGAACGCGGCCACAGGCTTGCGGCGGCTATAGAGATAGATCCGCGCTGCCAGCATTGCTGCCAGAAAATATCCCATCCCGGCCACGGTAAGAACCGTAGTCAGAACCTCGACAGCATGGGCAAACTCGTGCGCTATCACAGAAGCAAGTTTACATTTGCGTGTAGCGCCAGGGCAGTCATTTCGGACCCGCGGCGCCTGTCCGCGGATTTACTCGTATCGCAGCGCTTCGATCGGGTCCAGATTTGCTGCCTTCCACGCCGGATAAATCCCGAAAAGCAAACCAATCGCGCAAGAAACACCAAACCCAATCGACACCCACATCGCTGAAACCGTCGCCGGCAATCCAATCGGCAGAAAATAGACAATCCACGTAAGTACCGCTCCCACTAGGATGCCGGCTACACCGCCCAGCGCGCAAAGAGTAACGGCCTCGGTAGTGAACTGCGTGAGTATGGTTCGCTTGGTTGCTCCGATTGCCTTTCGGATTCCAATTTCGCGAGTGCGTTCTGTCACGCTCACCAGCATGATATTCATCACGCCCACGCCACCCACCATCAGCCCAACGCTGGAAACAGCGATCATGAACGCGACCAGACCGCCTGTGATCTGGCCCCAAAGTTCGGTGAGCGAGTCCGGCCCGAAGATATCAAAGTTGTCGTCGGCTTGGGTCTTCACGTGCCGCCTTATGCGCAGCAGTTCGCGAATCTCTTCCTGGACCAGATCCTTGTTCTTTGGGTCGTCGTACTTGGCATTGATCATCAGGTCCGTGACCTCCGGATGAAGGTCATGGAATGTGTTGAACGGAAAAAAGACAGAGTTGTCGTTGGGGTTCTTGCCCGTTCCAATGGGTTGCTTGCGCGGATCCATGACACCAATGACCGTATAGAGACTACTTTCCACGCTCACTTCCTTGCCGATCGGATCCTCCCCCGCAGCAAAAAGGTCTTCCGCTGTATCGTGACCAAGCACGACGACTTTAGCACGACGCTGATCCTCCCCATCGGTGAAGAACCGCCCTTCCTGCAGGGTCGTATTCGTGGTGTCTGCCACCTGCGCGGTGTGCGCCTCAAAAATTGCGCCCGCCACTTTACGACCCTCGTATTTCACGCTTATGCCGCCAACGAAAAAGCCCTTCACATAGCGCTGCATTGCGTCCGCGGCCACAACGTGGGGCAACTCACGAACCGCCAGGGTGTCGTCAAGTGTCAGCTTCTTGCGCGTCAACTCTTCGCTCGTCAGCTTTTCCGGTCCGAAAGGCAGGTGAAATACCCAGAACACATTGGTACCCAGCGAATCGGCAAAATCAGCCACTCGATTATTCAAGCCGTTAATGATTGATGAGATCGTAATAACGGTGGTCACGCCGATCACGATGCCCAGAATCGTCAAGCCCGAACGCAGTTTGTTCGTCCTCAGCGTATCCAGAGCCATTTTCACCGATTCGCCCGCTTGTCCTTGCGCCATAAAACGCCGCTCCTGGATGCCTCTACAACTCAGCTCTCAATGCAACCACCGGATCGAGCTTGGCCGCCTTGCTTGCCGGATAAACCCCAAAGAAGATCCCCGTCGCCCCGGAGACAAACAATCCCAGCAGCACGCTCCACACCTGCACATTGGTTGGGAACCCAATGATGAGAGTGATCAGCTTGGCAACCAAGACTCCCGCAATGACACCAATGGCTCCGCCCGTCAGCGCCATCGTGGCGCTTTCGATCAGGAATTGCATCAGCACGTCGCGTTGCCGTGCGCCCAGCGCCTTGCGCACGCCAATCTCGCGCGTCCGTTCCGTCACGCTTACAAGCATGATGTTCATGATTACGATTCCGCCGACCACCAGCGATATGGATGCAATGCCCACCACCACGTCAAAGAAGATCGCGGTGAACTGTTTCCAGATGTCCATGTATGTGTCGTTGGTTTCGAGCTCGAAGTCGTCTTCGCTCCCCGGAGCATCGTGGCGGCGTGCGCGCAACAGCACTCTTACGTCGTTTTCAGCCCGGTCCATTCCCGCGGCATCGCCACTGCCACGCGCATAAATGCTCACCGAATCGTGTGTGCCGTAGGTCTGCTGGAACGTGGTGATCGGCACCGCAACCCAGTTGTCCATCGATTGGCCGAACATTTTGCCCAGGCGCGCGCCCACGCCCACAATCGTGTAATCAATCCCGTCCACGCGGATTTCTTTCCCGATCGGATCGCTGTCCCCCAACAGGTTGTCAACAATGTCGTAACCGACGATCACGCTGTGTGAAGCATGTTCATCGTCAGCAGGTGTAAAGCCGCGGCCTATTGCAATCTCAGTACTGTTCAGGTCCAGCATCGTCCAGGTCAGCCCGCGAATACTCGTTCCGGTCGTGGATTGTCCATTGAATCGCACGCCTCCCGTTTGGCTCAGCATTGCACCCACTTCGGCGCATTCCTTGCAGCTGTCCCTGACCGCCTCGTAGTCCTCGATATTGATGATCTTGCGCTTCTGGTACTTGGTGTACGCCTGGGGCGACATGATCACCTCGGCTGCACGCGATATGGAGAACACATCCGCGCCGTGGCTTGAAAGTTTGTTGGCCACGTACGAGTTGGCGCCGTTCACCATCGTGATCACCATGATCACTGACGCCACGCCCATTACCACGCCAAGCAGCGTGAGAATCGTGCGCATCTTGTTGCCCCACAGCGACTGCAGCGCGAGTTTCAGTGCCTCAGTGAATTGCATGATCCAGCTTTCCTTGCCCGGCTTTTGCCCGGTTCACCCAGAATGATGAGATTTCTGCCACCCGGATGGCGCGATGCGCCCCGAAGCCCCATTTAAAGAATACGCGCACCCGTCGTAGCCGGTTCCGCTTCATGGAAAAGGGAAGTGCCTGTGCGTCTCAGGAGCCGGAGCTCCCAAATCCCTTCTCTGCGCGCGCCGACAATTCCAGTGTCTCCACTTCTTTGACGTGTCCTGTGAGCACGGGGACCGGAATCATTTGCGCAATCTTCTCACCGGCCTTCAGCACCACCTCCGACTCGCCCAGATTGGTCATCAGCACCAGGATCTCGCCCCGGTAACCCGCATCGATGACTCCACCCGTTGTTGCAATTCCTCTGGCCGCGATTGACGAGCGGTCCCGCACCAGCAAACCAAGCTGAGCACCCGTTCCAGGGTCACGCGCTTCAACCGCAATGCCCGTCCGCACTCTCACCGTGGCGCGCGGAGCAAGTGCAATGTCTTCAAGTGCGAACAGATCGGCTACTTCTTATACCTTATTCATCCATCTGTGCGTGAGTGAATGATTTATATAGTTGTATTTAAACATCTTAAACCTGATGGTGTTTCGATGTATACATATCATGAACATACATATCTGGGCTGCGTCTTGTTCGCCAGGTCACAGAATTGGTGGCGCCCGGAGTTTATTTGCCCGCCTTTGGATCGAGTGCGACGATCCCCCCGCCGAGGTCCCGAAAATCGTGTGCTGCGCGGTCGAGGAATGAAGGAGGCACGTATAACGCCGCGATGTCGCCGAGCGTGAAGTCAACTCTTCCCGCCACGCGCCATTCGCGCTCCATGTAGTAGTTGTCGGGGTGGTCCGGGGGCAGGGTTGGATCGAAGAACTTGAGGTGGCCGAAAAGCAAGGTCTCGGCTACCGTTTGGTACAAGAGCGCCGTTTGAAGGTCGCGTTCCACGGATTGAACATCGGCAAACGATTTGAGTTGATGAAACGCGTCCGTCATGCGGTCCTGTAACCTCATGAATAGGTCGCCTGTGAGCTTGTGATTGTGAAAATCGAAGGCTGCGTCAATCATGGGCGCTCTCGCGCCAACTTGAACCACCTGCTTGTCCGGCTTTCCGGAGTGGCAGTCGTGCGATTGAATTACAGCCTTGAACCACCCCGGTTTAGGTACGTACATAACCGGCGAGGCTCCTGCATTCACAAGAAAGAGCCTGGGAAACGCCAGTCCGAAGTGGCTGTACTTTGCGCAGTGAATTGCCAATTCGCTTTGCGGGATGTCACAAAAGCAGACAATTTCAAATTGCACGAGCGCATTGTCACTGAGTTTAGTGCCAAGGTCATGTCGGACGTTCGGGTACGAGGAATAGTCCAGTCCCGAACAGGCAGAGAGGGGCACTGATCGGGTGGGACCTGGGCTCATTTTGACTTGGAAAATTGGATCCCGGCGACCGATGTGTGAGGGGTCGAGGAGCATGCCTCCGCGAACGATCTTGGCCAAGAGCTCGTAGCGCAGCTCATCCGTGGCCAGGGAACGCCCGACAAAATGCGTCAGGTTATTGGATACGTAGCCCAAGGGAGACACTCCTGCTGTTTGTGTGCAGATTCTACCTTGGACAGGGTTTCGTCAACAAAGTGCTGCTCGTGAAGCGTTCGACGGCGCCTCTGCGCCTGGCAGGAAGCTGGCCTTCGGAAGACCCGAGCATGTCGGTTCACGAGGCGTCCAGCGACGTACCTGACTTTTTCGTACTAGTATTAGTGGAAAATTACCGATAGATTTTTCGGTTGGCTAAACCCTTTTCGAGGAGAAGGAAAAAAGGTCTCATGGCGGCTACAGGCAAATCGAGCGATGAAATCAAAAAGCGCATTGAGCCTACGCTCAACAAAGTAGCGGTGGATGGGCTCCGCGCTTGGCTTCGGTCGGTTGACCTTCCCAGCGCCGCCTATTCGCGGGCTGCCATTACTGAACTGGTCGCCAAACAGATTGCGACTGATCAGCTTGATGAAGGTGCGCTGGAACTGGCGTTGATCGGATTTGAAGAGGCAAGCGACATGCGGATTTACCTTTACCGCATGGAAGAAGGTCCAAGCGGAAAGGCGGAGCGTTGGCTGCCCACGCGATTGCTGAAAGCTGGATTTGCACTTTCTAAATCGAGGGTCTTCGCTGGCGAAAAAGTAAAGCCTCTGTCACCCGTGTACGCTCACTTTGAAGGTGGGTTGCTCCGAGTGAAGTGGGCGGAGAGACATGAGCGTTCGAAACTGAATGATCGCGGTGATGGCGTCATTCGAACTCCTGTGTTCAAGCGTATCGTCCTCATCGCGGACTTCACGAACGGAACTGCAGAGCTAAGGATGAATCCACCAGATAACATCCACGCGCACGAGCAGGGTGATCGCCCAACGGCAGAGGCGTATTACAAAGATTATTTTGACCGTGCCACGGAGATTCTCGGATGCACGTTGACTCCAATCGATTTGAGATCGGTCGTGCGCAAACTGGTCGAAGAACAGAAGCCAAGGCTTGTGCGCATTCATATCGTTGATCACACCGACCAGAAGAACTACAAGACTAAGACCAAAGGACCGCGAGCTGACGTGCGAGACAGTCCTGGCTTTCGGTTGGCGTACCAAGAGTATGGAGGTTCTTGGGCATGGGATGCTCAGTCGTTCTATTGGCTTCCAGAGCCTTCATCGGGTTTCTTGAACCGTGAAGTTTATTCACACATCGATGCCGACAATGGCTTCATCAAAGTTAACGCGGACTGTAGCGATAAGGAGGTAACGCATGTCATCTCCCAAATTCGAGCGCGTGAAGAAGAATAACCCGAGGCTCTCCGATTTCTTGGACCGTCTGGTCTCGTACATAAATTCGCAGATTCAGAGTGGTGAGTCGTACATCATCCCCAAGCTCGCTGCGGCGGCCCTGCGGCTGACAGACGCGGAGGCAGTCGTACTCTTGGAGGTTCTCGTGAAGGGCGAGATTCTGCAGCGCATCTATAACGTCTACTGTCGCAAGAACGAGACCCTGCTCACGACAGTGGAAAATATCGACGATCTTGATCGTTTGCCTCGCTGCGACGACTGCGATGAGTGCCACTCGCCGCGTGACCTGAAAGTTGAGATTGCTTATCGGGTCAAAAATGGCAATGTCCGAAGCGGGATTGTCTAATGGCTGGTCGTGGCCAAGGCGGAAAGAAGGGGACGAACGAAAGCCTCAGCCTCAGCCTCAGTGCGCAGACTCATCAACAAATTCTCGATTATCTCAAGGTTGCTGAAGATTCCACTCACCCTGAAATCAGGGACACAGCAGTTCAACTTGCGAAAGACGCAAGCGAGCATCAGCGAAAACAAACTGCGAGACTTCAGCCCGCCACAGCCGCGATGCTCTCTCTTCTCACACTGGCCTTAGCGGGCGCATCCATTTGGTATTTTTTTGTCCACTATTCCGAACGCGTTGCGACCATCATGAGTGTAATGGTATTCGGGCTCGCCATAATCGGGGTCTGTCTGCTTGCAATGGTCTCAAACCAACTATCGCAGGCTAATTTCGTTAAGTTGGTCGAGGCTGTCTGGTCTAAGAGTGTTGGTTCACTGTGGGGACCGAGGGCGAAACACCCCGAGAGTCCAGAGCGAGAGAAGCTCACATCGAACGACGATTAGTCAGATTGCGCTTTTCAAGAATCCATTTCTGCCCTGAATCCTCCGGGCTCGAGCCGCGTCGGGGGATGACAGCATTCACAGAGCAGGACCTTGATGAACCCAATGATCCTTCCGCGATCTGGGTCTATTTGGCCAAGGTTGCGAAGGTCGCTTTCGTGGTCGTGCTTTTGCCTTGATCGCTAGCCTGATTAAGACTCCGCGTCGACATCAGACTCACGCCGAGTCCGTTCTTTGTTGGCGGACGGCCAATTTCGCGGAGTTCTCTCTTCACGCCTAATGAGGCACCGCTTTTCCCCGTTGAACAATTCGCCCCAGGCCTCTGGATCCATACCCTTTTGAAACCAATGTACCCACATGCCGCCGACAACTTGCTGCTTCCAAGTTTGGTCATTTACCAGTTTGCCTTTGCGGAGTATCTGGCGCGGAATCCTCCCGGTTCTGGAATCTCGGCGTATGATGATTTGTTCGGCTAATTCATGGTCCCTTTCATCTCGTTCCGCTATCAAAGCGGCTACCGCGCCAGTCGCGGGTAATGCTTTCCATCGCCGCGGCATCACGACGCGCGCTATCTCTTTTTCCGTACGCTCTTTCCGAAACGGACTTTCGGACGCAGGTCTTAACTTGTCCTGCTCGGTTTTTTGCCTTGATTTCGATTTTTGATATTTGTGCATTGCCAGGTAGTTCCACCTCTCTAGCTGCCATCCCGTAGCCGAGTGGCAAGTTCATCCGGAAGCCCGGCGCTCCGGATTCTTCTTTGCGCTGCGCGGAAGTCGTAGGGTGCGCGGCACCACGTCCAGCTCAATTCAGCGTCGTCGTAGATTGCGAATGACGCCCGCCAGTCGCCGTCGCGAGGCTGGCCGACGGACCCGGGATTCAAGAGATAGCGATTGCTTTTCTGCAGCTGAATTATGAATTGGTCGGCGCAATCGGGCTCAAAGACCGGTTTCAGAAGAGTCAGACCACGCCTGTTCTTCGCCCAGCCAACCTGTCTGTGTGTATGGCCAAACAAGATAATCCGAGCGCGACACATCCTGAAAGCTGCCCAGGCGTCTTCCTTGAAAATCACGTATTCGTCTTCGTTCCAAGGCGATCCGTGGACACATGCCACCTTTCGTCCTAACGGTCTCACGGGGCCCCGGGGCAAATGCGACAACCATTTTGTGTTTTCTGCGCTGAGGATCTTCTGAGTCCAGTTCGCGGCAAATAACGCCAACTGACTAAGGTCGCGATATTCTCCGAATTTCACGTTTCCGGTGCAGATTCTGTCATGATTGCCGCGGATCACAATCCCGCCGAGTTTCCTGACCAGATTGACCACCTCGTTGGGATTGGCGCCGTAGCCAACAGTATCGCCGAGATTCCAGACCACGTCGTACTTTGGCGCAGTTGCCAGAACCCACTCTATTGCTTGGAGGTTTGAATGCAGATCAGAAATAACAAGTGCGCGCATGTCAGGCTCGTTCTCGTGTTTTGACTTTTCTTCCGCCTCTGGGAGGCGGCAGCGATGCGATTGCCTTCCGCAATTTTGCATTTGGAGCCGGAGCGGGACCCTTGAAGATAGACGCCTGCTGATCGCGCTGCGTGCTATCGGCTAGTCCCGCCCCGCGCGCTGGACGGCTCGCTGGGTTGGACTCTCGACTCTCTTTGCTCCATACCGCCTCAACCATTTTGCGCACAGTCGTCCGGCTTCTTAGCATGCTGGGCCTCCCAGCGTAGACCATGGTGATCCGCCACAGGATATCGAGCAGCCGCTCGCCCCCTTCGCCGGGCGGAACCATGATCACGAACCCATGCATGTCGGATGCGAATTGGGCGTCGCGAACGATCTCGTCCGCGTCGCCCTCGATCAGAATTACTCTTTGGCTATGGATACCCGGCATTTTTCCCTCTTCTGGGCCGAATCACGATGCGTCGTTGATGGTTCTCAGGTTTTACGATTAGCCGGCGTATCGCCGAAGGTCGTGAGCGAGCAACATGGGCGTACGTCGGTAGCGATTTTGCTTTTGAAAGCGTGGATGATAATGGGGCTCGGTTTCTGATCGAGGGCCCAAGGGGCGCAGTTAGTTGATGCGGGGATGTATGATGTTCAGAATCCCGGAAGGAGCTTCAGATGGATGACATGTGGCTTGCCCTCGTGTTGACGAGCGTTGTTTTTGGCGCAGCGGGTTATGTGTTTGCAAAGAAGACCGGCCGAAACCCGGCACTCTGGACAGTAATGGGATTGCTGCTCAATGTTGTTGTCGTCATCTTTCTGGCAGCGAAGTCGAATCCCAATCGTTCGCGGGGGTAAGGCGGCACCATTCGGCTGGGGTTGGGGTGAAGTCAGCGCGACTCTATAGAGCGCGAGAAGGAATCGAACTGGTCCCTTGCGCGTTCAATGCTGTTCTGAAGGGCCACGGCCTCGTTGAAGCCCGCGCCCGAACTATGAATCACGGACTTTCCGCAACTGGCCTGAGAGGCAGTTCTCAGGCAGCTCAATTCAATGTCGGTGTGCGCACTGATTATATTGTCGAGGTCGGGTGAGGTTGAAAAGCTGGTGTGCACGCTCCCGAGGACGATCAGGTCGACATGCCGCGGCAAATCTAACCCCTCCGCAGAACTCCAGTCGCCTTCGAGCAAACGCTGCGCCCTCCCGCTGCTCGTGAATGCGGGCCGGAAGAACTGCTGAACTGGATTCAATCCCTGGCTGCTTAGGCTTGCGGTCATCTGAGATTCGGCGTCGCCGGCCGGGGCCGAACCCTGGGAAAGGATTGCCACAGCGACGGTGCGTTTCCCGGGTTGGGAGTGGATGGATGCGTCGATGAACTCCGCAGCTGCCTGCTCCCGCGATTCTTCGGCGGCAAGCCGTTGATGTGCGGATTCCTCTTCGCGAGTCCTGTCTTGTTGGCGAACGATCTCATCCCGCGTAGAAGGATCAATGGCTCGAAGGGCCTCTCCCGTGCCCGGATCGGCTCCGGGCCGATCGAAAAGCTCATAGCCGCCGTCTGCGCGCTTGTAATACCAGACGCGTGGCTTGCCTGTGCGGGGGTCAAAGAATTGGAAGTGATGGGCGTCGCTAATCGTGACTAGCTGAGGCGATGGCGCATTGCGGAGCTCGATACTTTCATCGAGTGTGCAGGGATGGGTGGGAAGGCCGTAGATGGGATCCTGCTTCACCTCGTCGTACGCCTTGAGCCCTTCGGGAGTTTCCACACAGTTCTTCTTGTAGATTGCGTTTCGGGTGGCGAAGTACATGGCGATGGAGAACGCAGCTATATAAACGACGATGACGACTCCCCAAACGCTTTTGTACATCGCAAGGCGCGCCGTGTGCCCGTGGAAGAGGAGTACGGTGGAAAGCCTGAGGGTTTTGTAGACCGCGATAAAGAACGGGATGGTGACGAGGAGGACTATGCCCTTCACCAGAAAGCGGCTGAGCCCCGTCGCCTGCACGAGTTGATCGGTAACTTCGTTGACGATGGTGGGGACAAGTGTGAAATATCTCCAGCCGAGGTAGGCGAACAGCACAGTTGCGGCGAAGAAGACAAGCGCGGCGGTCACCCATAGCCAGCGCGGGATCGTGAATCTATTTCTGAGGGGCAGGAGGTCTGCTGGCATACTTACCTTTCTTCAAGCCGGCCGTTGCGCGGGGTGGTCTAAGCACCGTGGGTCGAATGCTCCCACAAAAGAACAGCGGTCAACGCCAACGACCGAAAAACGCGTATCGACATGAACTTCCTCTGCAATCAGATGACCTTCCGATACCTCTATTTCACCTTCACGCGAATGCCCTTGAGGATGGCCGTACCCTCTGAGGTGTCAAGGACAATTGAAACCGAGGAGGTTGTGGTCGCGAGGCCTGTACCGAAGAACCAGATGCCCAATGGAATCTCGGGCTGTAACACCTTGTCAAGGCAGCAGAACATCTGGCTTCGATCAGATCCCACCTGGATGGTCATTTGATACTGGCTATATGCCACGTCAGATCGACTTTCGTTGCCGGAACTATCTATTAAATGAGAGCTTGGATTGAATTGTATTCGCTTTGCTCCTGACGACTTGTTTGTTAGGTGCCCGTAGCACATGATTTTAGCTCCTTGATTTTCGCACCCCTCCATCGCTAAAAGTAGGTCCCCGAACGCGACTATTGGCTTGGCCGGAGCTCCGTCCACACTCCCGTTAGCAGTTTGTGTCGCATCTTTGGGCGCTGTCGATGATGGCCCCGTTTCTGTGGACGACAATAGTGCGATAATCTCCGGAGTTTTCGCCAGTGTACCCGCACTTGCAGCAACTATTCGCGCCGTGTCTGTTGAGAGGGCCTTCGCTACAATGCGAACCGAGTCACCGAGGTCAGTAATTGACCCCGTCACTATGATGTCTACTCCTGCAAGCTGTCCCAGTTCCTTTGTGGTTGCGGGATCAAGAAGCCCGTCCGACTTTAGCTTATGTTCATGGAGAATGGCGCTCAAATGTGCACGGTCGACCACCTCGATACCAACAGCAGATTGGGTCAACTCGACGGAAAGCTCCTCAGCGATAAACTTCCCGAGCCTGGAGGTGTTGCCGTCGAGGTCAACGAAATCGACAACAGCGACCCGACTCTTGCCGGTCTGCTGGATGCCTTTCAGCAGTGTGGTCGTAATCTCCGTCAGTTGCAAATCACCCGCTAGAAGCGGGCGGGTGGAAACAATGCAAAACGCCATCAGAAGGGCGCGGCACAGCATGTACTTCCTCATACGGCACACTTCTCCAGTCTGATTTTTAGGAGATTGAAGTATAAACCAAAACACCAAATTCTAATCTTCTGTTTTCGGAGAGTCTACCGGCGATGTTTGCAAGTTCCTTTATAATAACGCTTTACGCCAAACAGGTGCCTTCCTGACGGAGCCAACAATTCGGCCGATTTCTTGGGAGCGGAAGTAGAGCCCCAGCCAGGGAGAACAAGACCACGCAAAAACGGCAGTAGCGTGATGCAAAGGTCAGCATGCGCTACGTGAACGAGTATTCTGTGCGTAAATAGACGCGAGATCTGTGGTTAGTGCACTCAAGTGCCACCTGGCTCGGATCGGTAACGTGAAGTCGCCGACTGTTCATCG
>Ga0302270_10003406_pt1 | contig 15126 bp, 15 predicted proteins | sample III_Bog_E2_3_FD_198773 | JGI IMG/M metagenome (GOLD analysis project Ga0302270, IMG submission 198773) | Peat permafrost microbial communities from Stordalen Mire near Abisko, Sweden - III_Bog_E2_3 | ecosystem: Environmental > Terrestrial > Soil > Wetlands > Peat | place: Sweden: Abisko... | reverse complement strand
GAGAATGGCATCGGCGGCGAAGGGCGGCGGAACAAAAATCATGGTGGCGTTGGCGCCGGTCTTGGCGACGGCGTCAGCTACGGTATTGAAAACCGGCCAGCCCTCGTGCGTTGTGCCGCCCTTGCCTGGCGTTACTCCGCCCACGACGTTGGTGCCGTATTCGGCGCAGCCTTTGGCATGGAAGGTGCCTTCCTTACCGGTAAGTCCCTGCACGATGAGCCGCGTGTTCTTATCAACTAAAACAGACATTGAAAACAGCTCCTAGCTTCTAGCTTCTAGCCTCTAGCTCCTAAAGACTGGATAAACGCACCGAGCATTTTTGACGTCTCGATGCAGAGAGCTTCCGCCTCACTCAGCGTTGCCTCATCGCCAATCTTCAACTGCCGGGCTACTAGAAGTTGCGTTTGTACTTCGTAAGTAGAACCTTGCGCCATTCCCAAAAACTGCCGGAATTCGCCGTCCGTCATTCTTCCCCTGCCTTCGGCAATGTTGCTTGCGACAGAAACACTGGCACGCCGCAATTGCGAAGTCAATCCGTACATTTCGTCTTTTGGAAATGTCCTGGTAAGCCCATAAATACATACCGTCATTTCCATCGCACGTTGCCAAACGGTCAAATCCTGGAATGCCTGTGCCAAGTTGCGCCTCCATTCCCGCGGCAATTATAGCTAGCAGCTAGAAGCTAGAGGCTAGAAGCTAAGACCTAGCCGCTGCTTTAACAACCATCTCCGCTGCTTCTTTCATGGTTTCGCCGACCTGGAAGTTCAGGCCAGACTCGGCGAGAATCTCGCGGCCCTCTTCAACGTTGGTGCCTTCGAGGCGCAGGACGATGGGCACGGTGATGTGGAGGTTCCGCGCCGCGGCGACTACGCCTGTGGCCAGCCGATCCACGCGCAGGATGCCGCCGAAGATGTTAATGAGAATGGCCTTCACATTCTTGTCAGAGAGGAGAATCTCGAAGGCGTGCTCAATCTGCTCCTGGGTTGCGCCGCCGCCGACATCCAGAAAATTGGCCGGGCTGCCCCCCGCGTACTGAATGATGTCCATGGTGGCCATGGCCAGGCCGGCGCCGTTGACCATGCAGGCGATGGAGCCGTCGAGCTTGATGTAGTTGAGGGCGTATTTGCTGGCCTCAACCTCGAGCGGGTCCTCTTCGGCGGTGTCGCGCAGGGCCTTGATGGCGGGATGGCGGAACAGGGCGTTGTCGTCGAAGGTGATCTTGGCGTCGAGCGCGAAGAGCTTGTCGTCCTTGGTGGTAATGAAGGGATTGATCTCGACCAGCGACGCGTCGGTTTCAACAAAGGCCTTGTAAAGGCTCTGCAGGAAGACCACGGCGGCGCTGATCTGCGTGGGCTTGAGGCCCAGGGCAAAGGCCAGCTTGCGCGCCTGCCATGCGCCGAAACCGATAGCCGGATCGATGGTCTCCTTGAAGATGGCCTCGGGAGTTTTGGCGGCGACCACTTCAATTTCCATGCCGCCGGCCTGCGAAGCCATAAAGACCAGCTTGCTGGTGACGCGGTCCAGAACAATGCCGAGATAGAGCTCGCGGTCAATGTCCGCGGTCTCTTCAATCAGCAGCCGCTGCACCTTCTGGCCCAGCGGGCCGGTCTGGTGCGTGACCAGCGTCATGCCCAAAATATTCTTGGCATGAAGTTCCGCGTCCTCGCGGGTGCGGGCAACCTTGACGCCGCCGCCCTTGCCGCGGCCTCCGGCGTGAATCTGCGCCTTAACGACGACGCCCGTGGCGCCCTCGGCAAACAGCTTGCGGGCCACCGTCGAGGCTTCTTCAAGGTTGTTGGCCACTTCGCCCCTGGGCACGGCAACGCCGTATTTCGCCAGGATTTCTTTCGCCTGATACTCGTGAATCTTCATGTCGGTAGGGACCGCCCAGTCCGCTGGGTTTGGGGGATTCGGGATCGGACCCGGTTGTACGGGCCAGCGAGATACCGTGACAGCGGTACTCAAATAGTATCGTGCCCGCCAAAGGAGGGGCAAACCGCTGCGGCCCGCCGGCGATGGCCCACCGCTATGATGGAAGCTATGGCCTCTTTGAAGGAGTTCTTGAAGCCGCTGGCCGAAGACGGCGCAGCACTGACCCGCGAGCAGGCAGCGACCGCCCTGCAAACGATTCTGACCGGCGAGGTGCCGGAGGTGGAGACGGCGGCGCTGCTGACCGTAATGGCGACACGCGGCGAACAGGCGCCGGAGCTGGCCGGCTTTGTGGACGTAATGCGCCAGCGCGTGACTCATCTGCCTTTGACAGACGGCGAGAGGGCAGAACTGGTGGACGTGGTGGGCACCGGCGGCGGCGGACCGTTGACGTTCAACATCTCCTCCGGCGCGGCCCTGGTTGCGGCGGCGGCCGGCGCCAAGGTGGCCAAGCACGGCAATCGCGCCGTGACCTCGCGCTGCGGCGCGGCAGACGTGCTGGAGTCCCTGGGCGTGCCCATCGAGTTGGAGCCGGAGCTGGCAGTGGAGTGCCTGCGCGAGACCGGATTCATGTTCCTGTTTGCGCCGCTTTACCACCCGGCCATGAAGGCTGTGGGTCCGTTGCGCCGCGCCCTGGGCTTCCGCACCATTTTCAATCTCTGCGGGCCGCTGACCAACCCGGCCGGAGCGAGGATTCAGGTGATCGGCGTGCTGGCGCCAAGCCGCGTGCTGCTGGTGGGACGCACGTTGAAAGAGCTGGGAGCCAAACGCGCCTTTGTGGTCCATGGAACGGACGGCATCGACGAGCTGACCACGACCGGCGAATCGGTAGTGGCGCGCATCGAGGAAGCCGCAACCGGCGAAATCACGCTGAAAGCCGCGCGCGTGACGCCGGAGATGGCCGGGCTGCCGCGCACCACGCTGGACCACTTCATTGGCGGCGACGTGGAGACCAACCGGGCGCTGCTTTACGACGTGCTGACCGGGATTCCCGGCGCGCGGCGGGACATTGTGCTGTTGAACGCGGCGGCGGCGCTGGTGGCGGCGGGGCTGGCCGGCGATTTGAAGCAGGGCGTGCTCATGGGCGCCGAGGCCATAGACTCCGGCCAGGCGGCCGTGACGCTTGAGAAGCTGCGGCGGTTTGGGGCCAGGCACGCGGCGGAGTAAAGGTAGCCGGCAGCCTGCGCGTGCCCTTCTTCTTTATAGGTTGAAAAATCGCTCAATAGTTGTATGCAAGTTCATGCCTGTTCTGCGTTCATGGGTTGAAGGGGATCTATCCATGAATGCAAAACAGATGATTGCGATGTTTGCCCTGCTGGCCGGCGGTGTGGCCGCAGTGGCGCAGCAGACCAGCCAGGTGGAACTGAAGATTGAACCCGCGAACCGCACCCTCACCGTGAGCGCGGAAGGGCGGGTGAGCGTGGACCCGGATGTGGCGATCCTGCACATCGGGTTTCAGACCCAGCCCTCGGACGCAAAGACCGCCTATGCTGCGGGCGCCAAAACCTCGAACGATATTGTGACCGCGCTCAAGCAGGCGGGAATTACCGAGACCGCGATTCGCAGCGAGTGGCAGCGGCTGAACAGCGCCAGCGGCAAGCAGCACAAGTTCACCCTGGTGCAGGAGTGGACGGTGAAGACGCCGCCCGAGCGCGCCGCGGAGATTCTGGACGTGGCCATCAGCGCCGGCGCCACAAACAGCGGCGAAATCGACTGGACGGTCGAGGACGTGCACGCGCTGGAAGACAAGGCGCTGGACCAGTCCGCGGCTCGCGCCAGGGCGGACGCCGAAGTGCTGGCCAGGAGCATGGGCGTGCACCTGGGCGCTCTGGTCTATGTGACCAACCAGATCTCGACGCCGCAATATGCGGCAGCTTACGCCAACAATGGCGCTCCTGGAGGCAGCTTTGCCGCGCCACCGATGACGCTGGCCATTGAGCCACGAAAGGTTGTCAGCTCTGCCAGCGTGTATGCGGTGTTTGCCATCGAGTAAGGATGCTTACAGCAACCCCGACCGCCCGGCCAACTGACGCGACAGGAGCCACGAGGCCAGCGACGCAGCAAGGGCAAGCGCAACCCAGCCCGCCTGCTCGACCGGGCGTGCGGCGGCGGCAGAAAGATGGAGTTGGGCCAGCGAAAGCTCCCTGGCAACTGGAATTGCCTGCCGGACCAGCACCAGCCCGCCCCAGCCGAATACGCCGGCCGCCAGCGCCATTCCGGGTACTGCCCGCTTCCACGGGAACGGAATCGGCGGCGGCGTGCGGGCCTCTTCGTGCACGCTCTCCATGACGGAAGACAGGAAGCCCGACGAGGGGATCAATTCCTCTTCCGACGCCAGAATGTGGTCGATCGCGCTCTGGTTCATGTCCGCCTGATTCATCTGATTCCGGTTCATCTTCAAACCTCCTTTCCTGTCTTGAGTGCGGCAAGATTCACACCTGCGCGCTCTTCGTTCAAGTGCGGGAATCGTCTTCGCAACAGCGCCCGCGCACGAGAGAGGCGGGCTTTCAGTGTTCCCTCGGGAAGGCCCATGGTGTGCGCCGCGGCAGTCACGTCCATCTCATGAAAGTAGAACAGAATGACAGGCTCGCGATAGCGCAACGGCAGCGCGAGCACCGCTCTCCGGACTGCTTCCGCAGTGAACTGCGCGGCCAGATCATGGAGTTGCGTCGCGGCGCCGGCCAGCTCTGCCACTTCTTCAAGTGGTACATCGACCGTGGGAAACCGCTTCAGATCGGAGCGAAAGACATTCGCCGCAAGCGCAAACATCCAGGTGGAGAAACTGGACTCGCGCCGCCATCCGCCCAGCCCCCGCCAGGCGCGCAGAAAGGCCTCCTGGGCCAGTTCCTCGGCGCGGCCCCGGTCGCGGCAGTAGCGCCACGCCATATTCACCAGCGGACAATGCCAGCGGCGGACAATGCCCTCAAACGCCTGCTTGTCCCCGGCCAGAACGCGCTCCACGGCCATCAGGTCAAGGTCGGCCTGGCTGCCTGTCGCGTTGTTGGGCGTCGCGGTCAAATCAACCATCTCCGCACAGTCAGACATCAAGGCCAGACGCGCGGTTGCATTTTGTTGTAAGAAAAGAAATCGCGAGAAAATGCAACCGTCGGCCGCGGTCCTCGGTCCCACCAGTTGCAAGGGACAAAATTCAAGCAGCTTTACTAGGAGGATTTTATGACGTATCTGGGAATGTTTCTGTACAACTTCGAGGAAGTCGGCGCTGTTGGGCTGTTTTCGTTCCTGTCGATCAGCGCTGTGGCGCTGTTCGCTGTCTTTCTTCCCATCGCCACCTGGCTCTCAAGCCGGCGCCAGGAGCGCGAGGCCTTTTACAAGGCGGAGACCTTCCGGCGCGTAGCCGAGGCTACGGGCGAAGGAGCCAGGGCGGCGCTCGAACTGATCCGCGATGAGGAACGGTTCAGGCGCATCAAATCCCGCGAAGGCTTGAAGATTGGCGGCGTCATTAACATCTGCGTGGGCGTGTCTCTGGTGATCTTTCTGCGGTCGCTTGGCGGCGCGAGTTCTCCCTATCTGTGCGGGTTGATTCCGGGCTTCATCGGCGTGGGAATGTTGATTTACGTCTACTTTCTGGCTGCACCCATCGAGTAGGCGCGGAAAGGTTGAATCGCAGGCGGGGTTGGGTCATCCAATAGATAGTTGTTGTAACGACTATTAGTCCGGTCCAGCGCTTTGGACCCCAACCCCTGGAGGATGACCCATGAACTCGAACAGCGAACGACAGCCCGCAATCTTTTTGCCCCACGGCGGAGGCCCCTGCTTTTTCATGGATTGGACCTGGGGCCCTGCAGACACCTGGCACAAGACGCAGAGTTTTCTTGAGAGTCTGGCGGCGACGCTGCCCGCCGCGCCCAAGGCGCTGCTGGTTGTGAGCGGGCACTGGGAGGAACCGGCTTTCACGGCAGGCTCCGCGGCTGCCCCGGAGCTGATCTTCGATTATTCCGGCTTCCCCGAAGACACCTACCGGCTGACCTGGCCCGCGCCCGGCGCCCCGCAGCTGGCGGCGCGCGTGGCTGAGCTTCTTGAGCACGCTGGCCTGCCGTCGGCGCTCGACGCGGGCCGCGGCTACGATCACGGCGTGTTTGTGCCGCTCAAAGTAGCATTCCCTGAGGCGCGGATTCCGGTGGTTACGCTGTCCCTGGCTGCGTCTCTGGACCCGGCTCTGCACCTGGCCGCGGGCAGGGCGCTGGCTCCGCTGCGCGACGAGGGCGTGTTGATTGTGGGCAGCGGCATGAGCTTCCACAACCTGCGCGCCTACTTCAAGCCGGAGACGCGCGACCGCGCCCAGGCCTTTGACGGTTGGCTGACGAAGGCCGTTGAATCGCCCGCGGCGGAGCGCGATGCGCTGCTGACCGGCTGGCGCAATGCGCCGTTTGCCGCCTACTCCCATCCGCGCGAGGAGCACCTGATTCCGCTGCTCGTGGCCGCCGGAGCCGGTGGTGAAGCGCCGGGAAGGCGCATCTTCAGTGACGAGCCCATGGGCGCGGCCATCAGCGCTTACCGGTTCGATTGAGCCCGCATCCCGCCGCCCTTTAGCCCTTCAACGTGCTCTGAAGCGTCTGCGCGATTTCCTTCTCGAGCGTGATGCCGAGATCGTTGTTGATCTCTTTGGCGGTGGTGCCGAGCGTCGAGGCGATGATCGATACGCTTTGTCCCTGCTTGTACAGCATTTTGGCCTGAGCGGTTTCAGACAGCTTTACCGTATCTTCCTGGGAGGTAGTTGTGGCGGCAGTCGAGGTTGTGGCCTGAGATGGTGCCTGGGTGGATGCGTTCGTCAGCGTTGTGCTCTGCACATTGCTCAGTGAACCAAACAACGATATGGATGACATGAGAATCCTCCAAACAGACGGCAAACCATTCCCTGGCTGCTTGCGATAACGCAGGAGGCCATGGAAAGTCGGCTCCGTGTCCTTTCTCTGGACAGTATCGGCAAACTTTGGTCACACATGAGGGCAATGCCCGTATCGCGTTCACATCATCTCTCGCGCGAAACCCGAGTTGCTGTGTCCACTTGAAGCCTGAGCAGGGTCGCCGGATTGTATAGTGGGTTGTGCGCAGAGCACTGTTCCAGGTCGCGCTGTGCAGTGGAGTTGCTTATGCGTCGGCGTGACGTTCTGAGACTTGCGAGCTTGAGTGTGGCCGCAGCGGCACTGGACCGGGTTGCCCCCGGCCAGGCTGAGCCCAATCCCATTCTCGACGCGCATATCCACCTGTTTGATCCCACGCGCCCCGGCGGGGTTCCCTGGCCTCCCAAAGACGACACTGTTCTTTACAAGCCATCGACGCCTGAGCGGTATTCAGCGCTGACTGCGAAGTTCGGCGTGGTGGGCGCCATTGCCATTGAGGCCAGCCCCCTGGCCAGCGACAACGACTGGCTGCTGCAGGTGGCGCAAAAGCATCCGGTGATTATCGGCGTCATCGGCGATCTGGTTCCCGGTTCCCCGTCCTACCGGCAGGATCTTGAACGGCTGCACCAGAATCCGCTGTTCCTGGGGTTTCGCTATGGGAATCTCTGGGACCGCGATCTTGCCATCGATTGGCATAAGCCCGGTTTTATCGAGGGCGTGAAGGAACTGGCCGCGGCGGGCCTAGTTTTTGAGTGCGCCAACCCCGATGCAAGCCTGATCCGCGCAGTTCTGGACGTGGCGGATCGCGTTCCCGGCCTGACCATCGTGATCGATCATCTGCCCCATGCGCCGGTGCCCACGGAAGCGGCGGCGCGGGATGCGTATTGGGCCAATCTGCGGCAGCTGGCGCGGAGTCCGCGGGTCTTTGTGAAGCTGTCGGAGATTCCCGCGGTAGTGAACGGCGCGCTGATTACCGATCCGGAATTTTATCGGGGAGCGCTGGACGCGATCTGGAACATGTTTGGCGAAGACCATATTTTATTTGGGAGCGATTGGCCCAACAGCGATCATGTGGCGCCCTACGCGGAAAAGCCCGGAGGCGCGGGAGAAATACTTCTGGAAGAACTCGATTACGGCCTATCGCTGGCAGCGCAGAAGACCGGATCAGCCGGCGCTGTGAATACTGCATGCAACACAAACTGAGCAGCGCCGCCCGCAGCGCCAAGCGCTTGCCTCAGGCTTTGTACATGAGGGAATGGAATTGATTGAGAGTTCTTCAACCCGCAACGATTCCGCCGGACTGACCGCGCGTCCAACGGCGGGAGTGCTGGTGGAAGACTCCGGCGTGGAACAGGGTTCCGATCCGGCTGAACGCGACCGGGCAGTGACGCGGGCGGCCAGGCGGCTGGTTCCGTTCCTGATGCTGATGTACATCGTGTCGTTTCTCGACCGCGCCAACATCGGTTTTGCGAAGCAGGCATTGCAGACCTCCGTAGGCATCTCTGAAAGCACGTATGCGCTGGCCGCGGGGCTGTTTTTTATCAGCTATTCTCTGTTCGGATTTCCCAGCAACCTGGTGCTGCACAGGATTGGCGCAAAGAAGTGGATCTCGCTGCTGATGGTGGTGTGGGGCCTGGTCTCCATGGCCACCATGCTGGTCACGGGCAGCACTTCGTTTTACGTGCTGCGGCTGCTGCTGGGCGCAACGGAGGCCGGCTTCTTCCCGGGCGTGATTCTCTATCTGACCTATTGGTTTCCCAATCGCACCCGCGGCCAGATTCTCGGCTTTTTCTACCTGGGCGTGCCGCTGGCCATGATCCTGGGCAGTCCTCTCTCCGGCTTTCTGCTGGAGATGCGCCCGATTCCCGGATTGCAAAACTGGCAGTGGATGTTTCTGGTGGAAGGATTCATGGCGGTTGCCGTGGGGTTCGCGGCCTACTGGCGCCTGGAGAACAAGCCGCGCGATGCCGCATGGTTCTGCGCAGGCGAGAAAGACGCGCTGGTTCAGGCGCTTGCGGGCGAAGAAAACGAACGGCGCTCCAGCGGCCCCGCGGAACTGCTGCCCATGCTGCGCGATCTGCGCGTCATGGGATTTGTGCTGATCTACACCCTCATTCAGATGAGCGTCTACGGCGCGGTCTTTTATCTGCCGGCCGAGGTCTCCGCGCTCATGCACAAGCCCGCGGGACTTGAAGTGGGGCTGGTGGCGGCCATTCCCTGGGTCTGCGCGCTGGTTGCCGTTTTCTGGCTGCCCCGCATTGCGGACAAGCGCAGAAATCACCGCCAACTGGCGGCTTTGACGCTTCTGGTCTCAGGCTGCGCCAGCTTTGCCTTTCCCACCGCGGGACCGCGCGTGGGGCTGCTGTGCCTGTCGCTGGCCGTAGCCGGTTTCATCGCGGTGCAGCCGCTTTTCTGGACCTTCCCCACCAGCTACCTGGCCGACCGCGCCGCTGCCGGCGGAATCGCGCTCATCACCATGGGCAACCTGGGCGGTTTCATCGCCCCCAACATGAAAGTCTGGGCCGACGTGCATTTTGGCTCGCCGCATGCGGGCTTGTATCTGCTGGCCGGCATTACGGTTTTGAACGCGGGACTGATTGCGATTACAAAGACGCGCTCCACGCACACCAGCCAGGCCTAAAGCAGAACTGCCTGCCGCCTGTCCGGCAGCCCGCACCCCCACGCCCCTTGCAATCCATTTGCCGGGTGTCCTGCGTCTCGCATTTGAGGGAACAGGGATCAGGGAACAGGAGCACGCTGATTAGTGCATCCGAATCCTGTGGTGCTTGCGGTAGACGTAACGGCCCACCAGCCATCCAACGGCACTCCCCACCAGCGCATCGGAGGGGAAGTGCTCCTGGCCCAGGACGCGCGTGAGGCTGACGCCAGTCGCCATGGAATAGATGCCGAGCTGGGCCCAGCGCGACGGGTACTCCCCGGCGATTACGGCTGCGGACGACCAGGCAAGCATGCTGTGCGAGGAGGGAAACGAGGAATCGACGCCCACACTCGTCTGGAAGAACCGGCCCCGCCCGTGATCCGTGGAGGGCCGCTCCCGCCAGAAGACCAGCTTCATGCCCTGCTCCACCACCAGCCCATCCAGAATCGCTTCACCGCTGAGGATGCCGGCTTCCTGGGCGTGCGCATCCGCGTGAAGAAGACCCATTCCATACAGCAGCACCGGGGCGGCGATCAGGCCCCCGGTCAATACGTTTGAGGCATCCACATTGGCGTGGTTGAAGGTGGCATCGTGGGAGATGACCGACGACAAGGCGCGATGGTCCGTACCGATGGCTGCGCCGGAGGCCAGGGTGAGCGGGACCAGCCATTCCAGATCATGCGGTTTCATGCGGAGCGGGCTGGTCCAGATGGCGGCTTGATCTTTCAGAATGTGCATGGGAGTGTTGGGCAGGGTCACTGCCTCCTGGTCATTGTCCTGGACCCGGTCCGCGGATTGCGGCAAGGGCGCATCCGGCAGAGAGCTCGCCGTGGCCTCGGAAGGCGGCTGCGGGTTGGGGCCAGGAGCGGTTTGCCCGCCTGCGGAAGCACAGAAGGCCAGCGCCAGGGCCGAAGACAGCAAGCCGGGCAAGCTCACATGCTGCAAGAGCGCTGGCTGCGGGAGATGGGGCACAAGACCACCGGGGAGCGATGATTTCACGGCTCACATTCCATTCCCGATCAACTCTAGCGCCCGCGTGGGGCGGAGTCTGACCAGTTTTGCTCGCGGCGTGGCTCAGTTCCCGCCTCTGCGACTTGGGAAAGCACAATGTCCGGTTTGCTGGTCAACCGCCCGCGAAATTCGTTTTTAATCCTGGAGGAGCGATCGAAGATAGCCCCGGGTGAAACCCGGAGAACTGCTGATCCGCCAGAGCAAGCTTCAGTCAGCCCCTTCATGGAGGAGCAACGCAGGGCTTCCTGGCGCTGTTCAGATACACCAGATCAAACCTGGCGCGCGACGAACCGGCGGCCGATTTGTAATCGGCCTCGGCCTTACTTCAATTCCGCCAAACTTGCGTGCCGGAACAGCAGACCTGACGCGGTGAACAACGCCACGAAGACACCATGCCCGATGGCCATATTCCGCGCAAGGTAGGGCGGCGCGCCCGAAGGCAGCATCACGGCAATCAGCGCAAGCGTCGCCGCCATCGCGAACAACGTGAGGGCCAACCCTCGCGCGTTCAGCCGAGCCAGGCACGCCCCAATGACCCCCACCACTAGCACACTGTGGTACCACAGGCGCTCCGGATGTCCCGAGTCCGCGACCTGGACCATGGTCGACCACCCCAAGGCGAACCCGGCCACCAGCGCCAGTCCAACGCCCGCCTTGTACGACCACACGCCCATCCTCCTCGCGACCAGCGCAAACACCATCCCCGTCATGAAGAACAGGACATACACCCTCACAAAAGCTCCCACGGGCCAGTTCCAGTCCTCAACGAATTGGGATGCCACGAGCGGGACCATCAACACAGCCAGCGCCCCCAGCGCCACACGCAGCATCGTCTTTCCCAGTTGGTTCATACGCATTATGTTCTCCCTGACGATTCCCACCAACGTCTCGCAAAAGATCCACAGCACGAACCCGAACAGTCCCCGCCCAGCGTCCCCGTGCTCCCGGCACAGATCGTGAAATGTCTGCGCCATCCCCTCGCCGAACCGCTCATGGAAAGGCCGCGGATACAGCCGCAGCAGCATCGCATACCACGTCCGGTAGCGCCGGCCCGCTACTTTAGTGGCCATGCGCCAAACGTCCTTCCGCCACCGCCACCACGCCGGCGGGTGGCCCCAGGAACCTGACCAACCATTAGAGCATGGGTGCCCCAGGTGCCTCGCTTCTGGGCACCTGGGAAACCACTAACACCGGCTCCCGTGTTTTGTCACAGCGCACGATTTCTCACCCAACTCGGACGCAGCCGAATGGCGCCGCAAGCGCTTCAAAATAAAAGCATTGCTGTCCGGCTTGCGATAAACTCAATTCCGCGCGAAAAACGCAAAAATGCGTACAAATGCACGACATCAAAACCTGCCTGAGCGCAGCCGAATACCACCGCAAGGTATTCATAATCAATGTTTTATCAGCCTGTCAGTGAGCCTTTTTTGAAGTCTCCGGAAGGCGTCTGCATTTCATGGTTTATCGCGTCTAAATCAGGGTTTTTAAGGCAAGAATCGAGGTTTTCAGGGCAAAAATCAGCCCGTTTCAAGCTCGAAAAGCAACTGCGAACCTCGCCCCGCGCCTGCCCGGTAGCCCACTCTTGAGCCGCCCCATACACAGATGGTCTCCCATCCCTTTTCGCGCCCTTTACGAAAATGGTTGGGATAACAGTCCCCCACCAAGCGCGTCATTCTGGCAACTGAAAACTGAAAACTGAAAACTGAAAACTGTTCCCTGCCATTTGCAGATAATTACCTTCCGTTGTCGCATACTGGAGGTGCAATGGAGTGTGTCTCAGGTGCCGGATAAGGACTGAAAATGGGAATAAATAAATTTTTTCTCTTTTTTCACCACTTTTTCGACCATGAACATTACATAACTATCATTGAATGAATAAGTTGCAAATTGCGCCTAGTTACTTTTCAGTAACACCAAGCTATCGATTTTGGCCCTTTTTTAGCCAAAAAATGCCCTTTTTCGTCTCAAAAGGGCCGTTTTTGGAGCAAAAATACGCTGCTTTTTTCGGGTTGCAGCGCAAAGTGCTCCGGCTCGCGCCTGCGTCTCAAAAATCATCGAAGGATATAATCTTGGCTATGGCGGCGAGCACAGAATTGAATCAATCCGAAGCTGAAATTGCCCAGAGCGCTGCGGCCAAGCTGACCGCACTGGAAGCGCGGCTGCAGCAGTTGGGCAGCGTGATGGTGGCGTATTCCGGCGGCGTGGATTCGGCGTTTCTGGCCGCCACGGCGCATCGGGTTCTAGGCTCCAAAATGCTGGCCGTGCTGGCCGACTCGCCCAGCCTGGCGCGGCGCGACATGGAGCAGGCCTGCGCCTTTGCCAAGTCGCTTGGGATGCCGCTGCACATTGTTGCGACCGATGAATTGGAGCGGCCGGAGTATCAGCGCAACGACGCCAACCGCTGCTTCCACTGCAAGGACGAGCTGTTTGCCGTGATGGAAGCGCTGGGCGGCAAGCTGGGCTTTACGCAGATTGCCTACGGCATGAATGCCGACGACACGCGGGATTATCGCCCCGGCCAGCGCGCCGCCGAGAAGCACGCCGTGCTGGCGCCCCTGGCCGACGCCGGGCTCTCCAAACTCGAGATTCGCGCATTGTCGAAATCTGCCGGCTACACGCTCTGGGATCGTCCGGCGGCGCCGTGCCTCTCCTCGCGCGTGGAGTATGGGCGCGCCGTGACCCGCGAGGTGCTGGCGCAGGTGGAGCAGGCGGAAGAGAGCCTGCGGCAACTGGGCTTTCGCGAGCTGCGCGTTCGCCATCACGGCGAGCTGGCCCGCGTGGAAATTGCGCGCACGGAGTTGCCCCGCGCTCTCACGATGGAGATGCTGGACGCGATCACAGCGGCATTAAAGCAGGCCGGCTTCCAATATGTGACGCTGGATTGCACGGGCTTTCGCTCCGGATCCCTGAATGCGATTCTGCCCGTCGAAGTGCTGGCGCGACGCGGCGCATAGCCGGCAGTTTAAAATCACTACGCGATGCGAATTGGTTACCTGGAGTGTTTTTCCGGCATCAGCGGCGACATGCTGCTGGGTGCACTTGTGGATGCGGGCGTTCCTTTTGACTCCCTGGCAGAGACGGCTGCCGCGCTGAACGTGGGCGCGCGTCTGGAGATGCGCAAGGTGAGCCGCGGCGGCCTTGCGGCTACGAAGGTGGACGTGATCACGCCGGAACAGGCGGCGGAGCATTCCCATGCCGAGGAGCCTCATGCGGCACACTCGCATGAAGCTCATTCTCATGAGGCGCACCTGCACAGCCATGCACATGAGGGACACACGCATGAGGCGCAGCCGGCGCAGGCTGCTCATACACATGCGCCGCATCGGCATTTGTCGGTCATTCTCAAGATCATCCGCTCGGCGCCCTTGTCTGAAACGGTGAAAGAGCGCTCCTGCCGCGCGTTTCAACTGCTGGGCGAGGCCGAGGCCGCCATCCACTCCATTCCCATCGAGAAGGTGCATTTTCACGAAGTGGGCGCGGTGGACACGATTGTGGACATTGTGTGCACGGCCGCGGGCGCGGAACTGCTGGGCGTGGACCGCTGGCTGGCATCGCCCCTGAACGTGGGCAGCGGAACGGTCAAGTGCCAGCATGGAACACTGCCGGTTCCCGCGCCAGCCACGCTGGCGCTGTTGGGCGATGCGCCGGTGTATGCGGCGGGACCGCCGATGGAGCGCGTAACGCCAACGGGAGCAGTAGTGCTGCGCATGTTGGACGTGCACTACGAAACGCTGCCGGCAATGCGCGTGAAGGCTTCAGGCTACGGCGCGGGCGGGCGCGATACACCGGGAGAGCCCAACCTGGTGCGTCTGCTGGTGGGCGAAACGACGGAATCTGCCGCGCAACCGGATGCGACCGAACCGATCGCGGTAATGGAGACGGTGATTGACGATTCGACTCCACAGGTATTGGCCTACGTGAGCGAAAGGCTGCTGGAGGCCGGCGCTTGGGATGTGTACCGCACGGCGGTGCAGATGAAGAAGGGACGCACCGGGGTGCAGATGACAGTGCTGTGCCGTCCCGACCTTCTGCCCGCGCTGCGCGATTTGCTGCTCCGCGAGACCACTACGATTGGCGTGCACTGGAGGCTGGAAAACAAGCGGTCGCTGGCGCGCGAGTTTGTGAAAGTGCAGACCAAGTGGGGCGAAGTGGTCATCAAAGTTGCTCGCTGGCCTGACGGCACGGTGGCCAATGCGTCGCCGGAGTATGAGGATTGCCGTCTGCTGGCAACGCGGCACTCGGTTCCGCTGAAGCAGGTGATGCAGGAGGCCATGCAGGCCTACGCGGCCAACAGTACAAAGAAGGAAGGACTCTGATGGATCGCACGCGCCTGGAAACGCTGCTGACAGAAGTTCGCGAGGGCCGCACCAGCATTGATGAAGCGCTGGGACGGCTGCGCGATCTGCCTTTTGAAGACCTGGGATTTGCCAAGCTGGATCATCACCGCGCGCTGCGGACCGGGATGCCGGAGGTGATCTTTGCCGCGGGCAAGACCACCGCGCAGGTTACAACAATCTTCCAACGAATGGCGCAGGCGGGCGGCAACGTGCTGGCTACTCGCGCCTCGCTCGAAATGTTTGAGGCGGTGTACGCCGTGGAACCGCGAGCCGTGTTCCACGAGACGGCCCGCGCCATTACGCTGATGCAGACGCCGACGGCTGCGGG
>Ga0302270_10003394_pt1 | contig 15155 bp, 14 predicted proteins | sample III_Bog_E2_3_FD_198773 | JGI IMG/M metagenome (GOLD analysis project Ga0302270, IMG submission 198773) | Peat permafrost microbial communities from Stordalen Mire near Abisko, Sweden - III_Bog_E2_3 | ecosystem: Environmental > Terrestrial > Soil > Wetlands > Peat | place: Sweden: Abisko... | reverse complement strand
GACATCTTGTAGGCGAAGCCGTGGTGCTTCATGAAGGCGGACATCTCGGCGCGGCCGCCGAGTTCGTCGATGAACGCGTCGTCGAGCCAGGGCTTGTAGACCTTGAGGTTGGGATTGACGAGGAGGCCGTAGCGGTAGAAGCGTTCGATGTCGTTGCCCTTGAATGTGGAGCCGTCGCCCCAGATGTTGACGTCGTCTTCCTGCATGGCGGCGACGAGCATGGTGCCGGTGACGGCGCGGCCGATGGGGGTGGTGTTGAAGTAGGGAACGCCGGCGGTGGTGATGTGGAATGCGCCGGCCTGGAGCGCGGCGATGCCTTCGCGAACGAGCGGGCCGCGGCAGTCGATGAGGCGGGCCTTCTCTGCGCCATATTCAAGGGCCTTGCGGGGAATCTCGTCGTAATCGGATTCGTCGGGCTGGCCGAGGTTGGCCGTGTAGGAGTAGGGGAGCGCACCCTTCAGCTTCATCCAGTGGAGAGCGGCGGAGGTGTCGAGCCCGCCGGAGAAGGCGATGCCGACTTTTTGGCCGACGGGCAGGGATTCGAGAATTACGGACATGGTGAAACCTCAGGGTTCAGCGATCAGGGTTCAGGGTTCAGGTGGCGGCGTTCAGTGGGCGAGCTCATGTTTTCCCTTGAGGCCCTCCAACATCGCGTAGATCATTTTCCCAACCTCGTGCGAGTAGCCCTCAGTTACGTTAAGTAGGTTTGCGTCGCCGAAGCCGAGTGCGCGGACGATTTCGAGTTGTGTTTGCAATTCGAAATTAGAGCCGCGGGCAATGCCGAGGAAATGACGATACTCTCCAGCACCGTTTCTCCCATAGCCTTCCGCAATGTTGCTCGGCACGGAAACTGCGGAACGCCTCATCTGGCTAGACATCCCGTAGATTTCCTCGCGCGGGAAGCCCTGGGTTAGTCGGTAGATTGCGACTGATAGCTGCATGGCTCGTTGCCAGACCTGCAGGTCTCGAAATGATTGCACCACGGCGCACTCCTAGCCCTCGACCTTCTACTGAAAGCTTGCTGTGTTTGCCAGGCCGCCTAGCAGGAGCAGGAGCAGGGCTTTCTGCGCGTGCAGGCGGTTTTCGGCCTGGTCGAAGACGATGGACTGCGGTCCGTCAAGCACCGTATCGGTGACCTCGGCGTTGCGGCGCGCGGGCAGGCAGTGCATGAAGACTGCGTGTGACTGTGCCTTCTGCATGAGGGCATCGTTGACCTGGAAGGGGCGAAAGATGGGCGCGCGCTTGGTGGACTCGTGCTCCATGCCCATGGAGACGCAGACGTCGGTGTAGACGGCGTCGGCGGCTTCGACTGAGGCCTGTGGATCCTGTGTCAAGCGGACTTCGCAGCCGTTGGACGCGGCGATTTCGCGGGCGAGAGTGACGATCTCAATATCCGGCGAGTAGCCGCGGGGCGTGGCGATGGTGACGTTGGCGCCGAGTTGAGCGCCGGTGAGCATGAGCGAGTGGCAGACGTTGTTGCCGTCGCCGAGGTAGGTGAAGTTGAGACCCTTGGCGGTTCCGAAGTGCTCCTGGAGGGTCATGAAGTCGGCGAGAGCCTGACAGGGGTGCTCGAAGTCAGAGAGTGCGTTGACCACGGGGACGCGCGAGTTGGCGGCCATTTCGGTGATAGTGTCGTGGGCGTAGGTGCGCAGGACGATGATGTCGACCCAGCGCTCAACATTCTTGGCCACGTCGGAGACGGACTCACGCTCGCCGAGGGGCGAGCTGGTGTGGTCGACGAAGATGGCGTTGCCGCCGAGGGTGTTGATGCCGGTCTCAAAGCTGAGGCGCGTGCGCAGGCTGGCCTTCTCAAACATGAGGACCATCTGCTTGGCGTCGAGCGCGTGGCGATAGTCGCGGGGGTTGCGCTTGACATCGTGGCCGAGCTTGAGGATGGCGCGGACTTCGCCGCTGGAGAGGTCGGCGATGGAGCACATGTCTTCGCCGGCGAGACGAGCGGCCGCGGCGAGTACGTCTGGATCTTTCTGGACAGGGATAACGGCCTCCTGCGGTTCAAGGGTTGCTTTGCTAGCCATGGTTCGGGCCTCCTGCGGATTGCGCGGTGGTTTGCGATGCGCCGACAGCGCCGGCGTGTTCGGTCAGAATTTCGTCCAGCGCCGCGATGGCGGTGTCGACGTGCGAGCGCTCCAGAATATAGGGCGGCAGGAAGCGCAGAACGGTGTCGCTGGTGGAGTTGATGATGATGTGCCGCTTGAGCATCTGGCTGACGACTTCTTTGGCGAGGTCGGCGGAGTCGAGTTCCGCGGCGAGCATGAGGCCCTTGCCGCGGACGTCGACGATGGCGCTGTGGCGCGCGGCGAGCGAGCGGAGCTGGGCCTGGAAGTAGTCGCCGACATCGGTGGCGTGGGCGAGGAGATTTGTCTTTTCCATGTGGTCGATGACCGCGATAGCAACGGAGCAGGCGAGCGGGCCACCGCCGAAGGTGGTGCCGTGCATGCCGGCGTGAATGGCGCGGGCAGCTTCTTCAGTGCAGAGAACTGCGCCAAGGGGCAGGCCGCCGGCTATGGGCTTGGCGACGGTAATTACGTCGGGTTGGATGCCGTAGTGCTGGTATGCGAACCACTTGCCGGTGCGGCCGAGGCCGGCCTGAATTTCGTCGACGATGAGCAACGCGCCGGTGGAAGTGGCGAGAGCACGCGCCTCGGCGAAGAACTCCTGTGAGAGCGGGCGGATGCCTCCTTCGCCCTGAATGGCTTCGACGAGGATGGCGCAAACGTCGGTGGAGAATTTGGCGCGCAGGTCGGCGACGTCGTTGAAACGAACGAATTCGACGCCGGGAACGAGGGGCGCGAAAGGCTCGCGGTACTTGGCCTTGTGGGTGGTCGAAACGGAGCCGAAGGTGCGGCCGTGAAAGCTTTGCTCGAGCGCAAGGAACTTGGTACCGATGGATTTGCCTTCAGAGCGCAGCAGACCGGCGTGGGCGCGGGCGAGCTTTAGGGCGCCTTCCCAGGCTTCGGTGCCGGTGTTGGCGAAGAAGACGCGATCGAGGCCGGAGCGCTCGGTGAGACGCAGGGCCAGCTCGGCCTGACCCTCGTGGTAGAAGAGGTTCGAGGTGTGGATGAGCTTGCGGCTCTGAACGGCGATGGCGTTCTCAATGATGGGGCTGGAATAGCCGAGAGCGTTGACGCCGATGCCGCTGAGCAGGTCGAGGTAGCGGACGCCCTTCTCATCGATGATGTGGACACCTTCGCCATGGGTGAACAGAACGGGGAACCGTTCGTATGTTGTCAGCAGCAGTTTGGATTCCGCTGCGCGAATCTGATCGAGTTTGGTCAATTTAGTTTCTCCTGCGGGTGCAAATAGAAGAGGGCATCGTCCCTACGGGACTGGCTGGCTTCTGGGGGCCCGATTCCCCACGCTGAAGCGCGGGGCTAACAAACTTTGCGCCTCCGGCGCGTTTCGTCCATCGCGAGTCGGCGATGACGGTGGTTGACCGCCCGTTGAATGAAACACGCACGTTCATAAAACATACACATTCCTCAAACATACGCATTGGTGAAACTCGTGCTTGATAAAACATTCGCATTCGTGAAGCATACGAATCCGTCAAACATATGCATCACGCCACCATGACTTCGGTGCCGTGGGATACGCGGGAGCTGCAAAGGTCAGGAAGGGAACCAGCAGCTTCAGCGGGAAGAATTCGTACGCGCTTGACGCCGTTCAAGAGAGCTTCACGGCAGGCGCTGAGCTTGGGCAGCATGCCGCCGGTAATGATGGCGGACTTGGCCATCTCGGCAATTTGATCGATGGAGAGCCATCGGAGTACCTCGCCGTTCGCTCCCTTTACGCCGGGGACGTCGGTAAGGAAGACCAGGGCGTCGGCACGGCAGGCGATGGCGCAGGCAGCGGCCATTTCGTCGGCGTTAATGTTGTAGTACTCGCCATCGAAACCGAGAGCCATGGAGCTGAGCACAGGCACGGCGTTGAGCTTCCATACGGCGTCGAGCAGGCGCGTGTCGCTGGCGGCAATTTCGCCGACGAAGCCAAGGTCGGGGGCGGTGCGCTTTTTGCGAGCACGGAAGAGCAGGCCATCGCCACCGGAGAGCCCTACGGCAGGCTGGCCGATGGCTCCGAGCGCGGCGACGAGCGATTTGTTGACTTTGCCGGCGAGGACCATGAGGGCGACGTCGCGGGTTTCAGCGTCGGTGACGCGCAGGCCGGCGATGAACTCGCTTTGCTTGCCGAGGGCTTTGAGGGTGCGGGTGAGTTGCACACCGCCTCCGTGGACGACGGCAACCTGATTTCCGTCGCGGACGAGATCGGCGATGGCGCGGGTGCAGCCTTCGAGCAGAGCAGGATTCTCCAGCCCAGCGCCACCGAGTTTAACGACAAACTTCATTCCTAGCCCTCCGGTTCGGGCATTATTCGAGGCCTTCGGCTTCGCCATAGCCGAGCATGAGGTTCATATTCTGCACGGCCTGAGAGGACGCGCCCTTGAGCAAGTTATCGAGACAACTGACGATGACTGCGCGGCGGCCATCGGAGGACAACTGGAAGCCGATGTCGCAATAGTTGGTGCGAACGGAGTACTGAATTTGCGGGAGCGCGTGGTCGTAGAGGCGGACCATGGGAGAAGCCGCAAAGAATTCATGGTAAACGCGGGAGACCGCTTCCGCGGTTGTCTTTTTGGAAAAATGCACATACAGGGTGGAAAGGATGCCCCGCGGGATAGGGAGCAGATGGGGCGTGAAGACGATCTGGCTCGCGTCGAGGCCGATCTGCTCAAGCAGTTCGCCGGTGTGGCGATGGGTGAAGACGCCATAGGCGGAGAGGTTGTCGGCCGCATACATGAAGTGGGTCTTCGCGGTGGCAGCTTTACCTGCGCCGCTGACGCCGCTCTTTGAGTCGGCAACGATGCCGTGGTCGAGATCGACGAGACCGGCGGCAACGAGAGGGCGCAGGCCGAGGATGACCGAGGTGGCGTAGCAGCCGGGATTCGCGATGAGGCGCGCGCCGGCAATTGCCGGACGATGAAGCTCGGGCATGCCGTAGACGGCCTGCGATTGAATGGACGCGGCCTGGGAGGTGCCTTCGTCGGCGAAGGCATAGATGGCACGGTTGGCCGAGTCAGTGAGCCGCCACGCGCCGCTGAGATCGATGACGCGGATGCCGCGAGCGAGTGCCTCGGGCACCCACTCGCGGGACTGCTCATGAGGCGTGGCGAGGAAGAGAATCTCAACGCCGCGATCAATGAGAAGCTGCCAGGAGAATGGCTCTTGCTTCAGGTTGGCGGCACCGTGGTTGTGGGCAAGCTGAGGATGGATTTCGATGAGAGGCACTCCGCCGCGAGCCGCATCCTTGGCGTCGACACGTCCGGCAAAGACCGGGGGCGCGCCCTTGAGGCGCGGGTGGTGGAGCAGGAGCCGGGCAAGTTCGCCGCCGGCATAGCCTGTGACACCGATAACCGCGGTTTGGACTTGAGTGGTCATGATTCGAGCAATGCCCTTATGCGAGATTCGACAACGCCCGCGTGGCGAACGTCGGGGCAGATGATGAGTACGGTGTCGTCGCCGGCGACGGTGCCGACAACTTCAGGCCAGCCGGCATGGTCGAGCGAGGCAGCAACGGGCTGAGCGCCGCCCATGACCGTGCCGACGACGACCTGATTCATGGCCTGACGAACGCGCAGGCCGAAGCTCTCGATCATCTCTTCGACGGAAGGTGGGCCGTCGTCTTCTTGAGCGGCTGCGTGACCGTTGGATCCGTTTCCGTTTGGGAACGAGTAACCACCGGGGCCTTTGGAGAGGCGCAGCTCGTGAATGTCGCGGGAGAGCGTTGCCTGAGTGACAGCAAAGCCGCGGCGGCGCAGCTTGCGGCGGAGCTCATCCTGGTTGGTGACCAGGGAACTCGAGAGCAGCTCGCGAATCGCATTGTGGCGTTGCAGTTTCATAGACATTGCCGAATCGATTCGGGGGATTCCGGGACAAATGCCTTCTTCAGGACAATTTGCCGGATTGCGGACAAATCGAAAGCGCGGCTCGCTGGTCGGCGGCCGCGCTTGTATAAATATACAACGAGAATGAATAACTATGCAATGGGATTGGTGAGATCCGGGGAAGATGAATCTCGGTGCAGGGAACCACGGAAGATAATAGCGGCCGAATGGCGCGAGTGGGGGTGGGAATCAGGCGGTGCGGGATTTTTTTTGTCGTTTTTCCTCGTACATGGCGAGGTCAGCCATTTCGAGGAGCTCATCGAGGGATTCCTCGGTATGGGGCTCGGTTGTGATGTGGCCAAGGCTGAGGCTGAGAAACGGCTCCTGCCCGGTGCGGGCGTTGCGGTGCGCCACAACCTCGCGGAGACGGTGGATGGCGACGGCGATGGCGGCCTGGCTGAACTGACCAGCAACGGCGAACTCATCTCCGCCGACACGGCCGAGGACGTCGGACTCTCTGAACGTGGCAATGAGGATCTGGCCGGTGTCGGCGAGGATGTTGGAACCGACTGAGTGACCGTAGGAGTCGTTGATCTCCTTCAGGTTGTCGAGATCGATGAAGAGGAGTGAGAAGGGAACTTTTGAGCGGCGAGCCATGCGCAGGGCCTGTTCAGCAAGAAGGCGAAAGCCGCGCAGGTTGGAGAGGCCAGTGAGTTCGTCGCTCAGGGAGAGTGCGTGGATCTGGGACTCCATGCTGCTGATGCGCCTAGCGATGTAAAGGAGCAGGCAAATGGATAAGAGGGAGGCGACCGTGGCTAGAATGGCGCTGAAGAAACTCTGGGGGATGCGTGAGGTTCTGAAGAAGAAGATACGCAAGCCTTCTCGAATGAAAGGAAGAAAGATGAGGATCGGTGCGGCAATGCGTGCAATGCGTCCGGCGATGCCGCGGCCGAGAAAAACGGCGAAGATGCTGGACTGGACGTGACGCAGAACAGCGATGAGGGAGAGGAGGGCGATGCAAAAGAGGGTCTCCGGGGCAATTGTGTAGCTGGAGAGCTGGCGAGGCCCATCAATGAAACGAAAGAGATTCCCAAAGATGAGAACAAGAGCGAGGAAGCAAAGGAGGCTGAGAAAGATATCTGCAACAAGGGAGGCTATGCGGCTGTGGAATCGAATGATGGCCATTGCGGCGCCCAGCAGCATGAAAGCCAGCGCGACAAAGACAGAAATGGAGAGGGCCAGAAATTGAGTCGAATTCGCGGTCCCGAGTGCATGCAAGCCTGTGGAGAGCTGCACGAAGCGGGCGAGGTAGCTGGATGCGCCAAGGAGGGTGACAAGACAGGCGAAAAAGAAACCGATGCGGCGAGAACGTGGGCCGCGGTCCGGCGCGGAGAGTTGGAAGCCGATGGCAGCGGCGAGCGCACAAAGGGCATCGAGCGGATTCATCAGATCGCCGCTTGACTGGAGGAGTCGCCCGAAGGCGACGAAAAGCCATCCGCTGGCAGAGAGCAGTGCGACTACTCCGACGGCGTTGAGGCAGATTCGCTCAAAAAGATCCAGAAGATCCAGCAGGGCTGCGTCGGGTTCATTCGGAGACAGAGCCGGCTTGAATTTGGGCATTTTGGAGTGAAGGAAGCGGATTCTGATTGAGGTCCCGGATGATTCCTCCTGCAGACCATCCTATATCGCCTCAAGGCTTGCAAGGGAAGGGGCTTGCGCGGGGACAGCCATGAGTAACCATAAGGAGAGGACTCTTGGGTTACGAAGGATCAGGCTGGATTTCGGCTTTGTTGTCAAGGCAAAGGCGGAGGAGGTTTTCTGGCGCTACTTAGCGCTGATACACTCTCGACTGGCCGGGGGTGGACTCCGGAATGGCTCTCTACCGAAAACAATGACAAAAATCACTCCGATCTCGACAATCAACGACCTCTTTTTGCGCGTGGCTGGAGCGGAAAACCCGCGCGCTGTGCTGTGGCAGGATGAGTTTGGGCAATGGCAGCCGATCTCGTCGGACCAGATTTATCAGCGGGTACGAGCGCTGGCCAAAGCGTTTCTGAGCTGGGGGGCGCGCAAGGGCGACCGGATTGGACTTGTCGGGGAGAACCGCTGGGAGTGGATGGTTACGGATTTTGCCTCGCTGGCGATTGGGGCGGCGAATGTGCCGATCTATCCGACGCTTACGGACGAACAGGTGGCGGAGTTGTTGAAGGATGCAGGCTGCCGGATCGCCGTAGTGTCAACTCGGGCACAGTATGACAAGCTGCAGGCGGTGCGGGCGAAGACTGATCTGGAAAAGATTGTGCTGATGGACGCCGGTCCGCCGCCCGAGGGGGCTATTTCGCTGAGCAGCCTGCTGGAAGGCGCGGATGCGGAGGGAAGCAGCCGGGATGCGGTGTTCGATGAGCTGGTGCGGCGTGTTGAGTCGAAGGACCTGGCGACGCTGATCTACACGTCGGGGACGACAGGCGAGCCGAAGGGCGTGATGCTGACGCACGGAAACGTTGCGAACAACCAGAACACAGCGGCGGTGGAGTTCGGGTTCAATGAGACGGACTCGTGCATTTCGTTCCTCCCTTTGTCACACATTACGGCGCGCGCCCTGGACTACGTGATGTACAACCACGGGTCGCAGGTGGCCTATTGCTCGCAGTTTGACAAGCTGCCGCAGGCGATGAAAGAGGTGCGGCCGACGGTTATTGTTGGCGTGCCGCGGGTTTTTGAAAAGATTCGGCAGGCGGTGGAACAGAAGTCGGCGGCTTCGCCTGTGAAGAAGCGGATTCTGGCCTGGGCACTGGGCCTGGGAGGGCGGCACGTTGACACGGTATACGGCGGACGCAAGCCAAGCGCCCCGATGTGGAAGTTGGCGAACAAGCTTTGTTATTCGAAGGTGATGGAGGCCTTTGGCGGGCGCGTGCGGGTATTTGTGTCGGGAGGAGCTCCGCTTGGGGTGGATACTGCGACGTGGTTTGCTTCAGCGGGGATTGCGCTGTGGGAGGGGTATGGATTGACGGAGACCTCACCGGTGATTGCGCTGAACACGCCGGTAAGCCACCGGATGGGGACGGTGGGCAAGATTCTGCCGAACGTAGAGGTGAAGCTCGCGGAAGATGGTGAGCTGCTGACGCGCGGGCCAGCGGTGTTCGTGGGTTATTGGCAGAAGCCGACGGAGACTGCGGCTTGCTTTGACGATGAGGGTTGGTTCCGAACCGGAGACATTGCCTCGATTGATGAGGATGGATTTCTTTCGATCACCGACAGGAAGAAGGAACTGCTGAAGACGTCTGGCGGGAAACTGGTGGCTCCGCAGCCGATTGAGAACAAGCTGAAGAACAATGCGCTGGTGGCCCAGGCGGCTCTTGTGGGCGACAAGCACAAGTTCATTTCGGCGCTGCTGGCTCCGAACTTTGTGGCGTTGGAAGCGTGGGCGCAGCAGAACGGGATCGAGGCGAAGACGCGGGCAGAGCTGGTGGCCAATCTGCAGGTGATAGCGCTGTATGGGGGGATTGTCCGCGAGGTCAACGGGGCACTGGCGAATTTCGAGACGATCAAGCGGTTCCGTGTGGTGGCCGACGAATGGACACAGGAATCGGGGGAGCTTACGCCCTCAATGAAGCTGAAGCGGCGAATAATTACGGCTCAATACTCGGCGGTGATTGACGAGCTTTACGCGGACGAAGCAACCGCACGAGGCGAATAGGGCTTTTGAGCTTGTCGCCGACTACGGCGCGCTTTTCCCAGAGACGGCTGAGACCACGGAAGAAAGGCGCACCCCATGCGCCGGCAGCCAGCAGGCCTGCGAACAATATGACAGCGTCGATGCTGACGCGGCCCTGGCGTGTCCAGTAGGCTTGCGGGTCTAGATTGAGCCAGAGGGCGAACTCGTCAAGGGTAAGCGCGGCGCCGACGCCGTAGCTGACGGCCATTAGCCGGCTAAAAAAGATTGAGATTGGCGTGTGTTTGCGGCCCAGATCGAGAAGCCATCCATAGCCGATGAAGAGGAGGATGAGGATGCCCCAGACAAGGTGGTGGATGTGACGTCCGCCGACCATGACCCAGTGGAATGGGCCGATGTGGTGTGTGATGAGGCCGACGAGGATTCGTACGCCGAGAAAGGTGACGAGAAAGGCGAATGAGGCGATAAAAAGGCGCCGGCGGGGCCGGTCGGGGATGGTGGCGCGGATAAGAAAGCCGACGCGCGTGAGGAGAAGGAGGAGAAGGAGGGCGGCGACAACTAGGGCGGCAAAGAGCAGGAGAATCAATGCGCCGGGTCCGATTTCCATCAGTCCATTGAAACACTTTGGAGAGGGGGAATCGAGGAGAAAGAGGGAGCGCCGGGGAATTTGATATGGGGGTGAGCGCGATCACGATTTTGCTGTACAGGGGCAGGTTAAACTGGTTAAGGCGTCGAGACCGTCGTTCATGCCGGGGTAGACGCACAGCCAGGGATCTCGGGGTGAGTCCGGGAGAAGTGCAGTCCGGGAGAAGAATCTGCGCCGAGACGGCCAGGAATTTAAAACAGGAGACTTTGACGATGCGAGTTGCACTCTTGACCGGTGGCGGCGACTGCCCCGGATTGAACGCTGTGATTTATGCGGCCGTGCGGAAGGGCATTAACCATTATGGCGACGAGTTCATCGGGTTCCTGAACGGATGGCGCGGCGTGCTGGATAACAACTTTATCCCCCTGACGCTGGAGAGCACGGATGGTATCCAGTTGAGAGGCGGGACGATTCTTCATTCGTCGCGCACGAACGTGAAGAAGGTTCCCGGCGGCATCGAGAAGGTGCAAGAAGTTCTGAAGCTGAACAAGATCGATGCGCTGATTGCCCTGGGCGGCGACGATACGCAGTCGGTGACGCTGTTCCTGAGCGAGAACGGCGTGCCCAGTGTCGGCGTTCCGAAGACGATCGACAACGACATCAGCGGAACCGACCAGACCTTTGGGTTCGACACGGCAGTGATGATTGCGACCGAGGCTATCGACCGCATTCACACCACGGCGGACTCGCACAATCGGGTGATCGTGGTGGAAGTGATGGGCCGCGATGCCGGGTGGATTGCGTATGCGTCGGGCGTGGCCGGCGGCGCGCATGTGATCCTGGTGCCCGAGCAAGAAATTGATATCGATCACGTGTGCAATCTGCTGAAGTACAACTATGACCACGGCAAGCATTATGGCGTAGTTGTGGTGGCAGAGGGATGTCACCTGCCGGAGAAAGGCCAGATCATCGACGAAGGCGCGAAGGTGGACTCGTTTGGCCATGCGCGACTCTCGGGGATTGGCGAGGCGTTGGCCGAGATGATCGAGAAGAATACGGGCTTTGAGACGCGCTCAGTGAATCTGGGCCACACGCAGCGCGGCGGTGTGCCAACGGCTTACGACCGGGTGCTGGGGCAGCGCTACGGACTGCATGCGATCGACATGGTGCACGAGGGCAAGTGGGGCCGGATTGCGGTGCTGAAGGGTCTGGACATCACCGACATAACGATCAAGGAAGCGATTGCGACGAATCGGCGGTTGGATCAGCGGTTCTTCGACGTGATCGAGGATCTTGAAGCGAAAGTGTAGGCGCGGTTTGTTCTGCAGGCGGAGGCCATTCTCAGTGCGAGGGTGGCCTTTTGCATTGGGGCGCGTTTCAGTTAGGTGGCGTAAATTTGGGCTGTGCAGTATCGCCTATACAAGCCGGAGGATTTTGGAGCGGTGTATGCGTTGGAGGAGGCGTGCTTTGAGCCGCCGTTCCGATTTGGGCGGAGGTACATGAAGAGCCTTGTAGGGCGCGAAGATGCGGCCACTTGGGTTGCCGAGCAAGACGGGGAGATCGCGGGGTTTGGAATCGTGCATTGGGAGAATCTGCGAGCGCGGGCCGGGAGGCCCACGCCACAGCCGGCTGGGAAGCCGGCGGTACATGGCGAAGTGGTGGCTTATCTGGAGACGCTGGAGGTGAGGCCGGATCTTCGCGGGAGGGGGGCGGGCGGCGAGCTGCTGCGGCGGTGCGAGGAGTCGGCGCGGGCGGCGGGGGCGGAGACGATTGGGCTTCACGTGGATGCGGAGAATGGGGCAGCTATCGGACTTTACCGTGCGCACGGGTTTGAGCGGCAAGGGCGTGTGGAGCGGTACTATCCGCAGGGACGAGCTGCAGAGGTGTATGTGAAGACCCTCACGGGCAAGTAGTGGACGTGCTGAATGGGACGCGGGGAAGTGGGAAAGCGGTAAACTTGAAGTAATCCTCATGTCCATCAGCAATCCAAACATTCCGAAGTCGATCCAGGCCTTGCGGAACTACAACCTCACGATGCTGCAGCACGACCTGATCGCGGGCGTGACGGTGGGGCTGGTGGCTCTGCCGCTGGCGATGGCGTTTGGGATTGCGTCGGGTGTGACTCCGCAGGCGGGCTTGTATACGGCGGTGGTGGCAGGATTTCTGATCTCGGCGCTGGGCGGGTCAAGAACGCAGATTGGTGGGCCGACCGGCGCGTTTGTGGTGATCGTTGCCGGGATTGTGGCGCGCTTCGGGATGAGCGGGCTGGCCATGGTGACTGTGATGGCCGGAATCCTATTGCTCTTGATGGGGCTGACCGGTTTGGGCGCGGCGGTGAAGTTCATTCCGCGGATGGTTGTGATCGGGTTTACCAACGGCATCGCCATCCTGATTGCATCGACGCAGATCAAGGACTTCTTCGGGCTGAAGACGGGGGCGGTTCCGAGCGAGTTTCTACCCAGGATGAAGGTGCTGGCGGCGGCCGCGGAGACGGTGAACTGGCCGGCGCTAGGCCTGGGCGCGGGAACGCTGGCGATTCTCCTGTTGCTGCCCAGGGTGACCAGGCGCGTGCCGGCTTCAATTGTGGCGCTGCTGGTGTGCACGGGCGTCGCGGTGGTGTTTCATCTGCCGGTGGAGACGATTGGGACGAAGTTTGGCGGGATTCCGCGGGGGCTGCCGCCATTTGCAATTCCGGATTTTCACTCCGATCACATTATTCCGTTGATTCCGTCGGCGTTTACGGTTGCGCTGCTGGCGGCGCTGGAGAGCATGTTGTCGGCGGTGGTGGCGGATGGGATGACGGGCGACCGGCACAACTCCAACGTTGAATTGGTGGCGCAGGGGATTGCCAACATCGTCTCGCCGCTGTTTGGTGGGATTCCGGCGACGGGAGCGATTGCGCGAACCGCGACGAACATTCGCTCGGGCGCCCGGTCACCGATCGCGGGGATTGTGCACGCTGTTACGCTGCTGCTGATTCTGCTGGTGGCTGCGCCGCTGGCGAGCTACATTCCACTGGCGGCGCTGGCGGCGATTCTGTTTGTGGTTGCCTACAACATGGGCGAGTGGAATGAGATTGGCGGAATTCTGCAACTGGATTTCACGGCGATCTCGGTGTGGGTGGTGACGTTTGGGCTGACGGTGTTTGCTGACCTGACGGTGGCGGTGGCGGTGGGCATGAGCCTGGCTGCGCTGCTCTACATCTACCGGATCGCGGATACGACCACAGTTTCGCCGGTGACGGAGGATTACATTCGCGATGGCGCGCCGCATGTGCTGCAAGGACGGATTGTGCCGGACTACGTTTCAATGCTGCGGATTCATGGGCCGTTTTTGTGGGGCACGACGGAGAAGCTGGTTGAGGCGACGGTCAACATCGAGACGTTTCAGCCGGTGGTGATTTTGCGGTTGCGGAACATGACGGCGATTGATGCGACAGGGATTCACGCGATAGAGACGTTTGCCAAACGGCTTCACGCGTCGGGGCGGGCGCTGATTCTGTGCGGGGCGATGGAGCAGCCGTCGAAGCTGCTGAGCGGGGCGCGGTTTGTGGAGCGGATTGGGCGGGAGAACATTATGCCGAATGTGCAGGCGGCGCTGGACCGGGCGCGGGAAGTGCATGAAGAGCAGCCGCTAGCTTCTAGCTTCTAGCTCCAAGCTATTCGGCACCGAAGGAAAGGGTTTGCAACAGGCGTTTCTTGGTGACATACTTTTTGCATGTTCCTTTTCTACTTTTGGCCATCGATCGTGTTGGGCCTGTTGTGCTGTGCTATTTGCCTTTGGGTTTGGCTATTCTGGATGGTTAGGTCGCAGAGGTTTCTGATCCGTGTCGCAGTGCGCGTTGGTTCTCTCTTCCTTGTGTCCATATCCCTCTTTGTGGGACTGCTCGTTAGTTGGGCCTCATTTTCCGAGAATTCGGTGCCAATCTACTCTCCGGATCACGGGTATGCAATTCGCGTTCATGGCATCGATGAGGGAGCAGTGGGTGGAGCGACCGAGGTCACCCTTTATTCGTTGCATGGTTTGCGGGGCGACCCGATCTTTCTCGGGGAATGGGGAGCAGTAAAGGCTGAGGACATTCATTGGATCACCAATGACTCAGTCCTGGTCTCCTATCATCATCCCTCGCAGCCTCCACGCATTTGCATCAGTGCACGCGGGGTAACAGTGCATTGTGAACAGGCACTGGAGCCTGTTCGATGATGGCTCAAAGGCTTTCCCCACGCTGAAGCGCGGGGCTAACCAACACTGCGCCTACGGCGCGATAGCGTCGAGCTGGGATACATCGGCGCGGATTTGTCGGACCAGTGCGGTCGCAGCGGTGGCCGCCTACTTCGCGAATGCGTAGAGTTGGGATGGGGCTCAGTAGCGCCGGATGGTGAGATCGGCGCCGGGAAGGATGATGGAAGATGGCGCATACGTACTCGAACAACTTCGTTCATTGTGTTTTCAGCACGAAGGATCGCCGAGCCGTCATTCCTGTGGCCCGGAGCGCAGATCTCTTCACGTATCTCGGCGGCATTGCCCGCGGTGAGGGCTTTTCGTTGATTGCAGCTGGCGGCACGTCGAATCACATTCATTTGCTGTTCGTTTTGCCGGCATCTTCTTCGCTTGCTCATGCTGTTCAGAAGCTGAAGGGGAGCTCCTCTCGCTGGATGGGGTCTGGGTTTTCCTGGCAGGAAGGATATGGCGCATTCAGCGTGAGCGCCTCACAGGTTTCGGTGGTGAAGCGGTATATCGAAACTCAGGAGGAGCATCACCGTAAGCGGAGTTTCGAAGAGGAGTTTGTCACGCTTCTTCGCAGTTGCGGAATTGAGTACGACGAGAAACATGTGTTTGGTTGATCGGCAAATACCGTCCCTACGGGACTTGGGTCAATTTCCGTTGGGGCTTTCCCCACGCTGAAGCGCGGGGCTAACCAACACTGCGCCTACGGCGCGATTGCATCGAGCTGGAATGGGTCTCATGCTTTCCCCACGCTGAAGCGCGGGGCTAAC
>Ga0302270_10003375_pt1 | contig 15202 bp, 11 predicted proteins | sample III_Bog_E2_3_FD_198773 | JGI IMG/M metagenome (GOLD analysis project Ga0302270, IMG submission 198773) | Peat permafrost microbial communities from Stordalen Mire near Abisko, Sweden - III_Bog_E2_3 | ecosystem: Environmental > Terrestrial > Soil > Wetlands > Peat | place: Sweden: Abisko... | reverse complement strand
CCTGCTGCCATCGCCAACGTCTGCTGCTGCGCCATCGCTTCCACCTCAATGACTCAACCTAAAACATAAGACAGTGCAAAGAAAAGAACTTAATCAGAGTCTCCCTAGGTCGTCGCCCCGCTGCGTGTTTTGAGCGCAGCGTTTGCGAAAGCTTTTTGGGCAAACGAACGTAGTTTTCTTCCTGAAGGTATGCGGCAACAATTGTGTCCCAGATCGTTTCACAGTAATCTGCTTCCTCTTTGCTCATGGTCTCATCTCGAATTTCTGGGGTTTGGAGATAATCACTGGGAGTGCGTTGCCTAACATTGCCAGCATCCCACTCCTCACCGCAACCTTCGTGCGACCGGTTCATCCGGTCGCACGGTAGGACACACAACTCCTATAGTCTTTCGTTCTCGCAATTGGCAAAAGATGATTCACCTATAGATGTTCTAAAGGCAGGCATGACTTCCCATAAGCCGACTTGAACTAAGCCGCTGTGCGGCGGACGCATTCGCGTGCGCTGGGCCAGCAGTTGGGGTGATGATCTAGCGTTTGTCGCAGAGAAGGAGGATTCTCTGTGACCCATCTACGTCAGATCATGCTGGAAGAGTTGGAGCGCCGCAACTACGCTCCGTCCACGATTCGCGCTTACATCCGCACCGTCGAGCACTACTCGCGGCACTTTCACCGTCCACCCGATCAGCTCGGCCTGGATCACATCCGGGAGTATCAGGCAGCCATGTTCCGTACCTGGAAGCTGGCTCCCAACACGGTCACGCAACGGCTGGCTGCGTTGCGCTTCCTCTACATCCAGGTACTGAAGCGCGGTTGGAGCGCCGCCGAGACGCCCTATCCGAAGAAGGTGCTGCATCTTCCGGAGATCCTCAGCCAGCAGGAAGTGGCTCGCCTGATCGATGCGACCGAGACCCCGTTCCAACGCATTCTGGTCATGACGCTCTATGCCACGGGAGCGCGACGGGCAGAGGTGGCTCGGCTGAAGGTGACCGACATCGACAGCCGGCGGATGGTGGTGCACATCCGCGGCGGCAAGGGACGCAAGGACCGCGACGTGATGCTGAGCCCGGCGCTGCTCGAAGCGCTGCGCACCTACTGGCGCGGACTTCGGCACAAGCCGAGCGAGTGGCTGTTTCCCGGCAACCGGTGGCATACGTCGAGCCGGCCGGTTACCACCAAGGTGCTGTGGACAGCGTGCCAGCAGGCCGCGCTCCGCGCCGGTTTGGAGCACAAGCACATCCATCCGCATACCCTGCGTCACTGCTTTGCGACGCACCTGCTCGAAGCTGGAGCCGACCTACGCACGATCCAGGTCCTGCTCGGTCATCGCGATCTCGAAGAGACCACGATCTATCTTCACCTCTCCAGCAAGCATCTGAGTGCAACCTCCAGCCCGCTCGATACCCTCCAGCTTGGAACACCGGGAGAAGTCTTACGAAGCGCCTGAGGCGCTCCTCTGTGGAGATGGCCGACATCGTTCGCTACGCTGGGCAGGGCTTCATCGAACGCAGCGGCAGGTGGATCAACGGGCAGCATGAGAAGGTACTGCTGGCGATCACGCGATGCCGCACAGCTGCTCTCGGTGGCCATCGCGATCAGTGCTCCAGTTGCGGTCATACCGCCATCTCCTATAACTCGTGCCGTAACCGGCACTGCCCGAAGTGCCAGGGCAACGCCCGCATCCGCTGGCTCCAGCAGCGCGAACGCGAGCTGCTGCCCACGCGCTACGTCCATGCCGTGTTCACGCTGCCGCGTGAACTGGCACCACTCGCACTCCAGAACAAGCGGTTGATCTATGGACTGCTGTTTCGCGCCAGTGCCGCCACATTGCTGGAGGTAGCTCGCGATCCGCGACACCTTGGAGCCGAGATCGGCTTCTTCAGCGTGCTGCACACCTGGGACCAGAGATTGCAGCATCATCCGCATGTCCACTGCGTCATCGCCGCCGGCGGTCTCGCACCGGATCACGCCGGTTGGGTCTCCTCACAACGATCCTTCTTCCTGCCAGTCAAGGTGCTCGGGCGTGTCTTCCGAGGCAAGTTCGTCGCCGGCCTGAAGGCCGCATTCCAAGAAGGCAAGCTCGAGTTCCACGGCCAACTCGCATCGCTTGCCCAGCCACGCAGCTTCGCCGCCTGGCTCAGAGTCCTGTTTCATCACGACTGGGTCGTCTACTCCAAGCGTCCCTTCGGCGGACCGGAACATGCCCTGCGCTATCTCGGCGCTTACACCCATCGCGTCGGCATCTCCAACAGCAGACTGGTCGCTCTATCCGACGGCCAGGTCAGCTTCCGCTGGAGAGACTCCGCGCACGGCAACAAGAAGCGGGTCATGAGCCTGCCGGTCGACGAGTTCCTGCGGCGCTTCCTGCTGCACCTGCTTCCACAAGGCTTCGTCCGCATCCGTAACTTCGGCTTCCTCGCCAACCGGCAGCGAGCCATGCTGCTGCCGCTCTGCTTCAAGCTGCTTGGCAGTCCACCCGATTTATCCACCCAGACGCCTCAACAACCTGCCCCATCCCCAGTTCTTCCGAAGTGCCCGCACTGCGGTGGAACGATGCACGTCGTCGAACGGCTCACAGCGGCGCAACTACTGGTTCGCCCCCCGCCCCTCGCAGACAGGTCTGCCGCATGAACCTCCCACTCCAGCATCGAACCGCCTTGGCGCCTTGGCGTCCCTGCCCGTCCTACGCCTCAAGTGATCCTCACGGCCGCTCTCAACACCTCACAGCACGATCTGGTTCATGGACTGAAGCTCACCGTCGCCATCAACTCCCAGGCCAGGAGACTCTCAGAACACCAAAAATACCCGACCTCCGGCCACCACAAGCAGTTCAAGCCTATCCAACTCCCATAGACCAGCGGCCCCGGACAAAGCGGCTTCCTTCAAGTCGCTGTATCTGAACCGCCCACCAAGAAAGATGCCGCCCAGTCGTCCGTAACAGTGGGCGGTCCAGATACAGCACTAAGACTTCCCAGTGCCGACCGGTCGTCATCTGCGACTCAATCTCCTGGGTGATCTTTCGGGTGCGGTCGAGCTGAATACTAGGATGTCCCCTATCTGGGAGTGCGGTTCAATCAGTCAGTGGATTTCATAGAAATTTTCGAGTCTCCGTGACGGTATGGACCTATAGATCCTTCGTTCTCAATTGGGTCTTATCTTTCCGCAGCCCCCAGAACAGCCAGTTCTTGCTTGGCTTGCTGTAGCAGTGGTTGACCGGAATCGGCGTGTGCCCAAAGGACGAGAAAGGACTTATAGGCTTCTATCGCAGCGCCCTTATTGTTTTCTCGGGCGAGGACGCGGGCCAGTTGGAGCTGGGACATGGGAAGCTGGTAGGCATTCGGGTCAATTTGCGGGTGGGCGAGGAGGAAGCGGAACTCAGCTTCGGCCTGGGGAAGCTGGTTGGCCTGGAGATAGGCGTTACCGCGGAGGTAATAGCCGTCGGAGCTCTGCCCATCGAAGGGACGGCTGGTTTCCATGTCGGCGAGCGCCTGAGTGGGTTTGTGTGCAATGAGGTCGAGGTCTCCGCGAATCAGCGGAGCGTACCGAAGATTCCAAAGCGTTGATTGAGGATGAGCTGCGAGTTGTTGGTTGAGGAGCTTTGCGGCAGTGGCAGGGTCGCCGGTGTCGGCGAGAGTCATCAGAGCGTTGAAGTCATTGGGATCCAGTGGTCCCAAGTGCAGCATTTTGCGCGCCAGATCGGGCTCGCCAAACTCGTTGTAGGCTTCGGACATGCCCTGCCGGATGTGCGTGATCGCTTCTGGAGCGCCCTCGCGGCGGAAGGCCTCGGCGGCGCGGTCGAAATATTTCTCAGCGTCGATCATCCTGCCTTCATCCTGTGCGTAGACCGCTAGATTGACCAGCAGGATGGGGGAATTCGGATGCGCGTCCGCCCAGGTCTCCTGCGCGGCCACCAGCGCGGGATCGTGCGTAAGGTGGCCGAGCCTGAGCAACAGGTAGCGTATCGCTTCAGCGTCGTAACCCCGACTAATGGCCAGGTCGCAGGCTGCGCGTGCGGCTACGAAATCGCCGACGCCTATCTGCGCAGTCGCCACCTCCTGGTAGACGGCGGAGTTATTGGGAAGCAGTTCCTTCAGGCGCTTCGCTGCGGCAAGTTCTTCCTGAGCGTTGCCGAGTTGGTGATTCACGTTTGCCAGCCCAGACCAGGGCTGCGGGCTGCGGGGGTAGAGATCGACCCAGGCCTGATAGTTACGCAAACTCTCGTAGAGATCGCCTGTGACCTCGGACTGGTAGCGCGCTGTGATGAAGAGGCGGGTGGGCTCGGTGCCATTATCACGGAACTCGTAGGCCTTGAGCAGCCAAGCGTGAGCGCCGGTGGGATTGAGCGCGTTGGCTGAAAAGTTAGCGAGATCGAGGTACGCGGCGGCAAACTTTGGGTCAATGGCGACCGCCTGCTTGAGCAGCTCAATGGCCTCGGCGAAATGGCCCTGCTGGGAGAGGAAAGAGGCCTGACTGTAGTTCTTGAGGGCATCCAGCGAGCCAGTGCTGACCGGTGCGAGCGGTTTGTTGAAGCGAGCGATGGAACGTCGGGACTCCCCCAGGTTGTGGCGGATGGAGGAGCCCAGCTTTTCTACGGAACGAGGCAGGTCTTCGGGGCGGGCGACTTCCTCCTTGGCGGAGCCAAGACTGCTACCGTCGGTGCAGTTGATGGCATCCTCGGTGAGGACATAGTTTTTGCCGGCATGCGCCACGACGCCGTGCAGCACGGCCTGGCTGGCGGTGCGCTCGCAGATGTCGCGGGCCAACTCGACGGTGACGGGGTCGGTGGGCTTGTGCATCATTTGCGTCAGGGTCTGGCGGACGGTACTGCCGGAAACCACGGAGACGAACGGGCTCTGGGCGAGCTCAATGCGGAAGACGCTGTTGAGGGTGTGGTCAAGGACGGGATCGCCGGTGCCGCCTTCGAGATCCGTGAGGACGACCTGGACGGGTGGACCGCCGACGTGATCCTGCCAGCGCTGCCAGCCCAGCCACCCGGCCACGGCGAGCAGCCCCACCAGCAGACCGGCCATCGCAAGGCTGAGCGGCGAACGCCAGAACGAAATGCGCTCCTCCGTATCTTCCTCGTAGAGGACGCGGGTTTGAACGATTGTCTGGGTAGCCTCTAACAGAGGGGCCGAGGGCGCCGCCGAGATGGAAGCAGGCGCTTCCGTGACCTGCGCGCTGAACTGGTATCCCCGGCCGGGCAGCGTTTTGATGATGGCCGTCCCGTCCGGCGCCAGCGCCTTGCGTAGGAGAAAGATGTTCTGGGTCAGGTTCGATTCCTCGACGATGCTTCCCTCCCAGACCGCAGCCATAATCTCGTCCTTCAGCAGCGGGCGGCCGGGATTTAGGGCAAGGAAGAGCAGCAGATCAAAAGCTTTGGGCGGGATGACGATGGGTTCCGCACCTCGCCGCAACTGCCGCGCTGAACATTCAAGCGTGAATCGTACGAAGTGCAAGTCGTTGCGAATGAGAGACATGATTAGCCCTGAGAAAACCTGAGATCAACTGAGACCGATTGAGGACACTTGGACGTTGCTTGCCCGATTGTACTTCCAGAGGATCGCCAGAGATGATCATTCGCCGCAGCCGTGTCAGAGTCCAGATCGAGCAAACGATGGTAAGCCTCACCACCTCTATGGAGAACGGCGTTCCGCCGTCCGCTTCCGTTGCCGAGTCTCCTGTCGCCTCACCGTTTGAACGCGCCTGCGTCGCCCCCCTCACAGCAGACCCGCAGGGAATCGCTCCCGCCCGAACCCCTCCCGCCCAGCTTTCCCCCTCGCAGCCTGCAACAACGTCCCGATATCCCGTGCCGCCATTCAATCAGGAGATCCGCTGATGAACTTCTTTACCTGCCGCCTCGCTTACCGAAGAGACCAAGCGATCACTACCCGCTCCCGCGTCCTTACTCTCCTCACGATGTTGGCGCTGACGGCGTTCGCAGCTTTGCCGTTGAAGGCTCAGAACGTTCCCGCCATCAGCGTGACCCTTCTTCCCGCCGCGCCCTCCTACTCGGATACCGTGACAGTGACCACGCGCCTGACCGGGCCGGCTGGAACGCCGCAGCCTACCGGCACGATCTCGTACACGGTCGACACTGGTTCAGCGAGTACAGCGACGCTTGCGGCCGGGACGACTGCCAGCCTGGCGTATCTGCAGATCAATCCACTTGCTCCCGGTGCGCATACCCTTACCTTCTACTACAGCGGCGATGCCAACTACGCGAGCACCCAATCGAGCCCGCAGGTGCAGACCTTCACGGTGGCGGATCTTCCCCTGGCCTTCGTCTCCGGCACCTATCCCCTGATCCCGTACCTTACGGCCCAGATAAACAAAGGCAATTATGTAGCGGACTACTATGCGAGCGGCGTCGCAGTCGATCCACTCGGCAATGTGTTCCTCTCGAGCGGCAACGCGAACGGTGGCACCCCGGGGATCACGAAGATCGGCACCAACCAGATTCTCAGCACGGTGCCGGTCACCGGCATCGGCGCGAGTACAAAGCTGGCAACGGATACCGTGGGCAATCTGTATATCGCCGACCCTGCGAACGGTCGCGTCGTCGTGTACTCAACCGCCGGCGTGCAGACCGTGCTGCCCGCGACCGGCCTGATGAAGCCGGCCGCCATCATGTTCGACGCGGCAAACAACTCGCTGGTGATTCTGGATACGACTGCCGGCAGCATCGTCAACTTCAACCTTACGACCTCCGCCCAGACCACCTTGCTGAGCGGCCTGACACAGCTGTCCGCGATGGTCGCGACCGATGGCAAAGGCGACCTCTTTTACGTCCAGAACAAAGTCGTCATGGAATCCATCTCCGGCTCGACGCCTGTGCCCATCTTCGGCGAGTTCAGCAACCCCGATCCGAACATCAATGCCTACCCATCGGAGCTGGCGTTCAACGAAGTCACCGGCAACCTCTTCGTTGCGCAGTATGACGGCGGAGGGCAGGAAGTTATTCGTATCGACAAGCTGCATCACTCAATTTATGTCGGCCTGCCGCACACCGCCCAGCTCAGCCTCGACAGCCAGGGCGAGCTCTACGGCACGGACACGGTCATCTCGACTGGTGCGGCGGCCGATAGCGGGCCCGGAATTTTCGGCGTTGGCCAAGGGTTAGGGGGTGCGCAGCCCGACAGCCTCTTCACGGTTCCTTACGGCCATAGCTTGTACGGTATCGGAAACTACGTCGGCTCTCCCGGCGCCACCGGAGCAGTGAACCACGGTGGAGCTGGGGGAGTTCCAGATCTCGGCACGATTACTTATCAGATAAAGGTAACTACGGACAACGGATTGACCGTTACCGTACCTTCCTACGGGATCGGCTTCGGTCCGCTTCTGGCCGTCGATCCGGGCATTGTGAGCGTCACACCAGCGACGTTCAGCAACATCGGCGGTGTCACTTACCTTGAGCAACAGCCCAGCTACGACACTCTGTACGTCAGCGACAAGGCCCAAAACACCGTCAGTTCCCTCGTCTTCAACATCAACGGCAATGGCAAATATTTGAATCCGTACAAAACACTCGCCTTCCTGGGTCTCAAGGGGCCGACGCAGCTTGCCGTCGATGGCGCATTCGACGTCTACGTCTTGGACAGCGGCGCGTTGAACGGTGGCAGCCGCATCGTTCGTCTTGACTACGCCAACAATCAAACGATCCCCTACACCGCCGACACCGGCGATGCCGCGGGCCTGCTCGGCAGCCTGACCTGCTTCACGATTGACGGCGCAACCAACCTCTACCTTGGCGGCACCGACAAGAACGGCAAAGGCGTCATCGTGCGACAGGACGCCTTTGGCTATGAAAGCAAACGCATCACCACACCCAACGCTCCTACCCTCATCGCCGTCGACGCCCTGCACACGCTCTTCTTCACCGATACTCAGGGCAACCTGCTGCGCGTCGATCAGGCCGGCAACCTGACGACGCTGGCGACAGGCCTTGCCCCGTCCACTTCGCTCTCCCTAGACCCAAGCGACACCGTTTACCTCACCAGCGCATCCGCGCAGACCATCACCACCGTATCCCCCACAGGTGTTGTGGGCCAGATGACCGTGCCCGGCAGCACACATCCCGCGCTTGCCGTGGCGGAAGACCTTGGTTCACTGTTTGTCGCCGACAGCTCGCTGCAACAAGTTATCGTCGATACCCGCGTCTCCAGCAAAGTCAACAATGGCGACATCAACTTCGGCACCGTCGCGATAGGCAGCACGGCCACGCAGAACGAGACCCTGCGCAATATCGGCAACGTTTCACTGGCTCCGTTTACGTTCACGGCGCCTGCGCCCTTCACCATCGCACCGGGCGCCACTAACGGTTGCCAGGACACCACCGGCACCAACCCTACCGTGCTCTCGCCAGCCGGCAGCTGCAGCGTGCAACTCCAGTACGCTCCCACCAAAGCCGCGACCGACAAGGGTAATGCAGACATCCGTTTGACGAGCGATCTTGTGTATGGCTACTTCGGGCTGGTCGACGTCAACTGGAACCTATCGGGCGTCGCCTCGACCGCCACCATATCGATCGCGCCCACTACTATCACGTTCCCATCGACAGCGGTCGGAGCGACCAGTGCGCCGCTCACCTCCACGCTCACCAACGGCGGTGCAAGTCCTATCTCCCTCACAGCCGGCAGCCTGACGGACTCCACCAACTTTACCCAGAGCGATAACTGTAACGGTCAGATCGCCGTGGGCGGCAGTTGCACAATAACCTTCACCTTCACGCCCCGCAGTACAGGCGCGCTCTCCTCAACGTACTCGATTGCAACCGGATCTCAAGGTTGGACCGTTGCTCTGTCCGGCACTGGTGTCGCACCTTCGGTTACTGCCACACTTGCGCCCTCCACGTTCGTCTTCAATGCAACCACATCGTTCGGCGCGACCAGCCAAACGGCCACGCTGACCAATACCGGCGCAAGCACGTTGATGCTCGCCTCCATCACGCTCGGCGGCGCGAATCCAACGGCCTTCACGCAGAGCAGCACCTGTGGAACGACACTGGCGGCGGGCGCGACCTGCAGCATCACGCTTGGACTGGTGAATACCTCCGTTGGTAGCTTCGCCGCAACCCTCACTGTGGCCGACAACGCCACCGCTGGCAACCAGACCGCGACGCTTGCGGGCACGGTCACCGGCGTGCCGCAGCCCGCGCTGGCACCCTCCACGCTTACCTTCCCATCGACGACTGTGGGGACCACCAGTTCCTCGCAAACGCTAACGCTCTCGAACACCGGCACCGCGGCGCTGACCTTCAGCAGTATCTCTATCTTCGGGACGAATCCCAGTTCATTCGCGCAGACCAATGCGTGCCCGGCAACGCTGGCGATTGGCGCAAGCTGCACCATCAACGTCACCTGCACACCGACCGCGACCGGAGTTCTCTCCGCCACGCTGGCCGCGAACTTCCCGTCGCCCATCCCCCAGGTCGCATCGGCGCTCAGTTGCACCGGCGTCACGCCGACAGCGCCGCAGGCAGCCCTCACTCCGGCCACCGAGGCATTCGGAACGGTGACGGTCGGAACCAGCAGCGTCGCGCAGGTCTTGATGTTGACCAATGCTGGCACGTCCGCGCTGTCGATAACCTCCATCAGCCTGAGTGGCACGAATGCGAGCTCCTTCTCAATCTCCACCAAGACCTGCGGAACGTCGCTGGCTGCGGGAGCAAGCTGCACCGTAACGGTTGTCTTCACACCCACTTCAGCCGCAGCGATGGTTGCGACGCTCTCTGTCGCCGACGCGGTCGGAACACAGTCTTCGGCTTTGACCGGCACAGGCTCCGTGATACCACCGGACTTCACCATCTCGGCCATACCCGCGATTCAGAGCACCTACCGTGGTACGAGCGTAACGTACACCATCCAGCTGGCCTCTCTGCTCGCGGGCAATCCGTATAACAGCGCCGTGACCTTGAGCGCGAGCAACCTGCCGAGCGGGGCCACCGCGACCTTCTCGCCCGCGGCAGTGACGCCGGGAACGTCTCCCCAGACCGCTACGCTGACGGTCGCCGTGCCTGCGCTGTCAGCGAAAACTCTGCCGGGTCCGGGACGGCGGGATGCGCCCGAGGGGATAACGCTGGCAATGGTTGCCCTGGGCATGGCGCTTGGACGGCGCGTGCGACGGGGCATGCCGCGACTGCTTTCAGTGATTCTACTGACGGGGCTTGCGTGCCTGAGCTTCACGATGACTGGATGCGGAACGGGCAATGGCTTTGCCATCCCGGCCTCTACATCCACCATCACCGTAGCCGCCATCGGTGGCGCCACGGCGCACTCAACCACCGTAACCCTAACCATTCAGTAAGGAGAGACTTCGATGACCGCACATATTTGGAAACTCGGTGCATTAGCGGTTGTGGCGATGAGTGCAGCGGTGGCCGCAGCGCAAAGCGACCATGCAGTGTCGGTGGGCGCGGATTACACGTATGTACGGACGAACGTGCTGCCGGGGTGCTCATGCTTTTCACTGAGCGGCGGAGGTGCCCAGATTCAGGTAAGCCTGACACCGCATCTTGCAGGGATCGGCGACGTGACCCTCACGCACAAGGCAGGCATCACGGCTGATAACTACACCCTCATCCAACTCATCTATACGGGCGGCGTTCGCGTTCGGCCGTTCGCTCCACGCGCTCGCTTGCGGCCGTTTGTCGAAATCATGCTGGGCGGAGCAAGCAGCTTCGGCACGCTGTCTCCTGCGTGCAGCGGAGTCGGCGGCGCCTCCAACGCATTCGCCTTTGAGCCCGGCGGCGGAATAGCGCTACGGCTGTCGCCGAGGGTTTCACTGCTGCCGGTAGAAGCCGATTACCTTATGACTACCTTCAGCAATACGGCGAACAATCGACAGAATGACTTGCGGCTCTCGGCTGGGATTGTAATCCGACTTTCGAGATAATCCATACACCATACTCAGTTACACCAGGGAGGTTGTGATGAAACACCCAAGATGTTGGATGGCAGCAGCTTTGATAACCGTTTTGATAGGAGCAGCGACGATGACTGAAGCACAACCCGTAAGCGTGTCAGTAAAGGATGCCGCAGAGATAAAGGCAGTCCTCACCTCAATGCAGACAGCTTGGAATCATCACGATATGAAGGCCTTCTGTAGCTACATGACGGAAGACGTGGAGTGGGTCAATGTAGTTGGCATGTGGTGGCGTGGAAAGCCGCAGGTGTTTAAGGCTCATGACAACATGCATAAGGGTATGTTCAAAGATCGAGATCTTCATGAACCTGAAACCCTCACCATGCGAGAGATCGCGCCTGGTGTCGTAGTGGTTACGCAGATTATTCCTGCGGACGGGTATACGACACCCGATGGGTTCAAGGTGCCACCAAGCCGAAACGTATTGACGGAGACATTTGTGCATCGCGGAGGGTCTTGGTTGATCGCGGAAGGGCACAATACCGTCATCGATGAACGGGCGCAGGCAAACGATCCTGGGAGATAATCGGAGGCGTCGTTGAATCAATGGGCTCTGTGGGATGCCCAGGTAGCCGATACTGACACTGACTCCCCCCGCCCACAGACCGAGCTTCAGCATACGCCTGGCGGCTGCACGGAGCATCTTCAGCGCCGTGTCGCGGGCTTTGTCTCGCGTGCGTAACTCAGGTGGAAGAACATGCTGGCGGCTGATGGTCTGTAATTTCTCTGGAGCAGGTTCCAGAAAATCTTCACCGCGCAGCCACAGCCACATGCGTTCTCCCCACACGCTACCCCAAAGTGAAGCGAGTTGTTCACGGTTATGAGCGCACAGTGAACGGATGGAATCTATACCGGCAGAGCGCAGGCGTAGTTCTGTCTTAGTGCCGATCCTAGGAATGTCGGACAGCTTGAGGCAGTAGAGTGCTTCGGGTAGAAAGCGCTTCTCCAGGACCATGAGGCCGTCAGGCTTCTGGATGTCGGCAGTCACTTTGGTGAGCAGCCGGTTAGGAGCGACATCGATGGAGCAGCGCAGTGTCGATCCGACATGGCGAACAGACTGCTTGATGCGATAGGCAATGTCTGCCGCATTGACGAGATGCTTCTCTCGGCCCAGCAGGTCTCCTTTTCCCCGCCAATGCTCTTGCCCGCCCACTGCACTGTCACCGAGGGTCAGCAACCTTAAATCCCCGACGCTCCGTCCGCTTCCCAACCTTGTGCATTGAGCCCTTGAGCATTTCCACGGCACGTAGCAGGTCGTTACCAGAGACGTCCCGGTCCTCGTCGTAGGCGAACTGGCCAGCCAGTATGTAGCTCTCTTGTAACTGCGCGAAGGAGAAGCCAGCCGTCTGGTTGACGCACGCCTGCATGTCGTCGAAGGCCAACGTGCATAGCTTACCGGCGAGGTACTTCTGCCGCAGGTCAGCGGCGGGGTTTGGGAACTCTACAACACGGTCAAAGCGTCCCGGTCTCCGTAGTATCGCTGTGTCCAGGACTTCAGGGTTGTTGGCGGTGGCCACGACGACTACGCCGTCACAGGTCGCTATGCCGTCAAGGCAATTCAGCAGCGTTTGCAGATGGACCTGCTGGGGCGCACTGTCATCCATCTCAGCCCTGGGCGCGAAGCCTCTATCGATGTCCTCCAGGATGATTACCGACGGTGCAGCGTCCCCAGCCGCCTTGAACATGTGGAGCAGGTCGGAGTCGCTTATGTCTGGCAGGTGGAGATGGATGCTATGGGCGCTGAGGCCCTTATGGTTCAGCATGGCCCTTACGGCAGACGACTTTCCATTGCCAGCCGGTCCATGAAGAAGGTACCCACGCCGGTATGGCAGGTGTTGACGTTGGAACCACTCCCGCCGCTCCCAGAAGCTTTCGAAATCGTTGCGGAGCAGTGTCTCTCCCTCCGGACCCATGACGACCTCGTCCCAGGAACCGGCTCTCCGCGAAATGAACCCAGCGCCATGGAAATGGATGACAGCTTCTCGCTGAGCGCTGCTGGCGGCTTCCATCAACTTCATGAACGCCGGGACGTCCTCCTTGGAGAGCACAGCGGTCTCCGTCCAGCCCGGACAGCTGTCCATGGACGAGTTCGGGGTGCGCAGTACAACCACCGGGCGAGTCAGCCCTTGCAGTTGAACCGCCACCGGACAGTCATTCCAGGTTGAACGCCACGAACCCTGGCCTGCAGGCGAATACCTGGCCCCGGGACACCAGGTCAGGTGGACTGATGGTATGGTTTCGGGCTCGGTCTCGAAGGAGCGTACTACATCGTGAGGCAAGCTAGACCTCACGCTTTGCAGATTCATGCGGTCGGATTCGTGGTCCATCAACAGGCTGAAGAACGACTGGCTCAGCTCCATCGTGATGTCAAGCATGACGAGGTCCTGGGCCTCGACCCCGGTCACCTGGCATATCCAGCCCAGGTGCCTTTCGACGTCGTGCCGTACAACTGCTGGAGGAGACACCATGCCGACCATGAGCTTCTCAGGCAACGTGTTCATTGCTGACCTCCCGGGGTAATGCTAGAGCCGGTAATTCCAGCCCCTCAATCTCCTGAATAGACTGGCCAGCGATGCCTTGCAAATCACCGTACATCCCGACCGTCGCATTCATGACACGTTCAATCTGCTTCTCGCGTTTGGCCCACTGCTTCTTGATGGCTATTTGTTCAGCGTTCAAATCCTTCTGCATGGTCGAGAAGGCCTCGACGATGGCCTCAACGCGCTGGCGGAAGTTAGCGCCGGTCAGATACTGGTAGACCAACTCGGACTTGGACTGCAGCCCCTGGTTCACCTGCCGCGCCGCGCCCACCCGAATCAGCGTTTCACGAAGAGCCACCGCCAGTGGGAAAGCAAACCGGGTGTGAGCGACCCAGACGTCGTCGACGAAATCGAACGTCTCGACCTCTTTCGGCAGAGCCTGGCTGACCAGGATGGCCACATCCGCCTTCGCAGACCTCTGGTCATCGCGAAGCTTTACCAGCCATCCCTTACTCCAGGTCTTTGTGCTCTTGCTCTCCCACAGGATGCTTCCGCATGGCAGGCCGTTCGGACCTGTCACACGCTGGAGTGCATCAGCTCCGGCTTTACCCTTCGCCACCGGCTCCACCGTATCGAGGGGAAACTTCGCGGTCAGCAATGCCTCAAGCAGAAGCTCCGGCGCTTCGCCCTGCGTCTGCTGCGAGCCCTGCTCCGATTTGCGCTTCAACTCCTCGATTGTGTGCTGCATGGACTTGATGGTCTGCTCCTTCTCCTCGACCTTGAGCAGGAGACTTTCCTCGGCATCCTGCTTGGCCTGGGTGCGGACGGTGGTCAGGCTCGCCTGTACACGCTTCTCCACGGTGAGTTCAAGCTCCCGCTGAGCATCGTCCAGTTCACGTTGCTTCCGGAGCAGGTCAGCTTGCGCTTTCTGCGCCTCTGCGAGCTTCCCGTCACGCTGGACGAGAACGCCCTGAAGCTCAGTCAGTTCGCGCCCCTTTTCTTCAAGCTGGTCAGCGACGGCGAGCTTGGCCTTCCTGGCCTCGTCAGCAACTACCCTGGACCGCTCAGTCCGGAGTTGCTGCTCTACCTGCTCGGCTACCTGCTGCTCCAGGGTGCGCTTGGCGTCGGCGACCTGCCGCTCCTTCGTCTGAATCTCCTGCTCACGCCGGACTACCTCAGCGTCCTTCTCCTGGAGCTTCACCTCAAACTGCTGGCGGGCCGCTTCAATCAACGGTGCCGCGAGCGACTCGGTGAGGTGGATTTCGGTGTGGCAGGTCGGGCACGTGATGGTTGTGTCAGTCATGTTCAACTTCCTCTCTGTCTATGTCGGGTTGGTTGTACTAAGCTCATGCAGCAGGGCGGCCTGGTAGGCGCGTCCTGTGAATAGGGTCAGCAGTAAGCTTCACCAGAACCTCATGTAACGGTGCCCAGAAGTTCTCCCAATCGGCCAGCCGGTCCTGCTTGATGCCGTTCGCATTGAAGTACAAACCGAAAGCTCTCTGGCTGGCAGCTACAGGATGGAGAAGGATGAGTACCCAACTCTCATCGCAGGTCAGGGGATTGCGCTGCATGCACGGAAACTCGTACATAAGGGCGTTAGGCATATCGGGGTACACCGGATTCGAATAGGTGACGATGACGCCGCTCTGAAGAGAGCGCACCACCGTCCATTGCCTGGTTGCGGTGGAGATGGTGAGCAAGAGGGCACGCAACGTCTGAATGCTGAGGAAATAGCCTACGTCGACCTCGCATTTCCGGCTGAGCATCTGTGACTCCCACATGCAAACTACACGGTAGGGTCG
>Ga0302270_10003354_pt1 | contig 15247 bp, 15 predicted proteins | sample III_Bog_E2_3_FD_198773 | JGI IMG/M metagenome (GOLD analysis project Ga0302270, IMG submission 198773) | Peat permafrost microbial communities from Stordalen Mire near Abisko, Sweden - III_Bog_E2_3 | ecosystem: Environmental > Terrestrial > Soil > Wetlands > Peat | place: Sweden: Abisko... | reverse complement strand
TCTTGCTGTAGGGGTAGCCCAGGTCCACCGCCTGGGAATCGGCGGAGAGCGGAGGCGGGTAGTAGCGCAGGTGGCCGTTGGCGCTGCCGACCCACAGCCTTCCGGCCGCATCCATGGCAATGCTCGCTGGGTTGGCCAAGGGGACCTTCGGGTAGGGCCCTCCTGCTTCGGTGGTGATGGCGAAGGCCGCGCTGGTGGCACCTTTGGGATAGACCTGCACCGCTGGCGGAAGGGTGTTCGAACTGCGGGCCTCAACCCCGATATAGAGAGTGCCGGCCCGATCCAGGGTGATCGACACCGCGTTCATATCCGCCTCATCGGTGATCGTCCAGGGGCTGGACGGGGTCAGGGATGGCTGGTCCGTGGCCGGATCGATCGGGAAGTGGATGACCTGGTTGGTGAGCATGTCAATCACCCACAGACTGCCGTCCGGGTCCACCGCGCATGCCAGGGGGCTCGCGTTGGAGTAGTTATAGGTCGTGGACGGGGTGGTCTGGCCGGCGGGAAAGCGCATGATCCCGATGTCCTGGGCGACCAGCAGGAGGTTGTCCTCGGGATCGAAGGTGCCACCGATGAGGCCATAGGCGCTGGGGCCGGAGATGGTGTAGGTCGGGTTGGCGGCGTCGTTCTGGAAGACGAAGGCGGAATCCTTGGCGGGGTCCAGGACCGGACCGAAGCTGCTTTTATCGAACCCGAACAGATTCAGGAAGAAAGTGCCATCCTTGGCGGCCGCGAACCCGCCGATCCCGTTGTTGGCGAGGCTGAAGGATCTGGCCGGCGTGGTCAGGTCGTCATAGAACTCGTCCACGGTGGCCCCGACGTCGGCCACCCAGATGAGCCGGTGGTGGGTCCTGACCGGGATCGTCGCCGCCATGTACGAGGGGGACTGGATGTAGGCGGTCAGGGTCGCCGAGGTGTCGAAGGTCGCGACCTGTAGGCCGAACCCGTTGGGATTGCCGGAACTGGGGCCGGTCACGGTGACCGCAGGTGTCCCGGCCGGCTGTGAGCAGAAGACATTGATGGTGGGCGCCCCGGGGCCGAGAATCGGCACATGGTTGGCGTCGTAAGCCAGCACGGTGACCAGTTCCACCGCCGTTCCGTAGAGATCGAAACCGTCCTGGCTCGAACCGAGCAGATAGCTGGCCTGGCTGGTGGGGGTCATTTCCAGGGTGACCGGGATGTTGAACAGGCCCACCTGAACCATCGCCTGGACCGAGCCGCCGCCGGGGTTGCTGACGGTAAGCACGATATCGCCGCCGGCGGCGTAGCCGGCCGGAGTGGCGGTGGCGGTGGGGGCGGTCACGGTGAGGATGGCGGTGCCTTGGCCGGCGTTGATCTGCCAGCCGGCGGGCACGGTCCAGGCATAACCCAGGGTGTCGGCGGCAGCGCCGGTGGCGGTGGCGGTGAGGGTCTGCTGGCCGCCGGGGAGCACGTCGGGATTGTCGATCACCAGCTTGGTCACCACCGGGAGCGGGTCGGGCCCGGTGGCCACCGGGACGACCCCGCTCACTGTCCCGCCGCCATTGCCGACGGTGACGGTGACCTGGCCGGTGGTTGCCCAGGTGGGAGGCGCGGTCACGGTGAGGGTTCCCGTGTTCTGGCCGGACTGGACGGTCCAGCCGGATGGCACGATCCAGGCATAGGACAGGGTGTCCCCCGGATTGCCGGTGGCGGTGGCGGTGAGCGTCTGGGTCGAGCCCAGCGCCGTCGGGTTGGGCGTGACCGTGAGGGCAGTGATGGCGGGCAGGGCTTCTCCCGTCGCTCCGGCACTGGCCGTGCTCAAGTCGATCTGGCCGGTCACGGTTCCGCCATGGCCGTTGCCCACCGTGATCACGACCACGCCGGCGGAGGCCGTGACCGGAGCCTGGACGGTGACGCTGGCGCTGCCCTGGCCTTGGGTGATCGACCAGTCGGGGGGCAGGGCCCAGGCATAGCTGAGGCTGTCGCCCGGGGCGGCCAGGGCGGCGACGGTGAGGGTGGTGACGCCGCCCAGGGCCACCGGGTTGGCGCTGGCGGTGACGGCGCTCACGGTGGGCAGGGAGCCGACCAGGGTGCTGACCGGCACCGAACCGGGCACCGAGGCGCCCGCACCGTTGCGGACGGTGACGGTGACCAGGCCAGTGGCCCCGTAGCCGCTGGTGGCGGTGGCGGTGGCGGTGGCGCTGCCTTGGCCGGAGGTGAGCGTCCAGCCGTTAGGCAGGGCCCAGGTATAGGTCAGGGTGTCGCCGGCCAGACCGGCGGCCTGGGCGGACAGATTTACGGTAGCGCCGGGCGGGGCCGGGTTGGGCGAGGCGGTGACCGAAGCCACGGCCGGCGGCGGGTCGCTGAGGGTGGCCAGGGGGATCTGGCCTTCCACGGCGCTGCCGCCGGGGTTGGTCACGATGACCGTGGCCGCGCCGGTGGCGCCATAGAGGTCCGGGGCGGCGACCGCGATGGCATCGGAGCCCTGGCCGGAGCTGATGGTCCAGGGGGCGGTCACGGACCATGCATAGCTCAGGGTATCCCCGGGCGCCCCGGTGGCGCTGACGGAAACGATCTGACTGCCGCCCTTGGCCACCGGGTTGGGCGCGGCGCTGAGGGCGGTGACGGAGGGCAGGGCATCGCCCACGGTGCTCAGGGCGATCATCCCGTCTACCGCGCCGCCATGGCCGTTGGCCACGGTCAACAGGACGCTTCCGGCTGCGCCGGACGCGGCGGGGGCCTGGACCGTGAGGGAGGGAGTGTTCTGGCCGCCGAGGATGGTCCAGCCGCCGGGCAGCACCCAGGTGTAGCTGAGGCTGTCGCCCGGGCTGCCCCCGGCGCTGGCCGTGAGGGTGGCGGTGCCGCCCAGGGGCGCCGGGTTGGGGCTGGCGGTGATGGCGCTCAGGGTGGGCAGCGGGTCGGCGGCGGTGCTGACCGTCACGGAACCGGCCGCCGAGCCGCCATGGCCGTTGCCGACCGTGAGGATGACCTGGCCGGCCACCGTGTAGGCATTGGGGGCCAGAGCCGTGGCGTTGGCGGTGCCCTGGCCGGAGAGCAGGGTCCAGCCGCCGGGCAGGACCCAGATGTAGCTCAAGCTGTCACCGGCCACGCCGGAGGCGATGGCGGCCAGGGTCACGGTGGCGCCGGGCGGGGCCGGGCTGGGCGAGGCCAGGACCGAGCTGAGGGTCGGCAGGGAGTCGCCTTGGGTGCCCACCGGGATCGTGCCGTTGACCGGGACTCCGCCGGGGTTGGTCACCGTGACCCCGACCGTGCCGGAGGCCGAGTAGGCCTGGGGGGCCGTGACCTGGACCGTGCCGGTGCCCTGCCCGGAGGTGAGGGTCCAGCCCCCCGGCACGGTCCAGGCGTAGGCCAGGGTGTCCCCGGGGGCGCCGGTGGCGGCGGCGCTCAAGGTCATGGCCGCCCCCGGTGGGGCCGGGTTCGGCGAGGCGGTGAGGGAACCCAGGACCGGGGCCGGGTCGGAAACCGTGCTCACGGTGGCCAGGCCGAGCACCATCCCGCCCTTGCCGTTGCTGACGGCGACCATGACCTGGCCGGCGGAGCCATGGACGTTCGGCGCGGTGACCTTGATCTGTCCGGTGCCCTGGCCGGAGCTGATGGGCCAGTCCGGGGGGGTGGTCCAGGCATAGGTGAGGATATCGCCCGGAGCCCCGGACGCGTTGGCGATGATGGTGATGGTCCCCGCCACCGGGCCCGGGTTGGGGGAAGGGACCAGGCTGCCGAGCACCGGCGCCGGGGCGCTGGCCGTGGTCACCGGGATCTGGCCGGAGGTCGATCCTCCAGTGGGGTTGCTGACGGTGAGGGTGACCATGCCGGAGGCGGGGAAGCGGTTGGGGGCGGTGACCGTGAGTACCGGGGTGCCCTGGCCCGAGGCGATCGCCCAGCCGGTGGGCAGGGTCCAGGCGTAGCTCAGAACGTCTCCCGGGGCTCCGGTCGCGGTGGCGGTCAGGTTCAACTTCCCGCCCAGGGGGGCGGGGCTGGGGGATACGGTCAGGGCGGTCAGGGTGGGGGCCGGATCGAGGATGGTCGTCAGGGCCAGGGTGCCCAGAGCCACCTGGTTGGCCGGGCCGGTGACCGTCACGGTGGCGCTGCCGTTGCCGGCATGGCCGGAAGGGGCCTGGAAGGTGGCGATGGCCGTGGCACCGCCCTTGACCAGGGTCCATCCGGGGCTGACGATCCAGGAATAGGTCGGATTGCGCCCGCCCAGGCCCAGGGCCATCACCTGCACCGTGACCACGCCGCTGGGCGCGGCCGGGAGTCCGCTCGCGGTCAGGCCGAGGATGATCGGAGTGCCGATGCTGACGGCCGGGGCCGGATCGGCGACCGGACTCCCCGCGGCCGGACCTGAGTTCTGGCCAGACCCGCACCCGGCCAGCAGCAGTCCGGCCACGATCACTCCACCAAGCGGCAGCAGGCTTCGCATCCTCGTCTCCCTGATCCAGGAGAAACTCACCATGAGAATCAGAGCGAAGTATGGGGTGGTTTAAAATATAAGCCACAAATAATTAAATATGAAAAAATGAACCCGGTTGGAAATGGTTATACGAATGGGTAGTTATTTACCCGATGATGGAATATGAAAATAAGAAAAAAATAAACCCGGATCGTTGGAACCCGATCCGGGCCTTTTGGGTTAACTGTTTAAACGGAATGCAGCCGTTCTTGCGCCCACCGGTGCCGATGGCGGCCTACTTGGCGGGGATCGGCAGGGTGCGCACGAGCCGTTTGCAGGTGTTGCAAAGGATGGTGTAGGTGTCGGGCTGGTCGAAATGGTAGACGAAGCCGGGGCCTTCCATGGGGGTCTGGTCCGCTTTTTCCAGTCGGCCGAAATGGTATTCGGCGATGCGGACGCTTTGGGGGGCGGTGAGATCCGCGCCGCAGTTGGGACACGAGATGGCAGCCATGCTTGCTCCTCAGGAATGGGATGAATCCTACTTGATAAAAAGGTACCAGACGCCGTAGAGCAGGAAACCCAGAAACAACAGGCCCACCACGAGGCGCAGGATCACTGCTCCGATTCTAATGGCAACCCAGAGCAGAAGCACGAGACATACGATGGCGACCACGGTTTGCACCGGGGTCAGGGCCGGACCGGAAACGGTGGACACGCGGATGACTTCCGTTCCGTGGCTCGGCGTTGCCGGGTGCGACTGGGTTTTCATCCGCGATCTCCAATCATTTCTGTCCTCGCCCATGACGCATGGGGATCCCTTGACAGCCAACGAGATGCCGCAGGTCATTCCAGTGTATCCGGCCCCCGCGCAGGACTGCGGATGCTGGTACCATGGAATTTCCCCTTCACCGGAATCGACCCCGGGTGTTACGTCAACCCCGCACGCTGGAACCCTCTGCTCATGCTGATCGACTACTACGCCATCACCCATCAAGGCAGGGTCCGCAAGAACAACGAGGACGCCTACCTGGTGAGCGCCCTGGACGGGGAGGAGCCCCTGGTGAACGGGTTGCGGCCCCATTCCCCGATCCGCCAGACCGGGATCCTGGCGGCGGTGGCCGATGGCATGGGCGGGGCCGCTTCCGGCGAGATCGCCAGCCGGGAAGGGCTGGCTTCCCTGGTCCTCAACCTGTTCGGCCACTGGGGCCGCTACCCGGCCGCCAAGGCAGTGGAGGCGGACCTCCTGCGGGCCCTGAAGCATGCCGCCGAGGCCGCTTCCTCCGCGGTGCTGCGCTATGCGGACGCGGACCGGAACTCCCGGGGGATGGGCTCCACCCTCACCGCCGCCGTGGTCTGGAACGGCCACGCCTACATCGCCCAGGTGGGCGACAGCCGCGCCTACCTGTTCCGGGGCACCCGCATGGTCCAGCTCACCGAGGACCAGACCCTGGTCCGGGAACTGATCAACCAGGGCACCCTCACCCCTGAGCAGGCCAGGGTCCACCCCCAGCGGAGCGTGATCACCCAGGCCCTGGGTTGTTCCGATCCCATTCATGTGGTCCTGGGCAAGGCGACCCTTCGCCGGGGCGATCGGCTGCTGCTTTGCACCGACGGCCTGCCCGGTGAACTCACCGACTCCCGGATCGAGCAGATCCTGGCCTCGGGCCTTCCGGCCCAGCAGACCCTGGAAACCATGCTGGAGGAAGCCCTGACCCTCGGCGGGCGGGACAACATCACCGCTCTGCTGCTGGAGCTGGGCGATCCGGCCTTCGCCCTGGCGTTGGCCGACGAGCCGATCCGGGTGGTGGAACCGGTGGTGCCTCAGCTGGAACAACCGGACCTTCTGGCCCGGCTTGGACGAATCCTAGGGAGAAATTCATGAGTCTTCTGCAAGGCAGCCTATCGTTACGGCGATTTCTGGTGCTTGGCCCGGTACCGACCGAGGATGATCTGCAGGAAGGTCTGCGCCAGGATGCCTTCCGGCCATTCGAGGACGGGCTCGAGGAGGAACGGCTAGGCTGGTGCGATTGGCGCAACCTGCTCATCCTGCCCCCGGACAAGGATTGGGTGACCCAGGAACGGTTTGCCATCTTTGGCCTCCGGCTGGATACCCGCAAGGTGCCCACCGCCCTGCTCAAGGCCCAGGTGGAGTTGAAGCTCCAGAGCCTGCAGAAGGACAAGGACCTGGCCTTCGTCGGCCGGGAAGCCCGCATCTCCCTGGCGGACGAGGTCAAGGCGGAACTTCTGCTCAAGGTGCTGCCGACCCCGAAGATTTCGGAAGTGGCCTGGGACCTCAAGGGCGGCATGCTCTGGACCACCGCCTCCTCCACCAAGACCCAATCCGCCCTGATCGGGCTGTTCATCAAGTCCTTCGGCTGCGAGCTGCAACCGCTGGCACCTTTGCTCCTGGCCGGGCGTCTGCTCCCCCGGGTGTCCGTGGAGGCCCTCATGGCCCTGGATCCCTTCGACCTGACTCTGGAGACCGCATGAAGCCGATGGAACTCATGGAACAGGGGCGTTTTCTCGGCGAGGAGTTCCTGCTCTGGCTTTGGATGCGGGGCCTCTCTGAAGGCGGCACCAGCGGGCTGGAAAATGACCAGTCGGCATGCTTCCTGGATGATGCGGTGACCCTCTCCAACGAGCAGGGCGACTGCAAGGCCCTGAGCTTGGCCAAGGGCAATCCTGCCGAGTCCCGGGAGGCCTTCGAGGCCCTGTCCCGCGGTTTCCGGCCGGCAAAGGCCAAGATGCGGCTCCTGTCCGGAGACATGGAATGGACCTTCACCCTGGGCGCTGCCGGGCTGGAGATCAGCACCCTCAAGCTGCCCCCCACCCAGTCCAAGGACAATCAGGGGCGGGTGGCGGACCGGCTGTTCCTCCTGGAGGAAGGCATGGCCCACCTGGAGCGCCGGTTCGAGGCCTTCCTGACGATCCGCACCGGGAATCCGGATGAACTCCAGGAGGCCTTGCGGGCCTGGCTGCGGCAAGGGCTGGACGGGTTGGTCGGGGTCGCCGGCGGCGACGCCGACGACCTGCCATGGCAGGGTTGAACCCAGTCTGGGCGTTCGCCCTGGCCGCTCCGGCGGCCCTGGTGGGCTGCAACGCCCCGGTGGCCCCGGCGGCTCCCCTTCCGGCCAAGGCCGAGGTGGTGGGGGTCCTGCCGGGTGGCCGTCCTGAAAAGGTACGCCTGGTGTTCAAGCAGGGGGTGCTGGTGGAAGCTGGCGGTCTGCCCCGGGCCTTCCTGCCCAAGGGAGGGACGGACGGGGCCTGGGCGGCCTTCAAGGAGCTCAGCCCGGAAGGGAAGCGCTGGACCCTGCAGAGCCTGTTCCCCGGTGACACCTGGAGCCGGGACAAAGTGCTGCACCGGGTGCGCTGGCCCGAGCTGGAGTCGGTCTGGCTCATGGCCTCGCTGTTCATGGGCCACGGCCAGCATTACGATCAGCTGCAGTCAGCCAACCCGGCCAGGCCGGAGAAGCTCAAGGCCGGGGACCGGTGGGTCATTCCCACCGAACTGCTGTCCGAGGATCTGGGCGGCAAGAATGGGGAGCAGGTGGTCCGGACCCAGCCGGAGGACGTCCTGGACGATGAGGCCCGGGTGGCGGCCTTCCGTAGCCTCCTGGCCTTCGAGGAGGATGCCCAGGGCAAGTATGCCGGCTACCATCTGCGCAAAGGCGAGGCGCTGTATTCCAGCGTGGTGATGCGCTACACCGACCAGGTGGACCCCCAGGGGGTGAACGACCTGGCCAAGGAGATCGCCCTGCGCAGCGGGATCAGCGACGTGCGGGGGATCCAGCCCGGCCAGCTGGTGAAGATCCCGCTGGAAGCCCTGGCCAGCCCGTTCCAGCCGGAGGGCACGGTGGCCCTGGCGGAAGAGCGGGAAGTGCGGGCCGAAGTGCGCCGGATTCCCCGGGTTACGGTCGGGGCGCGGCTGAAGGGGGTCCGGATCGTGCTGGACGCCGGTCACGGGGGCATCGACAAGGGCGCCATGGCCAACGGGGTCTGGGAGTCGGACTACGTCTACGACATCACCATGCGGGTCCAGCGGCTGCTGGAGCAGGAAACCGACGCCGTGGTGTCCTGCACCATCCGCTACCCGGCCGTGGGGTTCAACCCCAGAAGCCGGATCCAGGTCCCCTCGGATCAGGCCGAGATCCTCACCACGCCGCCGTTCTCCAACGACGGCGAGAACCCCAACGCGGTGAGCGTGCACCTGCGCTGGGTGCTGGCCAACCAGCTGTTCTCGGTGTTCGAACGCAGCGGAGACGCCAAGAAGACCCTCTTCATCAGCTTCCACGCCGACAGCCTGCATCCTTCCGCCCGGGGCACCATGGTCTACGTGCCCGGAGCCGTGGGGGTGCCGGCCAGCTTCACCCTGCCGGCCTCCAGGACGGTGCAGGTGAAGGAGCTGGGCGCCGGCTCCCGGGTGACCTTCAGCCCCAGGGAGCGGCTCCAGGGCGAGGCCCGCAGCCGGCTGTTCGCCGAAAGCCTGTTGACCGCCCTCCAGGAGGACGGCATCCCCACCCATGAGAACCGCCCCATCCGCAACGTGGTCCTGCGCGCCGGCAAGAGCTTCATTCCGGCGGTGATCCGCTACAGCGCCGCCGCCACCAAGGTGCTGCTGGAGGTGTTGAACCTTACCAACCCCGACGATGCCGCCAACTTCCAGGATCCCGCCTTCCGCGAGCATTACGCCCAGGCGGTGGTCAAGGGCATCCAGTCGTATTATCGGAAGTGAGCGAGGGGACCGTGATCGTCTATGCGCGCATGAACCACATCGGCTGGGTCCACCTGTGGCTCTCCCGAGAGGCCTTCGAGGCCGGCGAGGCCTCGGCCCACTTCTTCAACGCCCGCATCGATCCCCGCTGGGCGGAACGGGTCCTGACCCCGGAGCAGCGGAGCCTGATGGAGGCCGGCGAGCTTTTTCCGTTGGAGGATCCGGGCTACCTGGACGATGGCGCCTAGATCAGAGGCTGGAGCTTGGTGGCCGCGGTCAACCGCCAACTGCCGTCCAGCTTGTGCCAGACGACGAATTCCCACACGGCCGGCTCCACGTCGCCGGTCACCTTGCAGCGGAGCTTGACGTTGGTGCCGGCCACCACCTGGGAGGAGGCCTGCAGGACCTCCTCCAGGCGCATTTTGGCGGGTGAGAAATAGGCTTGGATAGTGGCCTTGGCCTGGCCCGCCAGCTCGCTGCCGGGGTCGATGGCGGCATAGCCGCCGGCCATGGACCCGGCGCTGACCATGGAACAGGAAACGAACAGGAACGGCGCCGCCAGGGCGAGCAATGCGAACTGTCTCATGGCTGAACCCCAGAAATGCCCGCGAAGGGCAGGGGGGAAGTTTACCTTGGCCCTCCGCCCCGCATCGGGGAAACTGGGGATCGCCCTGGGAGACCCCCAGCTGGCCCTGGCCGTCCGCCTCCGATTCCGTTCACATTCCCAGCCGCTGCCCCAGGGCCGCGCGTTCATTCCGGTAGGCCGGGTCGTCCCCGGCCAGCTTGAGGCTGTCCCGGGCCGGGCCCGTCTGGCCCAGGCGGATCTGGCAGGTGGCGCGCATCAGCCCCACCCAGCCCCGGTTCACCGGCTGGGGGGCGCTGGGATAGAGGGCGAGGGCGCCGCGCCAATCGCCTTTCCGAACCATCAGGTCGGCGGCGAGGATGGCCAGGGGCTCCCGGTCGGCGATCTTCTCCTTGGCCCGGGCCAGCCAGGATCGCACTTCCCGCAGCCGGGCGGTCGACGTCTCCCCGGGGGCCGGCGGCCGGTTCAGGTAGGCCATGAGCGCCCGGATCCGCTCCGGGCCGGGCGGGGCTTTGCTCAGGGCCTTGCTTGCGGAAGGCCATTCGTGGATGGCCAGGTCGGCCTGGGCCCGGGCCAGGTTTTCCGAGGGGCTTTCGTTCTTGCCCGGCAGGAGTTCCAGGGCCGCCCTCGGGTTAGCCGCGGATTCCGTCGCCTCCAGGGCCGCCTTGAGCAGGGCCGACTTTTCCCCGGCCGGGGCCAGGGCCACGATCGCCTGGGCGGCTTCGGGCAACCCGCCCAGGGCCAGCCGCCCGGTCAGGCCCAGGCGCTGGGCCGGGGTGAGGCAGCGGATCCCCTCCCCGTCCAGGTAGCGCAACAGGGGGGTGGACTGGTGCCGGTCCAGGACCTCCTGGGTCCAGCTGCGCAGGGCCTGGGTGCGCAGCTGGTCGGTCAACAGGTTCTGGGCGCCGGAGGGATGCAGGGAACGGTACTGACCCACCTGTTCGATGGCATCCTGCCATCGTTTCTCCTTGAGGGCGATGCGCAGCTTGACCAGGGTGGCCTCCCGGGCGGGGCCGTCCTTCAGGGAGGCCTTCTGCAGGGCGGCCAGGAGCTCTCCGGGGGCGGGGTAGCCCGAGGTCTCCCTGGGCTGGAGCCGGCCATCGGTGAGCAGGGTGGCCAGGGCCAGCCGGGCCTCGTCCGCCTCCGGCGCGGCCGGGTCGTCCTGGATGATGGACTGGAATCCCTGGGCCGCGCCGCTGGCATCTCCGGTGGAGCCCAGAAGCTTGGCCCAGTCCAGGTTCATGCGGGTGGTCCTGGGTCCGGCGGGGTAGGTGCGGTGATAGTCCCTGAGCACGGCTTCGGCGTCCTTCTTCTGCTGGCCGGCGCACAGGGCCTCCATGAGGCCCACCAGCCCCTTTTCGCTGGGCTTGGCGGTGCCCAGGGGTTTCAGGGCCTGGGTGATGGCCAGGCCTTCGCCCGCCCGGCCCTGTTCCGCCAGGCACCAGAGCAGCAGATCCTGGCTCCGGCGCTGGGATTCGGCCGGAATGTCGGCGTCCAGGGCCTTGTGCAGGCGGGACTCCGCTTCCTGGTAGCGCTTGTGCTCCAGGGCGGCCTCGGCCATGACCACCTGGCCCTCGGCCAGGTAGGACGAATGGGGCCAGCTCTGCTCCAGCTTGTGGAAGGTGATGGCGGCCAGGACCTCTTTGCCGGCGCGGTCCTCCAGCATGCCCTGGACGAACAGCGCCAGCTCCCGCTGGGGGGCCAGGCTGGACTTGAAATGATAGTGTTCCAGCAGGGCCAGGGTGTCCGCCTGGACCTTGGGATCCTCCGAAGCGATGGCGGTCTTGGCCAAGCCCTCCACCTGGGGGTCGGTGAGGCGGGCCTGGACCGGAGGGCGCGGGGCCGGGACGGGCTGGCCGCCCCGGACCGCCAGGGCCAGGACCAGCGGGAGAATCCCCTGCCTCATGTGAGCCATTTGGACAGGAGGGTTTTCTTGGCGGCCTCGAATTCCTCGTTGGAAAGCTGGCCCCGGGTATGGAGGGCGGCGAGGTCATACAGTTCCCTCAGATCTCTCCGGCTGGGCTCGGCGGGCTCCGGGGTCATGACCTGGGCCAGCATCTCCATCCTGCCCTGGAGGGTCTCCATGGATTCCACCCGCAGCCGCAGTTCTTTGACCTGGGCCTTGAGCGCGTCCCGTTCCCCCACCAGGTGGATCCGCTCGACGATGCGCCGGAGGGTCTGGCGGAACCCTTCCAACTGCAGGGGCTTGTTCACCATGCCATAGGCGCCCCGGTCCATGGCCTCGGTCGCTTCCCCCATAGTTCCGAAGCCGCTGAGGACCAGCACCGTGCAGCTGGGGTTCCGCTCCAGGGCCGTGCGCAGGACGTCCATGCCGGATTTTCCCGGCATGACCAGATCGGTGAGCACCAACTCGAAGGGCGTCGCGGCCTGCCTGAGCAGCAGCTCCGCCTCCTCGCCGGAACCGGCGCAGGTGACCACGAACCCTTCGCTCACCAGCAGTTCCTGGAGGGTTTCCAGCAGCAGAGGATCATCGTCCACCAGAAGGAGGCGCTGGGCTGGCAGATGGGGTGGGATGATCGGGGGCGTCAATGGAATTATCACCTATCTCATGTTTCGGCTGTTTCTCCGGTTTTGCCAAATCCTTTTTTCCTAATGCCCTAAGCCGCGCCCTTCAGGTGATATACGTAGGCCAGGACCTGGGCCACGGCCTGGAAGAGGTCGGCGGGGATGGGCTGGTCCAGTTCGACATTGTGGTAGATGGCCCGGGCCAGGGGCGGGTTCTCGACGATGACCACCCCGGCTCCGGAGGCCCGCTCCCGGATCTTCAGGGCCAGGTGGTCGACCCCCTTGGCCACCAGGATCGGGGCGGCGGTGTGCGGATCATAGCGCAGGGCCACCGCGAAGTGGGTGGGGTTGGTGATGACCACCGAAGCCTTGGGCACCTGGGTCAGGATCCGGCGCATGGCGCTGGCCATGAGCATGGATTTCTGCCTTGCCTTGATCTCCGGGTTGCCGTCGGCGTCCTTGGCTTCGTCCTTGATCTCCTGCTTGGTCATGCGCAGGCCCTGCTCGAAGGTGTGGCGCTGATAGAAGAAGTCGGCGCCGGCCAGGAAGATCATGACCAGCATGATGTTCCGGTAGAGGATGAACAGGGTCTCCTGGAGATAGCCCATGGACTGGTTCATGCTGAGGAACATGGTGGAGAGGATCACCGGCATCCGTGGGGACACCACCGCATAGGCCATCCAGGCGATGACGACGAATTTGGCCAGGCTCTTGATCGTGTCCACCAGCGACTTGGCCGAAACCAGCCGCTTGAAGCCCGTGGCCGGGTTGATCTTGCTGAATTTCGGCAGCATCGGCTTGAAGTTGATCTTGAAGCCGTGCTGGAGCATCTGGCTGCCCAGGGCGAGCAGCAGGTTCGCCGCCAGGAACGGCGCCATGATCTTGGTCAGGATCCAGAGGATGTCCACCGCCAGGGACTGGAGGCCAGCAGGTAGCCGGTGGTGCGGACCAGCAGGGCCATGGTCGAGGTGCCCATGGCCGTGAAGAAGAACAGGTTGCCCCAGAGCATGATGGCGGCGTCCAGGTCCTGGACCTTGAGCAGGGAGCCTTCCTCCCGGGCCTTGGTTCTTCGCTTGGGGGTCGCTTTTTCGGTTTTGGATGGATCGGCCATGGCTTGGAGCCTGTCAGGGAAGGGGGAGGCGGGGGGACGGCGGGCTCAGGGAGCCAGGAGGCGCAGGGCGGTGCGGGGGACGTCCTCCAGCAGCGGGGTCAGCCAGCCGGCGAACTGCCCCAGGACCACGCCGAGCACGAGGATGCCCACCGCGATCTTGACCGGAAAACTGAGCTGGATGAGCTGGAGCTGAGGCATGAACTTGCCCGAGATACCTTCCATCACGTCGATCAGGAACAGGGTGAGCAGCACCGGGAACGCCAGCTGGAAGCCCCGGACCATGATCAGCCCCACCTGGGCCACCAGCAACAGGGGCTTGAGCGGCAGGCCCTGGCCGATGGGCATGATCCGGTAGCTCTCCACCAGGGCCAGGATCATCTGGTGGTGCAGGCCGGAAACCAGGATGAAGACCATGGTCACCTGGGTGAGCAGGGAGCCGGAGATGGAGACCGGATGGGCGCTCACCGGGTCCAGGAACTGGACGAAGGAATAGCCCATCTGGGTGTCCATGAGCTGGCCGGCGAAGGCCACGGTGTCGATGATCCAGGCGACCGAAAGGCCCATGAGCAGGCCCGCCGCCACTTCGGTCACCATGATCGCGGTCAGCTGGTACATCCCGTCGGGCAGCACCGCGGGCGCGGGCACCACCGGGGCGATCACCAGGGACAGCAGCACCACCAGGGCCACCCTCAGCATGAGCGGAACCCGGGTCTGGCCGAACCCGGGCATGGTGGCCAGGAGGCCGGTCATGCGCACCAGGGTGAGCATCCAGATCAGCAGCTTGACCTGGGTGAAGGCCCAGGTGGCCGGGTTGAGCAGCGGCGAGCCCATCAGTTCAGCCGGGCGACGACCGAATTGAAATCGGTGAACATGTGGGCGGTGAACCCGATCATGACCCGCATCATCCAGGGGAAGCTGACCACCACCACCAGCATCACCGCCATCACCTTGGGCACGAAGGCCACGGTCTGGTCCTGGAGGCTGGTCACCACCTGGAAGATGGAGATCGACAGCCCCACGATCATGGAGACGATGAGGGCCGGGGCCGCCACGTACAGGGCGGTGCGGAGCGCTTCCCGGGCCAAGTCGATAATAATAAGTTCATTCATGGGCGAACCCCCTTGCTTGCGTCATCCGGTATAGCCCCGCACCAGGGAGCCGACGATCAGGTACCACCCGTCCACCAGCACGAACAGCAGGATCTTGAAGGGCAGGGAGATGACCACCGGCGGCAGCATCATCATGCCCATGCTCAGCAGAGTGGAGGCCACCACCATGTCCACGATCAGGAACGGCAGGAAGATCATGAAGCCGATTTCGAACGAGGTCTTGAGCTCCGAAATGAGGAAGGCCGGCATCAGGACTTCCAGGGGCACGTCGGCCTTGGTCTGGGGGGCCGGGGCCTTGGCGATCTTGAGGAAGAGCGAGAGATCATGTTTCCGGGTGTGCTGCAGCATGAATACCTTGAGCGGAGCGGCGGCCTTGGTCATGGCCTGGTCCACCGTCAGTTCATTGCGGTTGAGCGGTTGGAGCACGGTCTGGTTGATTTCGCGGCCCACGGGGGCCATCACGAAAAAGGACAGGACCAGGGCGAGACTGATGAGCACCTGATTGGAAGGGGTCTGGGCCGTGCCCATGGCCTGGCGCACGAAGCCCAGCACGATGATGATCCGGGTGAAGCAGGTGGTGGTCATGAGGATGGTCGGGGCCAGGGTCAGGACCGTGAGCAGCAGCACCGCCTGGAGGGTGGCGCTGAGGGCCGGGCCCTGGGGGGTCTTGCCGAAGTCGATGGTCACCGTGGGCAGGCTGGCCGGGGCCCCCTGGGCGTGCAGGGCCGCGCCGGCGCAGGCCAGCAGGAGCAGGACCGGAACGAGCCGCGCGAGGCGGCTCATGATTGTTCCCGGTTGAGCATGGCCTCCATGTCCCGGACGGCCATGGGCGTGT
>Ga0302270_10003299_pt1 | contig 15342 bp, 9 predicted proteins | sample III_Bog_E2_3_FD_198773 | JGI IMG/M metagenome (GOLD analysis project Ga0302270, IMG submission 198773) | Peat permafrost microbial communities from Stordalen Mire near Abisko, Sweden - III_Bog_E2_3 | ecosystem: Environmental > Terrestrial > Soil > Wetlands > Peat | place: Sweden: Abisko... | reverse complement strand
CTCCAGGTGGAGTCGGGGGAGACCATGCTTCCGCTCATCTTGTAGAAGTTCGCCAAGGAGGGATCGGCCCCCAGGAAGGCCATCGCGGTGTCCAGGAACGCCTTTGCGCGCGGCTCCCCGTTCCAGGTCCAATCCAGACCCAGACGCCACAGGACACGGATCCCGTCCTTGTACATGTCGTGTCCCTGGTCGAAAGGATTGTATCCCAGGCTCCCGCTGTACCAGGTTCCGTTGGGGACCATCCAATCGGGGAGAAGTCCATGCGCGTATCCCGGGTTGGCCTGGATCACCTTGTAGGCCTGGTCCACGACGGCCATCCAATTGTGGGAGGTGTCCGCAATGGCGAAGATCCGATAGTTGGCGGGGGCCAGGTATCCCGGATCCACGAAGGCATCCCCTCCCCAAGCGGCGCCGGGGGAGAGGTTGTAGCTCGGGGTCACCGCCTGGCTCCAGATGGTGTTCATCATCGCCTTGGCGCGGGTCTTGTAGTCGACGCTGAGCGGGCTCGTATGGGGCTTCCAGACCCCCTTCTTCACCAGGCTGTCGGCGAACAGGAGCATCATGCAGATGTCCTCGTCCGCATCGGTGGCCATGCCCGAGCCGTCGGTGGTCACCGCGCCGTTGTCCCATCTCCAGTTGTAGTAGCCCCCGGTCTTGTTCCAGAGGTCGCTTTCCGAGGCGTCCCAGATGGAATTGAAGGTGGTTTGGTCGTTGTCGTAGAGCGCGGCGATCATGCCGTAGGCGGAGCTTTCCGAGACGGCGTCGCCGGGCATTTCCGACTTGGGTCGATGGACCAGTCCGTCGCCGTACGGAGCGATGTTCCGCGCCTTGATGCCGGCCCAGGTATGCTCCAGAGCCGTGTCCAACAGAGGGTTGGCGACTCCCACCAAGGAAGGAGGATAGGGCGCCCCGGAAAAAACCAGGGCAGGAAGGATCATCGCAATGGATAGAAGCGTCGTTCGAGGCATGAAGGTCTCAAAATGCCAACGATTCGGCAGATTCGCCGCCGGGTTTTTGGATCGCCATGCCCGGATCGCGTACCCGCCCTGTACCCCAGACGGGATAATGGGCTCTGTGGACTCCTACTCCTCGGGGGCGTCTTCGCTTCCGGTGCTGGTGGGGAGGCCCACGAAGTCGTCGCCGTGCAGGGCCTCGCGGATCTTGGCTTCCAGGTCCACGGCCATCGCGGGGTGCTGGCGGATGTATTCCAGGGCCGAGTCCCGTCCCTGTCCGATGCGTTCGGGTCCGTAGGAGAACCACGATCCGGACTTGGAAACGATTTCGAGTTCCACGCCCAGATCGAGCAGGGAAGACGGTTTGGAGATGCCTTCGCCGTACATGATGTCGAACTCGCACTGCTTGAACGGGGCGGCCAGCTTGTTCTTCACGATCTTGACGCGGGTGCGGTTTCCCACCACCTCCTCGCCGGACTTGATGGAGCTGATCCGGCGGATGTCGGCGCGCAGGGAGGCGTAGAACTTGAGGGCGTTGCCACCGGTGGTGGTCTCGGGGTTTCCAAACATCACGCCGATCTTCATGCGCAGTTGGTTGATGAAGATCATGCAGCAGTTGGACTTGCTGAGAATGCCGGTGAGCTTGCGCAGGGCCTGGCTCATGAGCCGAGCCTGCAGACCCACATGGCTGTCGCCCATTTCGCCGTTGATTTCCGCCTGCGGCACCAGGGCCGCCACGGAGTCGATCACGATGATGTCGATGGCTCCCGAACGCACCAGCGTTTCCGCGATGTCCAGGGCCTGTTCGCCCGTGTCGGGTTGGGACACCAGGAGATTTTCGATGTCCACGCCGAGCTTCTTGGCGTACTGGGCGTCGAAGGCGTGCTCGGCATCGATGAACGCGGCGACACCGCCGGCCTTCTGGGCTTCGGCGATGGCGTGCAGGGAAAGCGTGGTCTTGCCGGAGCTTTCGGGACCGTAGATCTCCACCACCCGACCGCGGGGCCAGCCGCCGACCCCCAGGATCGCGTCCAACTGGATGCAACCGGTGGGGATGATGCCCATTTCGGCCCGGCCGCTGTTCATGCCCAGGGTCATGATGGACCCTTTGCCATGGTTCTTTTCGATCTGGGCCAGCGCAGCCTGGAGGGATCGCTCCTTCTCCTTGTCCTTGTCCAGGGATCCCGCCGAAACGACGATGCCTTCCTTCGCGGTGTTCTTCTTGGGTGTGGCAACGGCCATGGTTCTCTCCTCGCACGTATTGGTGGATCAGGGTTCCCATTTCGCCCACTCGAGCGAAATGGGAGTGTGGTGGATCAGGGGGCGAACATCAATTCGCCTTTGGCTGAAGAGAACATAATGAATACTGCTCAAGAGGGCAAGTGAAATTTTGGGTAGTTGTTCGGTCACCTCCACCAGTCGCCGCCACAGCGCTATGCTTGGTGACCGGAACAGGAGATTCCATGCGCGTTGCGACCTTGATCCTGACTCTGACCTGCATTGCCACCGCCCAATCCGGGTTCGACACCTTCGGGTTGGCCGAATTCCATCCTTCCAAGCCGGGGTTCCGGGAATGGAACTCCGCGCACTGGGCCAACGGCCACGCGCGTTCGGTGGTCGGAGGGGATCCGGACGATCCCACGGGATGGTCCACGGACCACAGCTGCGGAACACCGATCTTCTCCGTCGACGGCGCGGGGCTGCTCAGGATGTCCGGTTGTCCCCGTTTCCAGATCGATCCCACGGACAGCACCAACGCGAAGGTCCCGGCGCAGAAATTCCGCGACATCGAATTCACGGGCTATTTCCGACGCAGCGGGAACAATGGCGAGGACTACGGCGGGGCGATCGTGGGAGCCCGTTCCGGAGCGCTGGGGCACGGGTCTCCCGGCGGGAACGATTGCGACGCCACCACCTACTACGGACGTTTCCGGGACGACGGCAATTACGACCTCGAGAAGGAGCTCAAGCACCCCGGCAGCACCTACTGGTCCGGATCCGGCTACGACACGCAGGATCCTCTCTGGGGCGGATCGCGGTTCCCCATCGGGCGCTGGGTCGGAATCAAGTACCTCCTCTGGAACATCGACAACGACACCCACGTGCGGTTCGAACTCTGGATCGACAGCGTCTCCAACGGAAACCCCGCGAACGGGGTGCATTGGCAGAAGGTGTTCTCGTTGGCGGATTCCGGGTCCTGGCCCTCGGCCGACGTTTCGGGATGCGACTACCCGCAGACCTTCGTGGTGACCGAGGGCGGTGGAAACGTCCTCCTGCGCACGGACGACCCGGACGAGGTGGATTGGACCATGGTGAGCATCCGGGAAATCGATCCCACGGCGACGGTCTCCCTGCGATTCCGGGTCGGCGTCGGCGAGGGCGGCTTGCACCCGGGCGCGGATGGACTGGAGTTCGGGATGCCGGTTTCGCAAGCGTCGTCCTGGGTCGTGCTGGACGCGGGGGGCCGGATCGAACGCGCGGGGACGGTTCCCGTCGGGGCGACCCGCATCGGATGGGAACCCCTGGCATCCGGAGTCCACCTGTTTCGGTGCCGGGCGAGTTCACCCGCGGGAAGGCTCTTCGTCCTTCCCTGAATCCGGTTCCGTCGAACTCCGGCCGGAACGCGCCTTCGCGGAGCGAGGTCGGATCGGGAGCTAAATTCACTCTCCTCATGACCATGGACAGCAAATATTCCCCCATCGAGGTGGAAAAGAAGTGGGAAGCCCTCCATCGGGGGAACGGATCCTTCCATCCTCGGGGGGAGGGGAAGCCCTTCACGATCGTCATCCCGCCGCCCAACGTCACAGGGGCACTGCACATGGGGCATGCCCTGAACCAGACGCCGCAGGACGTGCTCGTGCGATTCGAACGGATGCGAGGTCGCCGCGCCCTGTGGCAGCCGGGCACCGACCACGCCGGCATCGCCACCCAGAACGTCGTGGAGCGCGCCCTCGCCAAACAGGGGAAGAAGCGCCGCGAGATGGGTCGCGAGGCGTTCGTGGAACAGGTCTGGGCCTGGAAGAACGAATACGAGGCCCGCATCGTGGGCCAGGTGCAGCGCATGGGCAATTCCTGCGACTGGGACCGTCTGCGCTTCACCATGGACGAAGGCTTGTCCCGCGCCGTGCGGGCGGCGTTCGTGCACTTGTACGAGAAAGGTCTGATCTACCGCGGCAAGTACATCGTGAACTGGTGCCCCAAGGACCGCACGGCCCTCTCCGACGACGAAGTCGAGACCAAGGACGGCGGCGAACCAGGCCACCTGTGGCATCTGCGCTACCCGCTGGAGGACGGGACCTTCCTGGTGGTGGCCACCACGCGCCCGGAGACCATGCTCGGAGACACCGCCGTGGCGGTGAACCCCAAGGACGAGCGCTACACAGGTCTCGTGGGCAAGCGGATCAAGTTGCCGCTGACCGACCGGACGATTCCCGTCATCGCCGACGACTTCGTGGAGATGGACTTCGGGACCGGCTGCGTGAAGGTGACGCCTGCGCACGACCCGACGGATTTCGGAGTGTTCCAGCGCCATCCGGAAATCGGGTGCATCGACATCATGAACGAGGACGCCAGCCTCAACGACGAGGTCCCCGAGCGCTTCCGCGGCCTGGATCGCTACGAGGCGCGCAAGCGCGTGGTCGCCGAATTCGAGGAACTGGGCCTGCTGGACAAGGTCGAAGACCGCATGACGCCCATCGGGCGCAGCTACCGCTCCGGCGAGCCCATCGAGTACAGGCTCTCCGACCAGTGGTTCGTGGACATGAAACCGCTCGCGGAGAAGGCGTTGGCCAGCACCCGGGAAGGCCGCGTGCGGTTCGTTCCCGAACGCTGGAACGACTACTACTGCAGGTGGCTGGAGAACGTGCGGCCCTGGTGCATATCCCGCCAGCTGTGGTGGGGACACCGGATTCCCGTGTGGTACGACGAGGACGGGGTGCCGGTGGCCGCGTTGGATGCGCCCACCGTGCATCCGAAGACGGGCAAGAGGATCGTGCGCCAGGACGATGACGTCCTGGACACCTGGTTCAGCTCCGGACTGTGGCCCTTCAGCACGCTCGGCTGGCCGGGAGAATCCGCCGTGGTCGGCGCTCCCGTGGAAAGCTGGATCCAGCCCGACGTGAAGGGGCATTTCCCGACCGACGTCCTGGTCACCGACCGCGGGATCATCTTCTTCTGGGTGGCGCGCATGGTCATGATGTCCAACGAGCTGACCGGAATGGACCCGTTCCACACCGTGTACATCACGGGCACCGTGCTCGACGACAAGGGTCGCAAGATGTCCAAGTCCCTGGGCAACGGCATCGATCCGCTGGAGATGGCCGACCAGTACGGCGCCGACGCCGTTCGGTTCTCGCTCCTGATCCTGTCCACCGAGGGCCAGGACATCAAGCTCTCGCCCACCAAGTTCGAGATGGGCCGAAACTTCGCGAACAAGCTGTGGAACGCCACCCGATTCGTGCTGCCCCATCTGGAAGGTGCGGACGTCTCCGCTCCCGCGCTGGATCCCGCCGACCGCTGGATCCGTTCGCGCCTGGCCACGGTGACGGGAAATGTCACGAAGTCGCTCGAGGCCTGTCGCTTCGCGGAAGCAGCCATGGAGCTCTACCACTTCGCCTGGGGCGATTTCTGTTCGTGGTACCTGGAGCTGCGCAAGAACGAGATCCACGGCGAGGACGGCCCCGCAAAGGCCTCCGCGGTGGGATCGTGCTTCCAGGTGCTGGACGCGCTGACGCGACTGCTGAACCCCTTCATGCCGGCGTTGTCGGAGGAATTGCGCGAGCACCTGGGACTTCCCCAGGCGATCCTGTCCATCTGGCCCTCCATTCCCGCGGGGGCGGTGGATCCGGCCGCCGAGCGCGCCTTCTCCCGCTTGATCTCGGCGGTGGAAGCGGTGCGCGGCCTGCGCGGCCGCTACCAGATCGCGCCCAGCCGGATCCTGTCCGTCACCGTGCGCGCCGACGACGCCCAAGTCCTTTCCGACCTGCGCGGAAACCTCTCCGCCCTCCGGACCCTGGCAGGGGCCGACGTCGTGCTCCAGGTGGGAGGCGACAAGCCAGCCTTCTCCGGCACCGAGATCCTCTCCGGCATGCAAGTCCATGTGGCCCTGGAGGGGATCCTGGACAAGGAGGCCGAATTGGCGCGGGTGGCGAAGGAACTTTCCGAAGCCGACAAGTTCGCCGGATCCATCCGCTCCAAGCTCGAAAACGAGTCTTTCGTGGCCCGAGCGAAGCCGGAGGTGGTCGACGCCGAGCGCGAGAAGCTCGCGAACCAGGAACTGCGGGCCCTGCGTCTGCGCGAAACGCTGGCGGAACTGACCGCATAGCGCGTCGGCGACTTGAATGCGGGTCGCGAAGAGATTGGGATTCTATCTTCGTCCGAAGGTTTGGTCTCTCGCCAATTCCTGAAAGGACGGTTCCCATGTTCGCCAAGATCGCATCGAGCCTGACGCTCGTACTCGCCTTCGCATCCGCCGCATCCCATGCCGCGGAGTCCAAGGCCGTCGCGGAGGTCCAATCGATTTCCGGCAGCCGCGTTTCCGGAATGGTCATGTTCAAGGACACCGCCGACGGAGTTCGCGTGGTCGCCATCGTCAAGGGACTTGAACCCGGCAAGCACGGCTTCCACATCCACGAATTCGGCGAATGCGTGGATTCCGGCGCCTCGGCGGGAGGCCATTTCAATCCCACCGGCGCCACCCACGGTGGACCCATGTCCATGCACCACCACGCAGGCGACCTCGGCAACATCGTGGCGGACAGCTCCGGAACGGGGCGGATCGACCAGTTCTTTCCCGGCCTTTCCCTGCAGGGTCCGGCTTCCATCCTCGGCCGCAGCGTGGTGGTCCATGCGAAGGTCGACGACCTCTCGACCCAACCCTCGGGAGCTTCCGGCACCCGCATCGGTTGCGGGGTGATCGGACTCTCCAAGCCCTAGTCGAGGGCGACTCCGCGGGCATCGAAAAGCTCGCGGATGCGTTTGGCGCTCGCTGGCATCGCGGGCGTCAATTCCTGTGCCCAGGTCTGCACGCGGAATTCCTCCAAGCACCAGGCGAGTTCCGCGAGTCGTTCGAACGGATCGGGGTCGGCCAGGGTGCCCGGCTTGCGCCAAAGCACCGCGACCCCTGCGGACTCCCGTTGCAGCGCCTTGACGAACGGGGCGAGTTCGGCGGCGCGCTCCTGGTCGCGCTTGGGGTTTTCCACGGCACTCTTCAGGCGACGACCGGCGGTTTCCCACCAGACGGGGAGGCGTTCCAGGATGGGCCACGTCATCGAGCCGGGGAATCCGGCGGGCCACAGGCGCTCGCGCACGAGTTCGGCGAACCGGACAAGATCCGGACGATGCGACGGAACGGCGCGAGCGGTCTCCTCGAAGGCCCGTCTGGCCGCCACCAGGGCTCTTGTGCGCTCGCGCGCCTGGGCGCGACCCTCGCGAAGGCGCAGGCGGGCTTCTTCCAGGCAGACCAGGTACGAGGTGCGGTCGCGGGGAGGTTCGCCGAGCCGTCCCGCGTCCAGAGCCCACTTGCGGAGCGATTCGCAGAGCCCCTGGGAGAAGAGCCGGGGTTCCGTCCAGGCCGAGAGCGGCAGGTTGATGTCGACGCCCATCTGGAGATCGCGTGGAAGCCAGGCCAGGAGGTGGTCGGCGCCGTCGACGTTCCATTCCAGCAGGCAGCGCAGGGCTTCGCGGTGGGAGTGGCCCGACTCGGCAGGCGACGGAAAACGACGCAGCTCCACGTCCTGTTCGCGCAGGGACAGGGCGGGGAAGAGCGTGAGCGGCATGCCTCCCGACCGGATTTCCTCGGTCCGGGCCACGACCAGGTCCGGCGGCCAATCCCGCATTCCGGTGCGCAGCACTCCACCCGTCGCGGATTCGGCGGCCTTGCGGCGCATGGCAAGCATGCGTTCCGCGAGCCGCACGCGCAATCCGGGAAGGTCCCGGTCCCGGCCGATTTCCGCACCATTCGAATCGAGGACCGCGACCAGCATCCGCAGGTGCGGCGGAAGATCCCCTTCGGGAGGGAAGGCGGCGCCCCGGGTTCCGATTCCGCGTCCGCGCAGCCATGCGGCAAGGGCTTCCCGCAGGCCCGTTCGGCCGGCTTCGGCGGTCGCCTCGCGCACGAATCGCCTGGAAGTCTCCGACAGAGGCGCCAGGGCCTGCCGGTCCTGGCGAGGGAGCGACCGCAAGAGCAGTTCGATCTTCTCCGGGATCCTGCCCGGCACGAGCCATTCCACCGCGGCGTCGGGCACCGACTCCAACGCGTCCTCGGGCACGGAAAGCAGGATGCCGTCGTCGTCGTCCTCGGGCGCGAACCGGTAGGAGAGGGGAAGATCCAGGCCTCCCGCGCGCCATCGGGGCGGAAAATCGGATTCCCCCGGAAGCAGGGATGCATCGGCGACCAAGTCGGATTCCGTCATCCGGAGGTTGGCGTCCCCTTCGGCCTTCAGGAATCCCCGGAGGTCCGATGCGCTGGAAAGACCGGCGGGCAGCCGCGCCTTGTACCAGGCCACCTCGGCTTCCGCGCCGGCGTGGAGGGCGCGTCGCCGCAACCGTTCTTCCAGCGCGAGCACGCGGTCGCGCAGGGCCAGGTTCGCCTCCAGGAAGGGAAAGCGTCCCTGGATCCGGTCGTCCACGAGAGCCTCGCGGCAGAAGCACTCGGTCGCGGCTTCGGGGTCGGCGTCGCGCGCCCTGGCCCGGCGTCCGGAGGCCAATGTCAATCCCCAGAGCAGGACGCGCATCCCGCAGGCGACTTGCTGGGAGCCCTCGTCCCAATGGGCCGGGCCGTATTCGCGCTTCAGGAGCGGAGTGCCGATCTCCTCGATCCACAGAGGATCCACCTCCGCGCAGGTCCGCGCCCAGGTGCGGGAGGTCTCGACGATCTCGGCGGCCACCATCCACGTGGAGCCTGCCCGCGCCAAGACCGAGCCGGGCCACGGAGTGGCTTGGCGGCCACGTGGAGCCCGATAGGGGACGAGGGGCTTGCGGGCGGGGTCCCCCTTCTTCGCACGGGCCGCCGCCTCCTCGTCCAGGCGGCAGATGTTGGACAGGAATCCGGCAAGCAGGGCCCGGTGGATCTGGCCGTAGTCCGCGGTCGATTTCTGGTGCCGCGGGTCCAGGTCGGGATCGGATTGGAGGAGGTTGGAGATCTGGCGGACCGCCTCACCCCAGTCGCGCATGCGCATGTAGCTCAGGAAGTGCTTCTGGCAGAACTTGCGCAGCCTGTTCCCCGACGCCTCTTCGCCCAGGGACTTCTGGCAGGCCTCCCACAGGTTCAGCAGCCCCACGAAATCGGATTGGCGATCCTGGAAGGGCTTCTGCGCCGCGCGCGCCTGGTCCTCCTTGCCCTCCGGGAGCTCGCGCGGATCCGGGATGGAGAGCCCTGCGGTCAGCACCACCGCCTCGCGGAGGCATCGCTCCCGACCGGCCTCCAGGAGGATGCGCGAACTGCGTGGATCCAGAGGCAGGCGCGCCATGCGCTTGCCCGTGGGTGTGATCCGATCGTCCTCGTCCACCGCCTCCAGCTCCCGGAGGAGCTGCCAGCCGTCGGCCAGCTGCCTGCGGTCCGGCGGATCCAGGAACGGGAATTCCTCCGGACTCCCCAGTCCGACGTCCAGCAGGCGCAGGATCACCTCGGAAAGGTCCGCTCGCTGCACCTCGGGCTGCGTCTGCACCTCCCGGGACTCGAAATCCTCCCGGGAATACAGGCGAAGACAGATTCCGGGAGCGATGCGGCCGCAACGTCCGGCGCGCTGGCGGGCGGATGCCTGCGAAATGGGCTCCACCTGCAGTCGTTTTGTGCGGGTGCGGGGAGTGTAGCGGGAGAGGCGCGCCAGGCCGGTGTCCACCACCATCCGGATCCGCGGCACCGTCACGGACGTCTCCGCCACGTTCGTGGAGAGGATGATCCTCCTCTTGGATCCGGGATGGAAGACCTTGTCCTGGTCGCCGGCGGAGAGCCGCCCGTAGAGCGGCACGATTTCGGTGTGGCGCACCGGTGCCTTCTCCAGTTCGCGGGCGGTGTCGCGGATCTCCTTCTCTCCCGGAAGGAAGCACAGCAGATCGCCGTCGGAGAGCTCCATCATCTCCCTGCAGGCGGAAGCGGTCCGCCCGGCGAGGGTCTCGTCGTCCTCGTCGACCAGTTCGTCGCGGTAGAGGACGTCGACGGGAAATGTCCGGCCTTCCACCAGCACCACGGGAGCGGGCGTCCCGTCCGGCTCGGCGAAGGCCTTGGCGAAGGCGTCGGTGTCGATGGTGGCCGAGGCGACCACGATCCGGAACTCCGGTCTCCTCTCGCGGATCCGTCTCAGGACCCCGATCAGGAAGTCGACGTTCAGGTTGCGCTCGTGCGCCTCGTCCACCACGATGGCGTCGTAGCGGGAAAGGAAGGGGTCGGAGCCGAGTTCCGCGAGGATGGCTCCGTCGGTGGCGAAGACCACGCGCGTGTCCCGGGTGGTCCGGTTGTCGAAGCGCACCTTGTGCCCCACGAACGCCGTCCCCTCGGACCTCATCTCCTCGGCCACCCTGCGGGCCAGGGACAGCGCGGCCACCCGCCGGGGCTGGGTGATCGCGACGGGCCTGGCCATCCCGAACCCGGCGCGGAGCAGGAGCTTGGGGAGCTGCGTGGACTTGCCGGATCCCGTCTCGCCCGCGAGGATCACCACCGGATGGCGTCGCAGCAACTCCTCGATCTCCCCGGCCCGCGCATGGATGGGCAGGCTGCCGTCGAAGCTCAGATCGGGAGTGAAATCCATGGAAGGGGGCAAAAGGTACTCGGCGCGGGAGGGCTTACCCTTTGCGGGCGATCACCAGCGAGGACGCTCCGTAGCGGCGGACCTCGATCCCCTCGGGCCATTCCCGAGGCCTGTCCGACGGCCATTGCAGGACCGCCCATCCGCCAGGCGCCGCGAGTTCCAGGCATTTCTCCAGCAGGTCGTCGGGGATGGCGGCGAAGGGGGGATCCGCGAACACCACGTGGTAGGAACCCGGGCGGCGGAACCGGGCGGCGTCCAGCTTCACGATCTCCAGGTCGGGCAGTGGGATGGTTTCCGCCGTGCGACGGAGACAGGCGAGAGGGACGGGATGGTTTTCGACCGCGGTGGCGCGAGGGGCTCCCCTGGACAGGGCCTCCACCGCCATGGAACCCGTCCCCGCGTACAGGTCGCAGAATCCACCCTCCGCGATTTCGGGACCGAGGATCGAGAACAGGGCCAGGCGCAGCATGCCGGGAGTGGGTCGGGTGGGCTCCACGCCGGGGGGCGCGTGGATGGTCCTGCCCTTGAACCGTCCCGTCGAGACGTGCAGGCTCAAGGCGAGTAGGAGATGGCGTCGGCCTCCATCCGGAGCTTGCCTTCGGGTCCGGAGGTGAGGGTCAAGGAAGCCAAGCCCAGGGGGCAGGAGGTGGACTGCAATGCGGAAAGCCATTTGTCGATGCCCTCCCAAGTCCCGGTGCCGTCCACCTTCCACATCGCCCGCTTGCGTCCGGACAGATTCTGCACCGACGGACCCCTCAGCGCCGAGAGTTCCAGATTCTGCGATTTGGCGAGATCGCGCGCCTGCATGATGGTCTTGGAGAAGTCGCCCGACCCGCTCGCGGAGGCGGGGAAGCTCGCGCTGAAGGGAAGTCGCGCCACCAGCGCGAACTGGCCCTTGGCGCCGGTCTTCAGCTCGGTGTCCACCATGCTCTGGGCGAGGAGTCCCTGGACCAATCCCCGCAGGGCGGCCGAATCCTGGGTGGCTCCCTGGAGCACGACCAATCCGGGAGAGTAGACCCGGATCCGGGAGAATCGGATGGAGCCGGTGGCCACTTGGCGGACGACCGAAAGGATCCGTTCGAACGAGAACTGCTGGTAGGAGAGCCGAGCAGGAGCCGAAAGATCCTCGAAGCTTGCCGGCGGGGTCGCGGATCCCGTTTGGGTCTGCGCCTCGCTCAAGACCTGGTTGACCACTCCACCGGCCAGGGCGGGCGCCACGACCTCCGGCTGTTCGGGTAGGGGCGGTGGGGGTGGTGGCGGCGGAGGGGTCGGGGGTGGCGGCGGAGGTTCCGGCTGGGTGGGGACCGCCTCGTGCTTCGGTTCCGGTGGTTTCGGCTTGGGTTTGGGAGCTTCGGCGACGGTTGCGGATTCCGTCTTCCCGCTGTCCTTGGCCGCGTGCAATGTGTCCTTGGGACGGGCGGTGTCCTTGGTGGCGGCCTTCGCCGTGTCCTTCCTGGTCGAGTCGACCTTGGGCTTGGCCACGACGGTGGGAGGAGCGATATCCTCGAGGTTGGACGGGCGCAGGTAGTACCAGACGCCGCCGCCCGCCGCAGCGAGAAGCACCAGGACCGCGACGACGAGCCACACCTTCCGCCCACGCGACGGGGTCTCGTCGCCGAGTTCGGTGGCGAGCGACCCCGCCAATTCCAGTTCGGGGTCGACGGAAGCGGAGTGGAACCGGTTCCTGAGAAGATTGAGACGGATCACGAACGATCCCCTTGGGAAAGGGTCAGGGCCAGCCCGAGCGCCGTGGCGCACCGGGGAGACAGCTCGGAAAGCTGCTCGGCCATGGACTCCGCGGACGGGAACGGCAAGGAGGCGAAGGAGTCGAGGAGTCGAACGTCCACGTGGATTCCCGTGCCCAGGCGTGCAGCGAAACCGGTTTCCGCGGCACGCTGTCCGCAGAGGAAGACCCCTCCAAGTCCGTCGGATTGGCCTCGAACGAGACCCGACCCTTCCTGGAGCGCCTTGGCGCCGCCCAGGGAGAGTTCGTCGGAAGGATTCGTGCCCTGCGCGACCACCACGGCATGGCCCAGGAACTTCCGTTCCTGCGTCCAGAAGATCTGCAGGTGGCGGTCGGCGGCGAGCACCACGGCGACGAGGCGATCGCTCCACGACGGGTAGTTGGTCTCGAATGCGTTGGCCGCGGCCACGATGTCCAGGCTGGCTTCCTGCAGCGGGATGTTCGCGGCGTCGCAGATGCTGGCCACCCGACTGGCCGCGGACCGGCGCACGGCGGCCACCAGTTGGGCGGGCTCGTTGTGGGGTCCCAGTCCCTGCGGCAGGCAGTTGATCCACAGATCGTTGTCGGAGATGCCGAACCACGTCCTCGCCTCGAACCTGGCGGCTTCCTCGGGAGGGAGTCCGGAGTCCGGCTCCACGAGCCGCAGCATGGCTCCGACTCCGGAAAGGGAGATGGCAACCGCCTTCACCCCCTTGTTCAGTTTGCGCTCGGAGAGCCAAGCGTGCAGGCCTTCGCCGAGTTCCGACGGGCTCTTCCGGCCGTGCGCCTCGTTCCAGGTGGCCACGTGCTCGATCTGGTTCTTCTTGGGATCCAAAGCGACCAAGGTGCAGTGCTCCTCACCCAGGTCCAATCCGACGACGAGATTTTTTTTTGCCATGGGAAGTCAGTGTACCAGTCAGAAGGTGAGGTGGGGACGGAGCTTGTCGAGTTTTGCCGGACCGATGCCCTTGACGCGCAGCAGGTCTTCGCTCGAAAGGTAGGGGGATTCGGCGCGGGCATCGGCGATCCGCTTCGCCAAGGCCGGTCCGATGCCGGGCAAGGATTCCAGTTGCGCGAGGTTCGCCGTGTTCGGGTTCAAGGTCCCGGTGAGCTTTCGCGAATGCTGAGAGTTCGGCCCCGAAGGAGCGGGGATCTCCCCGGTGGAATCCGCGACGGAAACAGGATCGGAGGACCATTCCAACGGTGTTCCCTGCACTTCCAGCGGCGACAGGGACAGGTGCGCCTGCGCGCTCCTCCAGCCGAGTCCGGCGAGGAAGAGAGCTGCGGTCAGCCCGAGAAGGCGGATTTCTCCTCGGCTGAACACGTTCAGACGGAACTCCGCATTTGTCGTAATCCTAATATTTTTCTGGACTTACGCAATATTTTCGTGCGCCAAGGCGGCTTGGACCAGTCCCCTGAAAAGGGGACTGGGCGAAAGCAGGCTCGATGTCAATTCCGGATGGAACTGGCATCCCAGGAAGTAGGGATGTCCGGGAAGCTCGATCACCTGCATGATGGGGACCCCGGGCGCTTTGCCCGAAAAGACCAGGCCAGCGGCTTCGAGTTGGTCCACATAGTCCGGATTCACTTCGTAACGATGGCGGAACCGCTCGCGGATCCGGACCACGTTCCCGTAGATCTTGGAGACCGAGCTGTCCTTGCGGATTTCGATGTCGTGGCCGCCCAGGCGCATGGTGCCGCCCTTCTTGGTCAGATTCTTCTGGCCGGGCAGGTAGCAGATCACCTTGTGGGGCACCGGATGCTCGGGACTCTCCACTTCTTCGCTCGCGGCGCCGGCGAGGCCGCAGACGTTGCGGGCGTATTCCACGACCGCGAGCTGCATTCCGTAGCAGATCCCCAGGAAGGGGAGGCCCGTTTCGCGGGCGTACTGGATGAGTTTGATCTTGCCTTCGATCCCGCGGGAACCGAAACCGCCCGGTATGATGAGTCCATCGACGCCGGCGAGGGCCGTCGCGGGGCTCTGGACGCCTTTTTCGATTTCGCTGGTCTCGATCCACTTGACCTCGACCTTGGCGCCCAGGTGGGCCCCGGAGTGTTCCAGGGACTCGATCAGGCTGGCGTAGGAATCTTCCAGCGCCGTGTATTTCCCGCCGATGGCGATCTGCACCGTGCGATCGGGGTGGTCGTGGTTGCGCTTCACGGCCTCCACCCACTGGGACCACTCGCCCAGATCGGGTGGCGAATAGATCCCCAGCTTCTTGTGGATCAGCTCCGAAAGGCCTTCCTTCTCGTACACCAGCGGGATCTCGTAGACGGATCGCACGTCGGGGCCGGAAATGACGGAATCCTTCTCCAGGTTCCCGAAGAGCGCGATCTTCTCCTTGATGTGGTCGTCCAGGTACTCCTGGCAGCGTCCGATCACCACGTCCGGATAGATCCCGAACTCGTTGAGCAGCTTCACGCCCTGCTGCGTGGGTTTGGACTTCTGCTCGCGGACCCCGGAGGGGACCGGGACGTAGGTGAGGTGCACGAAGAGCATGTTCTCGGGGCCCACCTCGTGGCGCATCTGGCGCAGGGCCTCGATGTAGAACAGGTTCTCCAGGTCTCCCACGGTGCCGCCCACCTCCACCAGGAGGATGTCGGCTTTCTCCTCGCGGCTTATGGCGAAGATGCGCTCCTTGATGACGTTGGTCGCATGGGGGATGAATTGGACGGTTTTCCCCAGGTAGTCGCCGCGCCGCTCGCGCTCCAGGATCTCCTGGAAGATCTTCCCCATGGTCAGGTTCCACCCGAACTTGCCCTGGATGCCCAGGAAGCGCTCGTAGTGCCCGAAGTCCATGTCCACCTCGCCACCGTCGTCCAGCACGAAGACCTCTCCGTGCTCGATGGGGTTCATGGTGCCGGGGTCGGTGTTCAGGTAGCCGTCGAGCTTGACGGGCACGATCTTCAGCCGGGAGCA
>Ga0302270_10003297_pt1 | contig 15346 bp, 18 predicted proteins | sample III_Bog_E2_3_FD_198773 | JGI IMG/M metagenome (GOLD analysis project Ga0302270, IMG submission 198773) | Peat permafrost microbial communities from Stordalen Mire near Abisko, Sweden - III_Bog_E2_3 | ecosystem: Environmental > Terrestrial > Soil > Wetlands > Peat | place: Sweden: Abisko... | reverse complement strand
GCCTACTTTTGTCTGGTGGCACTAGAGGTGGCAGTTGGTGTGGTATCTTTTCACTTAGTAGGGCGGTGCGACATAATGCGATCTACTGCAACTAAACCCAAAACGCCAAAGACGGAAGTGAAGAGACGGGGAGTTTTTGAAAAGATACCGGGCAGTGGTGTTTGGTGGGTTCAGTACTTTGCGAAGGGTAAGAGGCACCGTGAGAAGGTGGGTGCCAAGCAAAAAGCCATCGACCTTTACACAGCCCGGAAGGCTGATGCAGCAGCAAATCGTAAGTTGCCGCAACTCAGAGGTGCGCCGGGCGTCACTATCGGCGAATTGCTGAAGGACCTCCTAGAACACGTCGCCGACCACAAAGACCTCCGCACATACAAAAGCCGGAGCAAGATCGTCCAAGCGGATCTCGGCAGTCAGATCGCTGCTGATCTGCTACCCACCGATTTGAGGAAGTGGTTGACTGAACAATGTGGCACCCCGGCGACGTTCAACCGGTACAAATCCCTCATCTCGTTGGCGTACAAAGTTGGAGCGTCAAACAACAAGGTCACGGTTAACCCGGCCCGAATGGTATTGCACCGTAAAGAGCCTGCCGGTCGCAAGCGGTACCTGACACGCGAAGAATATGCCACCCTACATGCCACCATCTTCAAGTCTTACCCCAGACATCTCGCCGAGTTCATCGTCTCCGTTCACACCGGTATGCGGCTGACGGAGCAGTTTTCGTGCAAGTGGTCCCAGGTCAACCTGAGACTCAAGACCATCGAGCTAACTGACACCAAGAACTCGACAGCGCGGACGGTTCGCTTGAACGCGGAGGCGGTAGCCGCGATTGAGTCACTGCGCCGACCAGGCCAGAAGGGAACTGACGTCGTGTTCCCCACCGGGGCCGCAGACTACGACCAAGGCGATTGGTTTCACCCTGCATGTACCGAAGCTAAGATCGCCGACTACTTGTGGCACTGCAACCGCCATACGTTCTGTTCTTGGCTGGCTATGGCCGGTGCGACTGAGCGGCAGATCATGGAGGCCGCTGGCCACAAGTCGCTGGCAATGGCGGCAAGGTACAGCCACCTATCGCCGGAGCACCACCAGTCGGTGGTGGACCTCCTGAGCGTCGCCAAGACGGATCAGGCGGCCTTGTCCACTGACTCACCGGCGTTGTCCACTGACTCGTTCGACATGTCCTCGTAGTGGTTGCTCCGGGTGAAGCGAACCAGTTCAGCGTAGGTGACCATGACCTTTCGACCCAGGCGTCGTGTGGCCAGCTTCTTGTTCGCGATCAGGTAGTCCAGGCTGCGGATCGAGATCGAGAGTTGGGCGGCGGCGCCTTTTCGGTCGTATTGAAGGCGCGTTGCAACGAGATGCGGCTCAGTGCGTGTAGTGTCCATGATGGGCTATACCGCTGTGGCGCGAAAACCGTCGGATTTATTTTCATGGAAGCGCAGAGACGTGACGGCTGTCACGTTTCACTTTGCCTTCGACCGTTCAACGGCCAAATTTCGTACACTCTGCGGTCGATCATCCGGTATTGCCTCCAGAGCAACTTGAGTCGCTCCATCTCGGTGAGCATGGTTTTGACCTGGGACGCGTCCATACTCAGTGCCTTGGAGAGCTGCCCCACCGTGGTCCTTTCGCCGCGCAGGCATTCCACGATGCGTTGCTGCGGAGCCGTGATCACCGCTTGTTGATTTCGCTACTCTGAATTGGCCCCTTTCGATGGTCTGATCTGGCCCCACCTTGAGGCGGTACCCGTTATCTTGTTTCGGGGTTTTCAACTCCGGAAACGAGGACGGCTTGGCCACAAGGAGGAGCAAGGTGGAGCTACCCGAAGCGTGAGGCGACGGTTCGCGATCGCGTTTACACGCTGGACGCTCCCTTCACGGGGGAAGCCAGGCCAATTGCCGACGTGGCCCTTCGTTTCCGCAGCGTCCTGTGGGGAAGCGATCACCTTGCGGTGATCTCTGGGGCCCGGTGGAAGGACCGGAAGATGATTCTCGCCGCCCTGGACCCGGCTACAGGCAAGTTGACTCAGCTTTACGAGGGCTCCATGCAGGATCGCTACAAGGATCGCTGAGCCGAAATCGTCCCGCAAACTTATCCAAGGAGAATCGCCCCGGTGCGCATCGCAATCAATGCGAGAGCTGTCTGTACCCCTAAAGACGCAGGCGTCGGCGCTGGACGCACTAGATGGGGTTTGAAGACGGCCCTGGCCGCTGAAGAAATTGGACGTGGCTGGATACTCTGCTGGCTCTTCCGGGCGGGCCGCCGTGGAGCTTAGGAGGGGGCAGGCGCTATCGATCACTTTCGGACAGGGGGTACGGTACCCCCGGCTGACTGGGCGCCGCGCCTTGAAGAATCGGCAGGGCCCAGAAAAGGGGGGCGAGCGCAATTGGGAGGTTAGGCTTCGCCGTTGGTCGTCAGGAATGGTTTTGGGTAAGCCGGGTTGTCGGTTGGGTCGTGTCGCTGCTCTGGCAGAGCGTAAGCGATGTCAGGTGCTTTGGCTGTTGCTGTTGCTCTCAGGAATTCCCGAAGGGAAAGGGTCTTCGCTCGCTTTCCCACCCTGAGTAAAACTAAGAAAGTACCACTCCCTCCAGTACCACTACCCGTACAACTCCCTGTAGTACTACTCGGTGGACATTTATGTCGGTCGATTTACATAAGTGTCCTGGGTCATGACATAAGTGTCCTGGGTGTTTACATAAGTGTCCAGGGTACCCAGGACATTTAGTGACAGAGTTTACATAAGTGTCCAGGGTACCCAGGACATTTATGTAAGGTAGCGTCAGTACCAAATTGTTTTTGTTATATCTCCTGTATTTCACCGTAGTTGCGTCTGCCGCATCCCCCGAAACGCTCTGAATAAGGCGAGTTTTCCACAAGATCCACAGGATAACTGCCCAACAAATCGACTACGCCACCCAAGGTGTAGGGCGAAATAAATACCACTCAAGGCACTAAAAACGCCTTTGAGGTGGGTATTACACCGAGGAGGCATCATGATCATCGAAATAATCGCCGAACCACCTGCCCGTACCCCGCCGCAACGCACACGACAGAAGTACGGCGCGTTAATCGCCGCAATAGAGTCAGCCGGTCAGTGGGTGCGCGTACAGCTCACCGACGTCACCGGCAAGGATGCGGCGACGAAGAGGATGAACCTCATCCAAGCGTTGCGGGCCGATGGCGTCCGCGTCCATACGCGCCTGGATGCGGACTATGTATATGTTTGCCGGCAGAGTACCGATAAGGGTGCGCTGTGACTGCCACGACGGAGGTCAAGAAGTTTAGCTCCTTCGACCTCCCGAACCTGATCAAATCGCTGCTGCCCCTCATGGCTTTCACTTGGGAGACGAAGCGGGAGACGCCAAACCCGACTCTGACCGAGTGGGGAGTAGGTCCCATATCCCACGCCGAACTGCTCATCCTTGAGTTGGTAGGGTTCCACGAGGACTTTCGCGTATTGCGCCGCATACACGAGGGCAAGATCAAAGAGGGTACTCCTCAATCATTGCTTTCGGCCGGGTGGCACTCGACCGAAACCTACTCGCGAGAAAGTGGGTACTCAAGTCGCCAAGTGAGGCGGCTACTTGACTCACTCGCGACGAACCACTACATCGATGTCATCGCCCAGCCAGGACGCACTTCACGCAAAAGAGTGAACCGGGATAGCCTCGCCAAATTGGTCGAACGTCTCAAGGCGTTTAACGCCGAGACGGATGTCTTGGCGAAGGCCGCGAAGGATGATCGGACGCAAGGCACCGCAGGTCCTTCAATGACTGGCGATGAGTTGGATTTCTTTAATAATTTGGAACAGGAACTCGACACATCCGAGGTCACGCTGTCGGACGACGAATTGTAGGAGGCACCACCATGGCAACCGCATCGCATACCGCAGAAGAGACCGTCACGGGGTACATGAAATCTGGTATCCCGGAGACACCCGATCCTGACACGCACCAGTCCATCCAGCTCGCCGTCCTGCTCTACAACCTTTGCGGTCGTCCCGCGGCATGGCGCGGCGCCGCCTATTTTCAGGGCCAGATCAAGACCCTGGCCGCGCTGCGCAAACTAGCTGGGTTCGAGCGGGTGCGCGATGTAATCGACTGGGTGTTCCACCACGACGAATGGAAATGGGACTCACTTATTGTCACCCAGGCGGACCCATCAAAATACTTCTCGGAAAAGTTCGCGTCCGATCTGGAACCCAAATTCCTCGGCTGGAAGATGGCCGAGGACAAGGTTCTCCGCCGAGCCGTACCCCTCCGAGTTGCCACCGCCGAAGAGTGGTTAGCAAAGATCAAGTGGCCCGAACCCAAACCCACCCCTGTCGCTGTCGAACCTGACATCGACGACTTCGACTTGCTTTAAGCACCCAACCAACGCAAAGGAGTTCCCATGGAAGACGAATACGAGTTCATTGCCCCACCCGACCGACCGATCGAAGACCTGGTTCTCGACTACCCGTACATCGCCTACCTGGCTGAGAAGACCGCAACTGGGGAGTACAAGAACGAAGCCTTCGCCGTCAGCAAAGAGGCTCGCGATCTGATCGTCGCCGAGACAGAGTGGGTTCTCGACAGTAAGCCCATCCGGTGGAGCAAAGAGACACGAGAGGCTGTCGGCCTCGGACAGAAACCCTGCCCCCTCTGCGCCGATAGGGGAACCTACACCAAGCGCGTGAAGGGCACCACGACCGGGATCACTCCGTTGTGGACATTTCCGTGCGACTGCCGTGACTTCAAGCGGTTCTTCCCGCGACTGGTTGCCGCGACGCCCGTAGCTTACCGGGATTTTCGTCTAAGCACTTTGGAACCCCTCCCCGCTTCGCAGTCAAAGGTGCCAGTGGAGGCACAGCGGGGTTGGCTCGCCCTCATGCGGGCCAGCTCGGACAAGAGCAGTCTCTTCGTCGGGCCTCCGAAGACCAGCAAGACGGTCTACTCGACGGCGTTGTTCGCGAACGCACTCCAGGAGTGGGTGATCCAGACACGGAACATGTCTTGCCCACCCGAGGCGTGCTGGTTCGTGTCGGCCTATGACCTGCTCAAACAGGCGCACGAGTACATCATGCAGCGGGAAAAAACCTACACCGACGAGGCCGGTAATGTGAAGCACTGTCATGCAAAGGAGCCGGTTGTGACGGTGGACAAGATTCGCGCCGCAGTCAAGGCCGGACTTCGTCCTCGCCTTTTCATCGAAGAATTGGACAAGGTGCCGACAGTGACCGAGTTCCGCGGCTCGACGATCTTTGAGCTAATCAAGGAAGTAGACGCGCAGGCGGGGCAGATCGTGGTGACTTCAAACTTGCCGGTTGACGACCTCGGACACATGTACGCCATCAGGGACGGTGGGGCATTGCTTCGTCGGTTCTCGGAGGACAACGCCACCGGGGACGGGTTGCTCTACGACTTCTTCCTGCCCCAGGCGTCTGCCTCGAAACCTTCTTCGGTCTGAATCTCCTTGATGGGGAGACGTTTGATCTTTCCTTCCCTCATGCTTCCTCCCAGTTGCAGACGTGCCCTAAACACTATCGAGATGGAGCCGCTCGCCAGCCACATCGCAGGACTTGGCATCGACGCTCTACTCGCAGAAGGCTCTCCCGAAGCGGTTGATCTCATCGCAAACTGCCCTCCCTTGCGGAGATATCTTTCGTTTGCCTCTAAGTTCTGTAGTTGGCACAACCCCGCGGTTTACCCCATCTATGACGCCAATGCCAGAGCATGTTTGTGGGGGTACAAAAAACAAGATCAGTTCGCAAAGTTCCAACAGCAGGACCTCTGGTACTATGAAAAATTCCGCGCAGCAGTGGTCGCGTTCAGAAAGCACTACGGGCTCGATAGTCTCACCTTCAAGCAGTTGGACAAGTTTCTGTGGCTTTCAGGCGACCGGATTCGGCGCACAAACGGCCCAAAATTGAACGCGCCGCCAGAGGTGGCATAACTATCACTCGAATGGTGCGTTGGAGGACAACGGGCGGAGTGAGGCGCTCTCAAGCACCCTATCCCAGCCTGCCAGATCGGCGAGGCCGCCTGCCCCCTCTCAGCGCGGTGGCGCCCTATCGTGACCCACAGGTCAGGCTCGATCGTCCGGAGCACCTAGCTCAATTCAGGCGTTTTCGAGTAGCTCATCTTGATATCCAGCGGAAGCATCGCTGCGATCTTGTCGACGATCGGCAGATTTCCTATGCCCCACTGGGTGCTTAGGGCGCATGTCTTGCCTTCAATGCGCAGAAGTTGGTCGTCCTCCAGGAAGTATCGGCCAGGGTTGAAGACGTAGCCGTCAGAAGTTTTCTTGGCTTCGGCAGCAGCAAGGAAGGCTTCGCCGGAGAGTGTGCCATCCACTACGATCAGGCGCCGGTGCGGCAGGATCGACTCCAACTGGATAAGGGTGACGCCGGCGGTAACTGCGATGGCGACGGCTTGTCTGATTAGATGACGCTTCCCAAGATTCGGGTAGGTCTTCCCATTGACGGTGAGGTCGTAGTGGGTGAAGTCCGCCGAGGACTTGGTCGTGAGCCGGTTTTCTTCCTGCTTCTCCTTGAGGCGAACGGTATATTGCTCCGCTTCGGGCAGGGGGATAATCTGGTCTACCTCGACAAGTGTGCGCTGTTGCAGATTGTAGGGCCTCATGCGAACACAGCGGATGTCGAGGCCGCTGTCGTTTAGCCAGAGAACAGCGGTAGTAAGCTCTTTTGAGAAGTCGGGGGAAACGAGGATTATCCGAACTGACTTGCCGAAGTCGTCGGACGGTTCGGGCCAGCCCAGGAAATCGAGGATTGCTGCTTCTGCTTCGTCGGTTGCCGCCGGATCGCCCTGAAGCTTTGCATGGGCCGCAACAGCCTGCTGGAAGGACATGGTCGAGATCATGGCGGCGTAGCGTAGCGCTTGCAGGTCCATGTGACCGCCGTCCTCGCTGCGCTTGAGTTCGATGACGACGAGGTTCCCCGCTCGATCGACCGCGAGAAGATCAATACGGCGTCGGCTGTCCTCCCACTGGGAGAACTCTTCAGCGATGACGAAGAGGTCATTGCCGATAACTGAAATAGAGCCTTTCAGGAGACGCTGGAGATCGTCGCGCTCTCTGAACGATTGCCCTTGCATGGTGGCCTGCGGGATCGGGGTGAAGGATTCGTGCGTGAGTTCGTAGAGTGGCATGGACGGCAACAGTGTAGGCTAGATGACCCCACGAGGGCGAGGGGGTAGAAAGAATTTAGCCTACTTGACAACTACTCAAGGCAGCTCGATGCACTTCGCGGACGCGGAGGCAGAAATCGGTAGATCATCCATCTCCTTTGAATATGCCCTCAAAGGGCATTCTTTTGCCAAAAATGGCCCTCTACAAGGCTCCTGGGGGCGTCGGCGCATGTCGGCTGGACCTCCAGTACCTTGGGAACGGGATGTCAACGGTCGCCTGCATGTCATCGCCAGGGCCTAGCCAATTGCGGTACCCCCGCGGAGAACTCTACGAAATCTCTAGGCTTGCGTGATCGGGCCGATTGGCCGACACTAGTCCGTAGCCTCCGAATTGTCAGGATTGAGAGCCTGGCCGGCTGGCAACTGCTCCTACATGGCAGACCGTTCGTGGCAATGAGCTATGCTGCCGAACTCCATTCTGGGAGAAGCTGAATGTTCAATCCCGATCCATCATGACTTCGCCGAATGGGCATTTCGCCGACCGATACGCGCACACGCTTGCTGATCGCCCTCCTGCCGATTGGGAGACGGTTGCCGCTCATCTCGACAAAGTTGCAAGCTCAAGTTCCAACTTCGCGGAGGCGTTTGGAGCACAAACGTGGGGAGAGGTTCTCGGTCGCTGCCATGATCTTGGTAAGCTATCAGATGATTTTCAGCATTACCTGCGCAGGTCGGGGGCGGCGTCCGTTGACGCGGGATCAGAAAGCGAGGATGCCACCAAGCAACGAGTTGACCACTCTACCTTTGGCGCTCGCTTTGTTGTAGAAGCCCTGGAGAAAGTTCCTGGTCAACTTCTGGCGTTCTGCATCGCTGGTCATCATACTGGCCTGCCGGACGAGGCGTCCTCCGACGAGGCAACGCAGCGCTGCACGCTTCGGTACAAGCTCGATGCGGCGAGGTACACCATTCCGACGGTCGCTGCACCTGACGTAGCCCTGCCGGCGCTGACCTTACCCCTCAAGCCAGCGGCGGCGGGAAGAGTCGAAGCTCCCTTTCAGCTTGCTTTCTTCACGCGCATTCTGTTCTCGTGCCTGATCGACGCGGACCGCACTCGAACCGAAGAGTTCTGCGATCCTCAACTGGCCGTAGAACGAAGCAGCCTGAGTGCGGGGCAAGGCAGACCGGGGCTTGCCGCATTGAAGGAAGAACTCGATACCAGCCTGCGGAAGAAGCAGAAAAAAGCGCACCCAACCGAGGTCAATCGGCAGCGGTCGATCGTGCTCGAACAGAGCCGCAAAGCTGCCTCATTAAAGCCGGGTTTCTTTTCGCTCAAAGTTCCCACGGGCGGTGGAAAGACCTTATCTTCACTGGCCTTCGCGCTTGATCATGCGCTCATTCACGACCTCCGGCGCGTCGTCATGGCAATCCCTTTCACCAGCATCATCGAGCAGACTGCGGATGTATACCGTTCGGCTCTTGGGCAGTTCGCCGAAGCTGGGCTAGTTGAGCACCATACAAACCTACAGCCCAAGCACGATACTCGCTCAAACCAGTTCGGAGCTGAGAATTGGGACGCGCCACTGGTCGTCACAACCAATGTCCAGTTATTTGAAAGCCTCTTTGCATACCGGACAACCCCCTGCAGAAAGCTGCATAATCTCGCCCGGAGCGTGATTGTGCTGGATGAAGCGCAGACGATCCCGGTTGAGTTGCTCCGACCTGCGCTCGCTGCACTACGCGAGCTTGTGCTCAACTACGGCTGTTCCGTGGTCCTCTGTACGGCCACGCAACCGGCCCTCGAATACCGCGCAGACTTCGAGATTGGGCTCGAAGCCGTTCGGCCCATCATCCCCGACGTGGCGCCTCTGTTTCACGCGTTGAGGCGCGTCGAGGTGCGCACGCTCGGTAGGCTGCCGGACGGCGATTTGGCACCGCTGCTTGCGACGGAGAAGGCAGCGCTCTGTATAGTGAACACGCGGAGACACGCCTCTGACCTTTTCGACCATGTGGTTGAGATTTCGGGGGCCGGCGAGTGCTTCCATCTGAGCACGTGGATGTGCGGAGAGCACCGGCGAGCGATACTCAAGACGATCCGGGATCGCCTCATCGCGAAACAGCCTTGTCGCGTGGTCAGTACGCAATTAGTGGAAGCAGGTGTTGATCTGGACTTTCCCGTGGTATACCGGGCCGAAGCCGGCTTCGATGCGATTGCACAGGCTGCCGGCCGGTGCAACAGAGAAGGTTTGCTGGCGCTCGGGGTGACGTATGTCTTCGAGGCAGACGACAAGCCGCCAGCGGGCCTACTTCGTGCAGCGGCGGAAGCCGGAAGGGAACTCCTCCCTCGCTACCCTGATCCACTTGCACCAGAGGCAATCGAAGCATACTTCCGGCTCCTCTACTGGACCCAGAAGAGAAACTGGGACAAGCATAAGGTTATGGAGTTGATGACGTTCGATCGCGCTCGCGGACGCGCTCTCCTGCAGTTCCGCGAGGTCGCCAGCGCATTTCGCATGATTCGAGACGATCAGTTACCGATCCTGGTCCCCTATGACGCGAAGGCCGTCATTTTGTGGGACAGGCTGATGGACGGCAAAGTATCATTCATACCGCAACGGGAACTACAGCCATACCTGGTCTCTGTCAGGAAAGAAGCCGTGCAGCAGATGAAGAATCGCGGTTTCGCCATGGAGCATGAGTCGGGAGTGTGGCTTCTGCTCAACCGTTCGTTGTACAGCGAAAAGAAGGGTTTGGACCCAGCGTCGTCTCGCTTGGATGAGTCGCTTTGGGGCGTATAGGAGGCGCGAGTGGCATTCGGCATCAAGCTGCACTGCTGGGGCGAATGGGCTTGCTTCACCCGTCCGGAGATGAAGGTCGAGCGCGTGAGTTACGACGTGATGACACCGTCTGCGGCGCGGGGCGTGGTGGAGGCGATTTACTGGAAGCCCGAGATACGCTGGCGCATAGACCGCATCACGGTGCTCAATCCGATCAAGTTTACGTCGGTTCGGCGCAATGAAGTGAAGGAAAAGATCGGCGCGGGATCGGTGGCGAAGGCGATGAAGGATGGCGAGGGCGATCTCGCTTTCTACGTGGACGAAGGCGACAACAGGCAGCAGCGTGCGACGCTGATGCTGCGGAATGTGGGCTACATAATTGAGGCCCACATTGAGATTGTCAGCGGACCGGACAACATCGCCAAGCATCTGGATCAGTTTAATCGGCGTGCACGCAAGGGCAGTTGCTTCACCCGGCCCTATCTTGGGTGCCGAGAATTCGCTGCGGACTTCGCTCTGCTGGAAGCAGATAGCGTCGTGCCTACGATCCACGCCAGCCTTGCCGGCGAGCGCGACCTGGGATGGATGCTCCACGACATCGACTTCGCCGACGAAATGCAGGCACGCTTCTTCCGTGCGACGATGCGCGACGGGGTAATCGATGTGCCGAAGTTCGCGGAGGCGCACGCATGATCCTGCAACGGCTTGCTGAGCATTATGATCGAATCGCTACCACGGGAAATGAAGAGGCTCAGCTCGCGCCACCCGGATACTCGCGCCAGAAGATCAGCTTCTGCATTGTGCTGGAGCCCGACGGGCGCCTGAACCAGTTCAAATCTCTTCAGGAGAAGGTTGGCAAGGCGCTCTTAGCTACGCCGATGACTGTCCCTGGGCAGGGAAAACCATCTGGACAGAACCTCAATCCCTGCTTTCTTTGGGACAATGCCTCCTATCTGCTGGGATGGAGTTCGGACCCGGACAAGATCGCGAGAGCAGCACTGGCTTTCGAGGCATTTCGCAACAGGCATCTTGAATTGGAAGAGCTGATCGCGCATCCGGCCTTCAGCGCGGTTTGTTCATTTCTTCGGGGCTGGTCACCAGAACAGGCACTCGATTACCAGGAGCTGCTTTCGGAGATTGCCACCAATTTCGGTGTCTTCCGCATTGCAGGGGAGATGAAGTACGTTCACGAGCTGGTTACTGCCCCACCCAAAGCAGTGGCGCAGGACTCGGTTTCGGATTCACCGGTAGTCCGCGGCACGTGTCTCATTTCTGGGGTTACGGACGAGATATCCCGTCTGCATGAGCCCAAGATCAAAGGTGTTGACAATGCTCAAACTTCCGGTGCGCTTCTGGTTTCCTTTAATGCCTCCGCCTATGAGTCATATGGGAAGTCGCAGAGCTATAACGCCTCTGTCGGGGCAGTGGCAGCGTTCAAGTACGCCAATGCACTTAATCACCTACTCGATCGGCGGCGCGGCCGGCGCGTATCACTCGGGGACAGCACGGTCGTCTTCTGGGCCGACCACGCGAGTCCCCTTGAAGACGGGCTGAGTGCACTCTTCACCGAACCATTTCCTGGCGAAGGCCCACCGGTTGAAGAGGACCAGGAGCGCTTGCGGCAGGCACGGCTGCTGCTAACTCAGTTGCGCAACGGTGCAGCGGAGCCGGTCGAGCCTGAAGATGGCGAACCTACAAAGTTCTTCCTGCTTGGTCTCTCGCCCAATGCTTCGCGTCTCTCCGTGCGCCTCTGGGTGGAGGCGGACGCGGCCGAGCTGCAGCGCAGGCTTGGTCAGCACTTGCGCGACGTTGCGCTCGCCGACTCAAGGGATGACCGTCTGCTAACTTTGCGGCGGATCGTTGCGGCAACCGGACGTGCAGAGCATGACGCAAAGGGCAGGCTGAAAAGCTTCGACACCAAGGCTACCTCGCCGCAACTCGCAGGCGACTTGGCGCGTTCGGTATTGACTGGTGCGGCCTATCCGCAGTCTCTCCTTGCCACGATGCTCCGCCGCATTCACAGTGATGGAGAGGTGGCCTACGCTCGTGTCGCCGCCATCAAGGCATGCCTGATCCGAAACTCCCGCTTGCGCGGCAATCCATTGGAGGTATCTATGAAGCTCGACCCTTCTGAAAGCAACGTCGGTTACAACTGTGGACGGCTCTTCGCATTGCTCGAAAAGGCGCAGACAGACAGCGCTGGCGTAGAACTGAACTCCACTATCAAGGATCGTTACTTTTCATCCGCGAGCACCACTCCGGCGCTCGTGTTTCCGCGTCTGTTTCGCCTCTCCCAGCATCATCTCGCCAAGTTGGAGACCGGTCACAAGATATCTTACGATCGCCGTTTCGGCGATGTCATGAGACAACTTGACCAGTTTCCCCGCCAGCTTTCCTTGGAAGACCAGGGCAGGTTCGTTATCGGATATTTCCATCAGCGCCAAGACCTCTATACAAGCAAGAAAGACAAGGAAGAAGGAGCCAACGCATGAGCACGCCAGTCCAGAATCGCTACGATTTCGTATACCTTTTCGACGTCACCGACGGAAACCCGAATGGCGATCCGGACGCCGGCAATCTCCCCCGCATCGACCCCGAGACCAACCAGGGGTTGGTCACCGACGTCTGCCTCAAGCGCAAGATTCGCAACTTTGTAGCCGCCACACACGGCGAGGTACCGGGCCAGCGGATCTATATTCGCGAGCGCGGTGTCTTGAATGCCGAGCACAGAGAAGCATATGTGGCTACCGGACAAAAGTCCGAACCTAAAAAGTTGCCGAAGGACGAGCAGAAGGCAAAGGAATTAACCGACTGGATGTGCCTCAACTTTTTTGACATCCGTACTTTCGGCGCCGTGATGACGACCGATGTGAACTGTGGCCAGGTTCGTGGACCTCTGCAACTCACCTTCGCCCGTAGCATCGACCCGATCGTCTCGGCGGAATTTGCGATTACACGTTGCGCTGTGACTAAGGAGAACGAAGAGAAGGAACGAGAGATCGGCAGAAAGTTCAATGTCCCCTATGGTCTCTACCGCTGCCACGGCTTCATCAACGCTTCCCTCGCCGAGAAGACAGGCTTCACTGAAGACGACCTCAAACTTGTGAAGGATGCCTTGAATCAGATGTTCGAGACCGACAGGTCCGCCGCACGCGGCTTGATGGCTCCGGTGCGGTGCGTCGCCTTTCGCCATGAAGGCAAGCTCGGCAATGCACGGGCTGACGAACTCTTCTCGCGGGTCACCGCGAAGCTCCGTCCGGAGTTGAAAGCGGAGAACCGGCCGGCGCGTTCTCGCGCCGATTATGCCATCGAGTTGGGCGCCGTCGAACTGCCAGGCATCTCGGTTGAAGAATGGGTTTCATCCTATCCCGCTACCACTTGAGGGACTGCTGCGTATGGCTTCTACCGGCGATGAAGAGGACGACGCGCTCCCGATCAGCGGACTACAGCACCTAGCTTTCTGTCCGCGGCAGTGGGCGTTGATTCACCTGGAACAGGTCTGGGTAGAGAACGGACGAACAGCCGAAGGGCGGCTACTGCATGAGTATGCCGACCTGCCCGGAGAGAATCGACGGGCAAGTGTGCGGACGGTGCGCGGCATGTGGCTGCGGTCTGAGAGACTCCACTTGACCGGACGCGCCGACATCGTGGAGTTTAGGCCGGAGCCATATCCGGTGGAATACAAGCGAGGAAAGAGCAAGCCGAACGATTGCGACACGGTGCAACTTTGCGCTCAAGCGCTCTGTCTGGAGGAGATGCTGCAGACGGCAATTGAGCGTGGCGCGATTTTCTACGGCAATCCACGCAGGCGGCAAGAGATCATCTTTACGCCGGAACTTCGCGTGCGCACCGAAGAACTCGCAGCCACCATGCACAGCCTCTACCGCAACCGGGAGACACCGCCGGCGCAGCCCGGACCTTACTGCGGCAGTTGCTCCCTGGTCCACGTGTGTCTTCCGCAGGCTACTGAGCATCAAAACGGGGCCGGGCGCTGGGTAGAACTTCAACTGCGTTCTCTGCAACAGGAGGGTTAGGTCCGCCCATCATGCGAAAGCTACTCAATACGCTGCATGTGATGACGCAGGGCGCCTACCTGCACCGCGACGGAGAGACCGTCGCAATCAAGATCGGGCAGGAACTGAAGCTGCGCATTCCCATACATACGCTGGAAGGATTGGTGTGTTGGGGGCAAGTTGCGTGCAGTCCGCCAGTGCTTGGGCTATGCTGCGAGCGGGGTGTCGGCATATCCTTCCTCACCGAGCAGGGCAAGTTCCTGGCGCGAGTGACCGGGCCTGTTTCGGGCAATGTTCTGCTGCGACGTCAACAGTACCGGATGGCCGATGGCGCGGACAGTGCAATGCCCACCGTGCGGACCATCGTGGCTGCAAAGATCGCGAATAGTCGCGTGGTATTGCTTCGCGCCGCCCGCGAGATTTCGGATGAGACTCGGCAAGAGGAACTGCGGGCAGCGGCAAACCAGCTCTCTTGGGCTGGGATGGAGGCTGCGCGGGCACCCTCCATCGAACAGGTGCGCGGCCACGAAGGATCCGCGGGGCAGGCGTATTTTTCGGTTTTCGATCACATGATTGCCGGCGACCGTGAGGCATTCCATTTCAACGGCCGTTCACGTAGGCCGCCTCTGGATCGCGTCAATGCACTGCTTTCGTTCGTCTATGCTCTGCTTCGACACGACATCGAATCTGCGCTTGAAAGCGTTGGTCTCGACCCGGCAGTCGGCTTTCTCCACACTGATCGACCCGGACGGCCCAGTCTCGCGCTCGACGTGATGGAGGAGTTGCGTTCCGCTCTGGCTGATCGTCTGGTCCTGACCCTCATCAACCGACGCCAGGTGCGGAGTTCTGGATTCACTGAGCAGGATGGCGGCGGCATTCAAATGGACGATGCGACGCGCAAAGAGGTTGTCTCCTCCTGGCAACTGCGCAAGCAGGACGAGATCGAGCACCCGTACCTGAAGGAGCGCATTCCGGTTGGGCTTGTGCCATATACCCAAGCTCTGCTCCTTGCCCGTTATGTTCGCGGCGGCCTGGACGCATATCCTGCGTTCTTCTGGAGGTAACCCAATCATGATGGTTCTTGTCAGTTATGACGTGAGCACTCGCGATGATGCTGGCCGCCGCAGACTCCGCAGAGTAGCCCGGCTGTGCGAGAATCATGGCCAGCGGGTCCAGAACTCGGTCTTCGAGTGCCTGGTGGACGCGGCTCAATGGGTAGTGCTTCGGGCGAGTCTCTTGTCCGAGGCTGATTCCGGAGAGGACAGCCTTCGCTTCTACTTCCTAGGATCTGAATGGAAGCGGCGGGTCGAGCACGTCGGCGCCAAAGCTGCCTACGATCCTGAAGGGCCACTCATCCTGTGACCTCTTTGATTGGAAAGCGAGAACCCCTCTCGCGCGGACCTCAAGCGAGCTTGGATTTACCCGTAGA
>Ga0302270_10003290_pt1 | contig 15368 bp, 21 predicted proteins | sample III_Bog_E2_3_FD_198773 | JGI IMG/M metagenome (GOLD analysis project Ga0302270, IMG submission 198773) | Peat permafrost microbial communities from Stordalen Mire near Abisko, Sweden - III_Bog_E2_3 | ecosystem: Environmental > Terrestrial > Soil > Wetlands > Peat | place: Sweden: Abisko... | reverse complement strand
TCGCCGTACCCGCCCGTATAGCTCCACCTTGAACATCCCTCCGGTGTTCCATGAATCCAGCTGCTTGCGCAACTGTCCATGAAATCACTCCCGGCGGTGGCCTGCTTTTACTCCGCCATATACCGCCGCTTACGCGGCGCTACATGGCCTAGTTTTGCACCGGCGCTCATAGAAGTGAACACTTTGCCCGGATACTTGGGATTGACCGGTCACATCTTTCGCGGGTCGAGCATGGGGCGCTTGCCCTCAGCAAGCAGACGGATCGGCTGGTCCGGGCACTCGCATGGATACACGACCCGAAGCTTCGCGGAAAGATGAAGCGATTGAGCCGCCACAAGGCGATTCTTGCGCGCTTCAGTGAAATTCATCCGAATGCTGTCTCGGTACAGATACAGATAGGCCACAATGCAAGCGGCTATTTTTACGATTTCAAGGGCGCCATATAAGGTTTAATAGGGCGCAGAAAGGGAAAAAATGATTGTGTCCGATCCTGCGATTATGCAAGGCACCCCTGTCTACCGGGGTACCCGTATCCCTGTGGAACTGGTAGCGGATATGCTGAGGCAAGGAGCGACCGTGGAAGAAATTGTGGCGGGATACCCGGCTCTCAATTCTGAGAAAATCGCGTTTGCCATGCCCTACATGCTTGCGTTTCCGCGCGGCGACACTTATGCACATCGCCCATGGGCCAGGCAGGCTCCCGTCAAAGTCTCGCGATACCCTTTCACCTCATGATGCAGATTGCCGGGATTTGCTCCTCTGCTTGCTCGCGCCGCGCTTCAAAGCTGCTACAGGAGCGACCGTGTGCGTCGCTGACTTCCGGCGAGCGAGGATTTTGCGGTGTCCACCACTATGAACGTCCTTAATTTCGAAGACTACCCGCTTTCCTAATGCCGTTGCAGCCCGCGTAATGGTCTCCAGTGAGACCGTGGTGTTTTCCGGATCAAGCAGGCGGTCGAGCTGCGATCTGCTGGTCCGGAGTTCACGGGCCATCGCCTGCTTGGTCTTTTGCTGCATCTTCATCGCCTCGGACAACTGCCAGGCCAGGACACGCTTGACGGCAATCGCTTCTACTTCTTCCCGAAGGCCCTCTTCCTCAAGAAAATCATCGAAGCTGGAGCCGCTGTGGGTCGATTTGAGCTTTGTGGTCATTTTGTTTTCATCTCCGTCTCATGCTTCCGCTTATTTTTTCGAGCAATGTCCAGGTCTTCGTTTGGTGTCTGCTGCGTCTTCTTGATGAATCCATGCAAGAGCACCATGCGGCTCTGCACGTCGATATAGAAGAGCACCCGTGCGATGCGATTCTGCGAGAGGCCCGTCCGCACCTCATATAATCCGTTCCCAAGCGGTCGGCAGGTCGGCATTCCTATCGGCCAGCCAAACTCTACGGTTTTGATATCTGCACCGATCCGTTTTCGGTCATCCATCAGAGGCAGGGATTTCAGCCATTCCCGCACAGGCTCGCCACCGGCAATGGTTCGGAAGAAGATAACAGGAACACGTTTGCCTAAAAGATCTTGCTGCGGCTGACCGTTATTCGTACGATTTCCCACTTAGGCAGTGTACCTCATAAGGTACAACTTGTCGAATAAGGCTCAGGGCGAAAAACCTCTGCAAAGGAAATTCCGCTGAGCAGGGACAGTTATTCGATGCCGATCTGAAGCACATAGGGACAGCGAGAGTTGATGAACTTTGTTGCCGAGGCAGAGTATCGGGGCAACTCAATCCGTTGCTCGGAATATTCCCTGCCCTAAGATCAAGTCTCTACAGGTCACCCTGACCAGATTTGACTCGCCACTCATCTGCCCTCATAGCAGAGGGTCTACTGTTGGCTTCTCCTCGTCTCACGCGCTACAACTCATCTGAAACAAACTAGATGTAGTGATCTTGCCTAGCGCATCTGCTTTTTTAATTTTTCGACTGTAGTCAAATTTGTAACAAAAATGCCTCACAGCTCCTCACGAAACATCACAATTCAACAACCGCCACTTTTCAAGTCATTGATTACAGGGGATTTACGCAAAGCCACGCATCTGCTCCCAAAGCAGGCTATCAATATTTCGGCAAACCACTGATAAATATATACTTGCAACTCGTTTTGAATCAGCGCAGCTTGTTGAAATTTGTTGAGATTTACGGAATCGTCTACAGCTATGAGGAAGTGTCTGTTACAAAATTGACTACAGTCAGCCGTGTATAATCTAGTCAGATAGTCAGATTGATTCGGAGCGAAAAGCCATGCCGCCATCTTTAACACGTGCCAAACGATCCCAGTCCGTGACTGGGTTGGAACGCTGGAAGCTCGAAGATGCCAAGGCCAGATTTAGCGAGGTTGTGCGTCTGGCTGGCACCCACGGACCGCAACTGGTTACGATCCGTGGCAAAGATGCCGCCGTGATTATTGCGCCAGAAGCGTATGCGCAACTCTTGCCGAAGCCAAAGGGACATCTGCCGCTAGTGCGCTTCCTGCAAAGTCTTGGTCTCGACAATATAGAGATCAAACGGGAAAAGGACACGGGAAGGGAAGTAGCTCTGTGAAAGGCTGGCTGCTGGATACGAACGTCATCTCTGAGGTCAGCGGAGCTAAGCCAGACCGCAAGGTCGAGAAGTGGATTAACTCCCAACCGGAGCACACCTTGTTTCTGAGCATTCTAACGATTGCCGAATACCAGAAGGGCATTGAGCACCTGTCCCCTAGTGACAAACTCCGTCCGCGACTGCAGCAGGCAGTGATTGCATTGGAGACACGATTTTCTGGGCGCATTCTATCCGTATCGGACCAAATTGCTCTTCGCTGGGGCTCAATCAGTGGAGAGGTAAAGCGTCTCATTGGTCATCCTCCCTCAGTGATCGATACGATGTTGGCGGCAACAGCTATTGAGCACAGCCTGTACCTGGCAACTCGCAATGTTGCAGATGTAGCGAAGAGTGGCGCGGAGGTTTTCAATCCGTGGAAGGATGATCCGGCGCACTTTCCCATCTCGAATTCTTCACTGCGGCGGAGTTGATCCTCTGCACCCTGGGCCATCTTTGACGCAAAGCCTCGAAAGATGGCCGCTAGCTTTGACTACCGTGGCATTAGAGCGCGGAAATTCAAAGTGCTTATGACCCAAAACCCCATCGAAAAGACCTGGTCCGAACTCAAAAACGCTCTTGCGTTCGGCCAAGGCTCGTAGCAAAGAAGCCCTAGATGAGGTCATCACCGAACACCTGCCCGACATCACCCCAGAAAATGCTCAGGCCTGATTCCGCCTCCGCTTCGGTGCTCTATAGCGCAACTGGCAAAATGCTCTAAATCGTATCTTTAGCAGCAATATCATCGCGAAAACGAACCCGAAGGATATTCAAATCATGCTCAATGATTTCCTGAGCATAATCAATTGTGGACTGGGGATCTTTCGGAACACAAAAGAATCTTCCAGAGAGCATGTCTGCTTTGCCGCTGGCTAGATAAAGAAGCAGTTCGCAGCCAATATCAGGCCGATCAAAACGATCATTTGTGAAGATTTCTTCGAGCCAAGGAAGCCATTCAATGCTGCCCTCATGGCGCAATCCCTCAGTCATTGCAGATCGAATCGTTCCCGGATGAATGGAGAAAGCTCGAACGCCACTATCAAAACTTTTAGCCCCAACGCTAGGAATGTAATTTTTAAACTCTTCTGCGAGTAACTCAGTGAATTTAACGACTGCGGTTTTGCTGGTCATGTAAGCGGAGAGGTGCGGCTTATCATGCAGTACTGTACTGCTTCCAACGTTGACGATGCGACCATGTTTTCTACTTACCATCCGCGGCGCAACCGCATTACAGCAGATTACTGTTCCTTTGACGTTGGTCTCCATGACGTGCCACCAGTCATCGATGTTGTGTGACCATGTTGGACCACCATCTAGAATGGTGCCCGCAGCATTTACAATCAAATCAATAGGGCCGATGGAGCGTTCAATAGCTTCCACCGCTTGATTGACTGATTGCTGATTGGTGACGTCCAATGGAAAGGCAGTGGCGATACCGCCAAAACCTTGTATAAGTCCCACGGTCTCATTTAAATGACTAGAGTTACGTGCGGCGACGGCAACACGCATGCCACGAGAGGCCAGGGCTATTGCGAAGTTTCTCCCGAGCCCTTGACTGGCTCCTGTAACAAGAGCGACCTTATTGCGCAACATTGGATAATCAGACATGACGGGTGTAGGCAACCTTATTCCTCGTTTTTGTGCGATTGAACGTCGTTCAATAAGCGCTCAAACCAACCGTTATATTTTTCTTCGACGTTTAGATCAATCTCTTCCCAAAGTCGAGGTTGCTTGATGATGCTTGCATCGACAAACTTTTGCATCTGCTCGTTCGACGGCAGGGTCTTATACTCATTGTGGTAATTGATGAGAGGATAGAACTTCCATTCAGAGTAGTACTCACTAGCGGCCGTAACGGATAGACCGTAGCCCTTCTGAATGAGTTGCTCTCCTTCTGGCGTGGATATCCATTGCCAAGTCTGGATTTGTTTGTCGGGATCGACATAATAGAACGTTTTGTTGTCTGTCGACGGACATCCCGCGAGGACCTTTGATTTTGTATCCTGTTGATCGTCACTGTTATCCCGCCAGGAATAAATACGGAAGCGATTTCTGATTTCAACAGCAGTATCTACATTGCCGCTCTGGTTATGACCGAGGGAAGAAGTTCCATGGGAGCATGCAATTGCCCCTTTGAGAATATGCAAGTAGGTAGCCACGAGAGACTCATACAGCCTAGCTAGCAACTCGCGAAATGGCCGTGGCAAATGGTCATTCATGAGTAAGCCTTTTGTATACGGAAAGAGCATGGCATATGAGAGACCCTTGGCAATCGATTCACTGATTTCTTCTGTAAGACAGATGCTCATGTCGGAGAGCTTAAGCCCAGGGCGAATAATAGGAAGGTCACGAAACTCACCAATGAGCAAGTGATCGGGTTGGCCGATACCTCGCAGCCAATCGCCTGCTTTAGCCTGTGCTGCTGAACCCACGGGCCGCGCAGCAAAAAGAGCTGCTGCCAACACCTCGATTTCTTCCGGAGAGTTCCTCGTGCCCAATGTTTCCCGTAGTTTTTGGGCAAACTGAACCGCCAATTCTCGACTCATGAAGCGAACCGAATTCTTGTAATGGCTCAATGCGGAGGGTGTCACCTGTAGCAGCTGGGCTTGGCTAGCAGCGGTTCGATATGTCTGCTTCCCTTGTTGCTCCAACCCCTCATTGATGAGCTTGAACTCTGTCTCAATCAATTTGATTAGTTGGGTGTTTTCAGCCACTAGCCCTCCTCGCCTTCGGTACGATTTGCTAAATATATCAGAAATATTGTCTATGTCGTGAATATGTGCATAGAAATCCAATATTTGATAAATAGCTCTGCTGTGATGATCCATGGAACTCTACGATCTCTATCACGCCGACGGTCACAATATTTACGATTGACATGTATTCGGTCCATGAGTATCGTATATTATACAAATAGTCCGGGCCCCCAGATCGATTCGAAAAAGAGGTGCTGCTATGACCACCGAAGATCGGCACAAATTCCTTTCAAACCATTCATCAGAAAAGATTTACTTGATTTATGCCAGCGGGCTGACCGGTGGTTTTAAGACCGGACTTCAACTGCTTGAGGCTTCGCGGGAGAGATTTTGCTCCACGACTTTTCCCGATATGATGCCTGCCTGCGCCTTCACCGCGACCATCAGCCAGATCGTGCTGGATTTGAGGACATCAGCAGAGGATTGGATTTCACTATCGGATTTTGGGGACTCGATAACGATAAACGAAGTTCGGCGCTTGGCGAGCATCCATGCTCTCGTGAAGAAACCGGCGAACGGTGATGAGCACAGCGGAGACGGCTTTATTAGGCTTATGCGGGACTTCCCTCTGTGCCGCGCGAACCGGGAAACCTGGTTGCGGGTTCTGCAGTGTGCAACTCGGCTCGAGTGCAACGGAGTTGCCGGATTGGAGGCGACGTATTCCCATCATCTGCTGGATCGATCTTCAGGTCAAAAAGGCGAAATTGTTGTTGACCTCGTCGAAACTGCACCTGCCACGGATCCGAATCCCCTGGAGGCTTTCCTCACGACAGAGAGTCACGAAAATGCCAAACGTGGCGTCGAGCGAGCCGTCGCAATCGCTTATGAGGTATTGGGCGCAAAAGCCGGCAAGAAAATTGAACAGGTCGTGCGCGCTAGGTTAAGCGACCCAGATAAGTCGTTACGCGAGATTTTTCGTGAGTTGGGATATTCTCACAGCGCGGGATTTGACGCTTGGAACCGCGTCAAAATCGAATGGCGCCGACAGCTCGGGCCATACTATCTTGTGCAAAAAAAGAGCCCAGGCAAAGCTGGGCTATAAAAATAGAGTTGGCTCCCACTTCTACTCTAAGTCTTCAGTTGATCCACGCAAGCCTTGATTGTGTCATGCAGTTGCTGCGTCTCTGCTTCTGAGGCACCGTCCGTTGGATGGTTCTCCAGCCACTTGCATTCGGCGTTATGCAGGGTCATAAAACACCCATTAAAGCAAAGCGAGGCATGATCTCTTACATTCGCAGTTATACTCTTTGGCGCTCTTATCATGATCCGCCCTAGCAATTCTTGCGGCAGACCCTGAATAAACGCGCACTTGTCAGATGCATCGTGCCAGGATTGCTGAAATTTGCGCTGTTCACGCCGATCTTGGAACTTACCTAGATTCATAATGATTTCCCCCCTTAAAGTTTTGGCTTGGTTTGGCTTTGGTACCCGAAGTTAAGGAGGGAGTTGCGCAAGTATCGGTGCAGTATGCTGAAGTGTGGATGACCTGAATTAATCGTCGCCCTCAATCAAAGTTTACCCGTAACCCATTTATTTGTCAATGGCTTATACGCTGTGGATGGAAGCGAGCCAAGGCCATGTTTTATTGAGAATTTTGCCACACAGGCAGCCAAAGCCCCACCCTGGAAGATTCACCGGATCCCAAACTGCATCTTGCTATTAGATGCATACAACACTGCATGAGTAGCTATCTTTCTTCGGAACCAGCATCTTCGTGTAGAGGCTAAAGGGTGCGCAAGGCTCGCTTGATCTGTTTCAGTTGCGCGAGTTTCCTCTGCAGTTTGCGGCACTTGGCAGTTGCGTAGCCGGAGTCATGCATGCTCTGCGAGACTCGACGCTGAAGGTCCTGCTGCCGGACACGGAGTAGACGATGAATGTGGACCATAGTGGTGCTCCTTTCTGCTTAGACTAGGGCTGTTGCCGTAAGCAATGCACGGCAACAGCCTGTTCGTTTTACTGGAGTTCGCAGGAAGCAACATCTATGCTGGCAAGCAGCGTCTCCACCTGCCGGTCCAGGCCGTGCATGCGGATTGCGGTCACTTCGCTTTCCAGGGCGCGAAGCTCGCCCTCTGCCTCATCCAGGCATTCGCCATCAATCATTTTCAAGACACTATCGACGCGGACGGTAACCGCATCCCGCTTCTGCTGGTCAACGTAAGGGAGGCTCCCCAGGGATGCGGCTGACGAGAGTAGACGTTCCAGCGCCCACTCAATGCTGCGTCTATGCTGCTCATGAACCAGTGGCACAAGCAGGTAGGCTGTCCGCAAACTGCCGCAGAGTTCATGCAACCGGTCGGCATAGCGGTGCTTTTCCGATTCATCCAGGTTGCCGCGCTTGTATGCATCACGGATCGACTGGATTTCGTCCTGGAGCTTTGTCCAGTGTCTATTGGAGTAACGGTCTTTGAGGTTGACGTTGTTCATGGCTTGCTCCTTATCCGGCTGATCAGCGTTGTAGGTTGTGGGTGGGATTGCTCCCACCCGGTTCTTTGTCTTCAGGCTGCACGCAGCCGGGCAATCCGCGAGAGAACGCTGCCATCCGCTGGCGAAAGCTGGCTTGCAGTGCGCAGGACCTCCAGTGCAGCTTTTGAATTTCCTTGTTTTGACAAATACTCCGCGCGTTCCTTCAGACTCTCGATGATGCTGGTCAGCCCGCCTTTGCTCTTGATGAGAGCGTCCAGCCCTCTTTGAGCCGCATCGGAGATCGCGCGATCCCGGTCACGGCTGAGCAAAAACAGCAGCCCAACAGAGCGAACATTCCTCAGGACGGCGATGTGCCCAATTGCAGCAATGCGGACATCGGGCACTCCGTTACGCACCGCAATCACCTCCAGTACATGCAGAGTTTGCGCCGGCGAGTTGCACCACATCAAACCCTGAAGGGCTAACTTACGTTGATGGGGAGCCACAAACCCGCTTTCAGCTCGCTCGCGGAGCCACTGGATTGCTTTGTCTCCGTTCAGTGTGGCCGCACAAACAACGGCTGCGCGTCGCACTTCGTTGGGTTTGGTAGAGTTAGTGATGAGGTTGAGAATGGCGTCGTGGCTGAAGACGTCCCCACGGCTCTTGAGTTCCCCAAGGATCTCTGCGACTTCCTTGTGGTTGGGCGAGTTTTGGATGATCAACATCATGCTTGGCGTCGAAAGGTACATTGGTGAAACCTCCTATATGTAGTGACTTCTCGTTTGTGTTTTGTCCGGTGGTCCGCTGCTTACTCTGTTATGCCGGATGCACTGCGACCGTATAGTGCTGGTTTATGAAGCTGCCATCCTATCTATTGCATGCAAAGCAGCAGCGATCCTGCTGTCACCGCTGGTGCCACGGCTATGCAGAATCTCCCACAGCCATGCGACGAGCATAACGAGCAATACGCCTATAGCTATCGCCACTATTTCTATTGGGATTTCGTCTTCTCGTTCTTCGCTTACCGTCGTGACTTTTGCCACATGCTTCTGGTTGACCGCTTCCAATAGCGCCACCGAGTGATCTATGTAGGCCAGATCTCCAGCGTAGGAAACATCCTGGCTCAGGCGGTTATCTAGTTTCGCCGCACTCTGCCCTACTTCATCAGGAGAGTTCTCCAAAACAGCAAGGCGGTTATGCAAAGCAGTACGCTGTTGTTGCAGTTCACTTATCCGTTGCTGTGCGCGGGGCGTCAGATAGACATCGGTGCTGATCTGCAATACGGCACCCTCGACCAGAAAGTCGGGAGATGACACATATTCATCATCTGCACGGAAGAGACAGTCGCAGTTCTGGTCATACACCTTCTCCCAATCGTTACCGAAGAGGTTGATGAGGGTATCGCCGTACTGAACCGGCAGCTTGAAGACTTGTTGATTGTTATTAACTGTCTGAGCTTTTGAGGGCGCTCCTGTGAAGATGAGAATCAGGGCGAGGGCTATCAGTGCGATGCGGCGTAAGTTGACCATTTTGTTTTCCTTTCCCGAGAGGCATTCGTTGTGGTTTCACGTAGTGGGAAGCTCTGTACGCTGGTGATGAAATAGCGGCCATTGGCATCCGTCGCCAAGACTGCTGCAACTATGCCTTGCGAAACGCTCATCGTTGCGACCAGCAGGACCAGAGAGCACAGTATCCCTGCAGCATCCTGTGTAATGGGAGCACGGGACCGAAGGTAGAGGAATCGATTCACAATCTTGGTCTTGCGTACAACCTGGACTGCCCTCTGCTGTTTCTCCGAAGAACTTCTCATTGTGAACTGGATACCGACCGCAGGCAGCAACGGAGAGGATTTGATAAGGGCAACTGCGTCTAGCTTGTAGATGCAGTCCAACTCCGCACTGTACCGCACATCCAACTCGCCAGTAGACCGCAGAGCTTCACGCATACGCTCTTCTTGGAGATGCCCATATGAGCATTGGTGCGGCACAGTACGCGGGTTTCCTGAAGTTGTCTTGTTCACGGCGAATGGAGTCATGCTATGCACCTCGCCTCTGTTGCTGTGCATAACCAGGATGGGGTCGCACAGTCTTTTGCTGTAGCCGCGCCAAGCGGTTCTGTGCCTGGAAGTGGCCCGGTGCCATATTGAGCGCCTTCTGATATGCACTGCGTGCGGCCGTGCAATGGCCCTTCTGCTCGAGCCGCCGACCACGTTCAAACCAGCCGGATGCCGACTTGGGCTCCGGCATGGTGGCGACTGCTTCGCATACTGAAGGTTTTGGGTGGGACGGGGCTGACTTCTGTGTATTGAGCGCATTCAGGATTTCCCGTACTTCCGTAGCAACGTCCTCAAAGCATTTCAATGTGAATCGTGTAGCAGCATGCTGTATACGCTGCTCCACTGCAAGCCGGCGAGTTCCCCAGAGCGAACTCCGCTCAAACTTGTCGATTGCGTCACGTAGCCTGTCCCCGGCGCTCTGGCGAGCTTTCAGAAAATTCTGCTCAGCTACGTGCTGTTCCGTGTTCCTGCGCTCGGCTGCTGCTTGTGCGAGTTGGACGGCGTGCTCCATGTCCTCTGGCGTGGAGGCCAATGTGCGCGCCTGTTGTACGGCGGCAACGGCGGCTTGCACTTTCAAGAAGCCGGGTTTGTTATAGGTGGCAAAATCGAGTTCTGAGTACGAAGCGCTTTCAAGATGAACATTCATGTTTTGACCCTCCCATTAACTACAGACTTCTCATCGCAATTTTGTCCGAATCCTCAATCCCGTTTCACTCCTACTACGAGTCAGAGATATCGCCGTTCTCGTTCTCTCCTCCATCACCTGCTTCCATCAAGATGCAAAGAAAAACGGTTTACAGAAGGGGCCGCCCTGGTGGGCAGCCCTTTGTGTTGATGATGAGCATGCGGTGTTTACTCAAAAGCGAACCACCACCGCTGGTTTGCCCCCTCGTGTGGAGCGTACGTATGCACGCTGATGCCGCCTCCGTCCTCATAAGCATCGAGCCGTTCACCACTAGCCATGGACGTCAGCGTGAAACTGTGACCAAGTGCGCGATCCAGCGCAATCTGCCAGCGTTGGTTTAAACCACCGTGGTAGGGCCATAGATGAGTGCGCCATCTATCGTCATCCCAATATGTGTCGATTACGTGACCGTTGAAGCACGAAGCCAGAACAACGCTTCCATCCTCAGCGCGCCTCAGTTCAAACCGATGCAGCGGCGAAGAGTTCGATGGCCAGGTCGGAGAGCAATACAGCGTTGTGGGGCGTTCATATGCGTCACGCACAGCCAGCGGCTTCTCAAAAGCTACGCTGGTCAGATAAACAGGCAAAAAGGGATTTCTTAGCAACCCCGAGTATGCTTGCAGGTCACTCAATGTTTGTTCTTGTGCATCCTGCACGCTCTCCTCATTGGCTACGGCCCACAGCGATCCGAGCAGTGACACTGGAATACGCCGGGCATGATGGCGAAGCTTGTTCCGCAGGCCGATTTCGGTTGCACCGCCCAGCGTGTAGAGATTCTTATCGATGTGTTGAAGGATATTGTCGGACATGATTACGCCTCCCTTTGCGTTTATGGTGCGTTGGTGTTGTGCGCGGCCCGAAGAGCCGCGCAGGACATGCAGAGCAGGTACTACCCAAAAAGCCGTTCCCAGAAGCTGCGTGGTGGTGGGGTATACCGGTAGCTCGGAGCAGGATGACTTTGCGCCCGTATCTTTTTCTCGAGATTGGCGCGGGTAATATAGCTTTTGCAATGCTTTTGATAGCAAGGAAGACAGAGCTTTTTTATGCTGCCCCACGAGTATTGGGTACCTTTGATTCTTCTCCGGCACATCTCGCAACGCGGCCTGGTGCTGGGCTTCGCTGTGCTGCTGGTACGCCTTGCTCTATTACCGCCGTATCTCTTCATGGGTATAACTCCTCTCCTTTTAGTTAAACTGCCTGTGTAACGATGCTTCTACCGGCGCCCTCTCCATGTGGATGTATGGCCGACTACCCTGCCATTGCGATAGATCAGCCTTGCACCCGGGGGAACCCTCTTCGCCCACGCATACCAAGTGGATTTCACGTTCTCGATTACATCGGCTAGCGTCACGTACGCGGACCGGGGATTGTAGCGATTGCGCAGAAGGCGACGCCATAGCGGCACCTTCTGCTCTCTATGGTTCCGGCCATTTCCACGTCTCTGTTTGGACATAATCTTTTCTCCTCTTCGACTCGAATTTGCTCCATACAAGTAATGACTTCTCGGTCGAAGTTTGTCCGGCTTGCGGGCAACGCGGAGAGAAATATAGGGAAGGAAGTCGATTATGCTGGCGGACATATCTAAAGACTTAAAGCGAAAGGGCTGTCCGCGAGGGCAACCCTTCATGGCTGCTGAACAGCACCCGTACAGTTTGTTAGGAGTGTTTGAGGTTAGATCTGCATTTTTGATCTTCTTCGTCAGTCAGCACGTAGGCAGCAATTCCCCGTCCTTCGCGCGCAGCAAGTGCCATGCGATAGTGCCCATCAATAAGCCACCACGAATGGCCGTCGCGGGAACCCGGGCAGGGAGCGTCTTGCATTGGAGCGAAAATCACAGGCTCATTGGGATTGGGAATATGTAACATGTGCTCTTCGTTTAAATTGGAGAAGCCAGTTAAAGAGAGTACGGTATAGCCTTTCTTGGGCTTTGGAACGTGAGCATATTGTTTAACGTTAGCGGCGGAAAGTTGTACAGTTTCTCCTCGCGCTTCCGCTAGCTTTTTTGCTTTGGTGATATCCCATTTCCAGCCCAAGAAACAGGAAACCTCCGGTTCGCGTGGCACTGCAGGATGGAAATCGCGGCGCAGACACATACTCGCGAAAGAGATCGAGCATCTTATCGGCCAATTCATAGCTAATGAAGCGGGAGCTGCCGTGGAACAACCCCCTTATGTAGAAGTCGATTACCCTAAAAAGAATGCCGTTTTTATCAGGCGGCTTACGAATCTTCCAAAGGATCTCGTCAGCAAGTTAACCTCACAAGCCGACCAGGTGTACAAGAAGGTTATGAACGTGCAGTCCGAAATCTCTTGAGGAGGTGAGCAGGAATGGAGCTTGATCTGCATGGCTACCACCCTTCAGACATATGCTGGGATGGCACGCTTGATGAGATAGTCAAACAGGCATGGGAAATGGGGGCCAGGTACCTCACATTGATACATGGCCACGGGCGCAATCGCGGTCTCACTCCGGGATTCGTGAATACAAATACAGGATATTTTGGGCTTGAAGTGCGTCGGGCATTGCGCAAGGATACAACTCTGCGTTCATGGATATTGTGGACCACCCTCAACTGCAGTGATCCGGGATATACAACGGTGAAGCTTAAACCCAATCCCACGCCGAGCCGTACAAAACTGGACGATGACGTGTTGCCTCCCCGAAGTTTTGATAGATAGTCTGCATGTACGGCCATATTTTTAAGCTTTTCATCAAGCGCTGCTTCCCTGAATCGGCATTATTGTCCGCAGGACAGGTCATGCCGCGTCCGGTATTTCATTCGCTCCGAGACGCTCCACCGCTCTGGGCAGTTCCTGATGGCCAACAAAACCACTTATTTATGCGGATATTGTCTGATTGTGAGAAGGGGATAAATTTGGCTGTCGCATACTGCCGACATTGCCATTTCCAATCATTTGAGCGCAGCTTGTGGCCTGGAGGCGAATTTTTACTTGCTTTCTATAGACAACGCTTTACAATTGGAGTCCCCCGGCCCACAGATGAATGTTGGAGGTCTTTTCGATGTGCTTCCGTGTGATTGGTACTGCATACTCTGGGCCCAAATTCTATAGCCGTAAATTATTGGCGGCTCTTTTCTTGGCGGGTTGTCTACAGGTAGCCGTCTTGAGTGGATGTGGTGGTGGAAGCGGCAGCAGTGGCGGTAGCACGCCTGTAACGCCTCCAGCACCATCGCCGACGTTTACGAGCATCAGCCCCACGACGGGCTATGCTGCTGGCGGGACAGCGGTGACAATCACCGGAACAAACTTCCGATCCGGCGTTTCGGTGACAGTTGGGAGTAATGCGGCAACTTCTGTGGTGCTGGTGAATGCAACTACAATTACGGCGGTGACGCCGGCCCACGGAACGGGCTCGGCTGATGTGGTCATTAAAAACAGCGACGCAACCACCGTCACGGCTGCTGCTGCCTTTGCATATGCGGGAAACCCGAAGCCCACCGTCTCCAGCGCCTCGCCCAATGCGATTACCGTCGGGACAGCAAATACGCAGATCTCCATTACGGGCACAGGGTACACGGTCCAATCTACGGTTACGCTGGATGGAACGGCTCTGACCGCAACATATGTTTCGCCCACGCAGATGACGGCGATACTGCCAACGGCTCTCCTGGCGAACGGGCGACTGGCGCGGCTTACTGTCACGAATCTAGCGCCCGGCGGCGGCTCTTCGGATACAGGTGCAGCGTTCATCGTGGGGCCGGCTTTGCCATCCGCTATTTATGGACATACTGCCACTGTTCTCAGTGATAAGCGGGTACTCATTTGCGGGGGAACAGACGGGAGCAATGTAACGGCCAATGCTGAGATCTACGACCCGACGACAAACCAGATCACTGCAGTCAGCGCCATGACGACGCCGCGGTGGCGGCATACAGCGACCCTGCTCAGCAACGGAAAAGTGCTTATTGCCGGTGGATACACCTCGACCTCTGTGCTTGTTGATCTGCAAAGCGCAGAACTATTCGATCCGGCTGCAGGAACGTTCACTGCGATTGCGAATATGGCGACGCCACGCGCAAAGCACACAGCGACATCCCTGCCGAGCGGCAAAGTCCTTTTGACCGGCGGAGCCATTCCATCCGGGGTCACATGGATATACAGTGAATTGTTTGACCCGGCCACGAATACATTTACTGCGGGTCCGCAGATGGCCTCTTATCGTGCAGGAGGTCATGCGGCAGTGGCGCTGAATGATGGAACCGTCCTTGTGCTTGGCGGACTTGACGGCTCCAGCAACAATTACCTGGCAACCGCAGAACTCTACAATCCGGCGACGAATACATTCACCAATGTAGGGTCTATGCAGTCCGCCAGAAGTCTGGCGGCGGCCGTGCGTATGGCGGATGGACGGGTCTTTGTCTCCGGCGGCGTCAATGCGGTAGGCGTTGCCAATTCGGTAGAAATTTATACGCCGTCGACGCAAACCTTTTCGACCATTGCCGGACAGCTAGGCTGGGCCGGATACGCCGAGAGTGCAACCTTGCTGGCGGATGGAAAGGTACTGGTGACCGGAGGGATCGATTATGCGCCATCATTTCCCGGGCAGGGCGGTATCACATGGTTTTCAGAGCTTTCAGCCTATAACTATGCGGCGATATTCGATCCCACTGCGAATATATTTACGCAAATCCCGGGAATGAATAGTATGCGGTCACATGCGCGGACGGCCCTGCTGCCTTCGGGAAACGTACTGATAATGGGCGGAACGGGCGATGCCAGCAAAGGTCTTAGAGCGTGTTTCATAAATAGGTACGGCCTCAAGCTGGGGACTTCTGCGTGAGGCGGGAGATTTGATGAACTTCTTGTATGAGCAAGAAGCGATTCCAGTTGTTGAACGAGGCGCAGTGGGAGTTGATCGGGCCACTGCTGCCTGA
>Ga0302270_10003276_pt1 | contig 15401 bp, 11 predicted proteins | sample III_Bog_E2_3_FD_198773 | JGI IMG/M metagenome (GOLD analysis project Ga0302270, IMG submission 198773) | Peat permafrost microbial communities from Stordalen Mire near Abisko, Sweden - III_Bog_E2_3 | ecosystem: Environmental > Terrestrial > Soil > Wetlands > Peat | place: Sweden: Abisko... | reverse complement strand
CGTCGGGCTCCTGGATGTAGATCCAGGTGTCCTTGATGAGGCCGCTGGTGGACTCAGCGACGTCGAGCTTGTTGGCGAGTATGCCGACGGTGATGAAGTCGCGGTACTGGAGGCCTTCGGCGACTTCGCGCACATTGGCGGGGACAGCAGCGGCGGCGAAAGCGCGGGTGAGGTCGCGCATGGGCATCGTTGAGAGAACGTAGTCGCCGGCGAAGCGGGTGCGCTTGCCGGTTTCACTGACGGCGGAGACAGCGAGGACTTGCGTAGGATCGGCGGGGTCGGTCTCGATACTGTCGACGGTTGCGCCGAGGTGGATCTCGCCGCCGAGCGCGACGATTTTCTCGGCGACGTGCTCCCAGAGTTGGCCGGGACCGAACTTGGGATAGAGGAAGCGCTCGATGAGTGAGGTGTCGGTGGATTTTTGGGAGATGTCGCCGGGGGCGGCTTTGAGTCGGCGTGTGAATGCCTTGCGCAGAAAGTGCCTGAGCGCCGAGGTGAGCGAGAGACCCTTGATGCGCTGCGCGCCCCACTCGGCGGAAATCTGGTCGCAGGGTGTGCCCCAGACCTTTTCGGTATAGGACTTGAAGAAGGTGAGATAGAGCTCCCGGCCGAAGCGGTTGATGAGGAAGTCTTCGAGGGACTTCTCCTTCTGGATGGGCTTGAGACGCGAGGCGACGTAGCTGGCGCCGATTCTGAAGATGCGCAGCGGGCCGAGGTTGGCGAGGGTCGCGGCGCTGATCGTGATGGGGTAGTCAAAGAACTTCCGCAGATAGTAGATGCGGCTCCTGCGCGGGCGGATGAGCATGACGAGATCGGAATTGGCAGGTGGTGGGACAGTGGCTGCAACCCAGGTCTCAGAATCGCGACCTGGGGCACCCAGATCTTCGTCCTCATCGATAGCATCTTCGTGAGTGAGCGGGCCGAGGCCGCGCAGGGGTGGCTCCTCCGGCAGATGTGCGGGAACAGCGACGACTCGCTGCTGGCCCTGGTAGCTGATTTGGGCGTCGGCAGTTTCGGGCGGCATCAGGTCCATCCACCACTGCATCACGCGATCGGACTTGGAGAAGAAGCGGTGGCCGCCGATGTCCATGCGGTTGCCCTTGTAACGGATGGTGCGGGAGATGCCGCCGATCTCCTGCGAGGCTTCGAGCACGATGGACGTGATGTCCGTGTTGCGAAGGAACTCCAGAGCGGCGGTGAGACCGGCGGGACCTGCACCAATGATGATGGCTCTTCTCGACACGCAATTATTGAGTATATGCCGTCACAGAAAGGCAAAGACGAACGCAAAGGGCGCAATGGTAAAGCTCAATGGACGCAATGTTTAAGCTGCGCGCGCCGGGACGACGAAGGTGAGCGTGTCCTTCTTGTCGGCGTCGATGATCACGTTGTCGCCGTGCAGCACGCTGCCGTCGAGGATCTTCATGGCGAGCGGGTCCTGCACCAGGCGCTGGATGGCGCGCTTGAGCGGGCGGGCTCCGTAGGCGCGGTCGTAGCCGGCCTTGAAGATCGCTGCGCGTGCAGCGTCCGTGAGTTCGAGCGTGATGTGGCGGTCGGTGAGCATGTTCTGTAGTTCCTTGAGACGCAGATCGACGATGTGCGTGAGTTGGCTTTCGCCGAGCGGATGGAAGACTACGATGTCGTCCACGCGATTGAGGAACTCGGGACGGAAGTGCTTGCGCAGTTCGTCCATCACGCGGGTCTTCGCGTCGTCGAAGCCGTCTTCGCCTTCGGCCCATGCTGTCGCAAGCTGCGACGCGCCGATGTTGGAGGTCATGATGAGCACCGTGTTCTTGAAGTCGACGGTGCGGCCCTTGGAGTCGGTGAGTCTACCGTCGTCGAGCACCTGGAGGAGCACGTTGAAGACGTCGGGGTGCGCTTTCTCGATCTCGTCGAAGAGCACGACAGCATAGGGGCGTCGGCGGATGGCCTCGGTGAGCTGGCCGCCTTCGTCAAAGCCTACGTAGCCCGGAGGCGCGCCGATGAGGCGAGCGACGGCGTGGCGCTCCATGTACTCGGACATGTCGATGCGCACCATCGCGGCCTCGTCGTCGAAGAGGAACTCGGCGAGGGCGCGCGCGGTTTCGGTCTTGCCGACGCCGGTTGGGCCGAGGAAGATGAAGCTACCGATGGGTCGCTTGGGATCGCTGAGGCCGGCGCGGCTGCGGCGAATGGCGTTGGCCACGGCGAGCAATGCTTCGTCCTGCCCGACGACTCGCTCGCGCAGGCGAGTCTCCATCTGCGTGAGCTTCTGGACTTCGCCTTCGAGCATCTTGGCGACGGGGATGCCGGTCCATTTGGAGACGATCTTCGCGATGTCTTCTTCGTCGACCTCTTCTTTGAGGAGGCGTGTGCGCGCTCCGGGGCTAGAGCCCCCAACCGTGGGCTCGGATGACAGGGGCCTAAAGACCCCTTCTCCCTCCGGAACCGAGGCGGCCAGATCTTTCTCAACTTCCTTGAAGCCGTCCTGCTCGTTGGTGAGTTCCGCCAACTGGCGCTCGGCGGCGGGAATCTCACCGTACTGCAGCTCGGCCGCGCGCTGCAGGTCGCCCTTACGGGTGGCCTGTTCGGCATCAAAGCGGAGTTGCTCCAGCTTTTCTTTGAGTGTGGCTATCTCGCCGATGGCGCCGCGCTCCTTCTGCCAGCGCGCACGCAGGCCGGAGGCTAACTCTTGCACCTCGGCGAGTTCGCGGGTGACCTCCTGCAAGCGTGCCTGGGAGTTGGCGTCGTTCTCGCGCTGCAGCGCGTTGCGCTCGATTTCGAGAGAGACCGCGCGTCGCTCCAAGTCGTCGATCTCAACAGGGACGCTGCCAATCTGGATGGCGAGCGATGCTGCGGCCTCATCCACGAGATCGATGGCTTTGTCGGGAAGGAAACGGTCGCTGATGTAGCGGTGCGAGAGCTCAGCGGCGGCGACGATGGCGCTGTCTTTGATGCGGACCTTGTGGTGCATCTCATAGCGCTCGCGCAGGCCGCGCAGGATCGCGATGGTGTCCTCGACGTTGGGTTCGCCGACGAAGACGATCTGGAAGCGGCGCTCAAGTGCGGCGTCTTTCTCGATGTACTTGCGGTACTCGTTGAGCGTCGTTGCGCCGATGGCGCGCAGCTCGCCGCGCGCCAGCGCGGGCTTGAGCATGTTGCTGGCGTCGATGGCGCCTTCAGCGGCTCCTGCGCCAACTAATGTATGCAGCTCATCGATGAAGAGGATGATCTGGCCGTTGGCCTCGTCAATTTCTTTCAGGACGGCTTTGAGGCGTTCTTCGAACTCGCCGCGGAACTTCGCGCCGGCGAGCATCGCACCGAGATCGAGCGAGACGACGCGCTTGTCGCGCAGAATCTCCGGCACGTCGCCCTGGAAGATACGGCGAGCGAGGCCTTCGACGATAGCTGTCTTGCCGACGCCGGGTTCGCCGATCAGTACCGGATTGTTCTTGGTGCGGCGGCTGAGCACCTGGATGACGCGGCGAATCTCCTCGTCGCGGCCGATGACGGGATCGAGCTTGCCGCGGCGGGCGAGGTCGGTCAGGTCCTTGGCGTATTTTTCGAGCGCCTGGAACTTGCCCTCCGGGTTCTGGTCGGTGACTCGCTGCGAGCCACGAACGGCTTGCAATGCTTTAAGGATGGAGGCGTGTTCGGCGCCTTGAGCGGTGAGCGCCAGTTGCACGGGGTCATTCTTCTGGCGGGCGAGCGAGAGCAGGAGATGCTCGGTCGAGACGTAGTCGTCCTTGAAGGTCTCGGCCTCCTTGAAGGCGCCATCCAGCACCTTGTTCAGGGCGTTACTCAAGCCGGGCTGCGTAGCAGCGCCTTGCACCTTGGGCAGTTTGGCGATGGCCGCGTTGATGTTGCCCTGCAACTGCTGCACGGCGACCCCGACCTTCTCCAGCACCGGAAGAACAACGCCGTCCTGGTCCTGTAGCAATGCCGCCATCAGGTGCAGGGGCAGAACCTCAGGGTTGCCGTTCTCGGCGGCAGTTCCTTGTGCTGCCTGCAAGGCCTGTTGCGACTTCACGGTCAGTTTGTCCCATTGGATAGCCATCTGAAATCTCCCAACTGCTGCTTGCTACCACTACATGGTGCTGCATACCTTTGATGTTCGAAAGAAAGGGGCGAACTCACCTGCGTGAGCCCGCCCTTCCAGTGTTGGGCCCCACCCCCTTTTCACGCAAAATCCTCATACATAAAGACTTTGACTTGGACCTCACCTTGCGGCGGGTGGGAGCGAAAGACCTTCCGCATCTCTGTGTTCAGGCTTAGACCTTCGCCTCAACCTGCTTCGGAGCCTCAGCAGCAACCCGCACCTCAATTTGACGGGGCTTAGACTCGGGCTTCTTGGCGAGTGAGATGCTCAGGACGCCGTCGGCGCTGGTTGCGACCACCTCATCAGGATTCACGGACGTCGGCAGGGTGAAGCTGCGGACAAAGCTGCCATAGCGCCGCTCGATGCGGTGGAAGTTCTCTTCCTTCTCGCCGGTCTGGAACTTGCGCTCGCCTTTGACGGTGAGTATCCGTCCTTCGACGTGGATGTCGAGGTCCTCGCGGCGGATGCCGGGAACTTCGAGCTTGAGGACGATCTTCTGCGCGTCCTCATAGACATCAACAGCGGGCACGAAGTTGCCGGTGGCGAGGGACTCGGTGGCCTGTTCAAGTTCGCCCTGGGGGCGGGCAAAGTCGTTAAAGATTGAGTTGAGGCGATTCTGCAGGACAGCAACATCGCTCAATCCACTGCGGAATGGAACAAATCGCGTCATCGTCATTGCTGGTATCTCCTTGATTCTATGAAGATTTGAAGCGTAAGTATGTGTAGAGGGGAATGAGCTCCCGGCACACAACCTATCTGACGCAGATAGTAGCATAATCGTTGCAGAAAAAGTGATAGAAAATCACTCATATTCCTAGTTGGCTCCCTCCCGTGCCAATCGCCCAAACGAATGAGGCCGGGCAGGACGGGATAGGGATGCTGGATGGCTCCGAGGCAGGTATTCTTACATCTCTACAGGTGGGTTGAGGCTTCATGATTGGCGGTACGTCCGGATTGACGTTATTCGTTCTGTGGTTCACCCTCGCGTCCACCGCACTGGCCGCGCAGGGGCCGGATATTGGGAAAACTGCGACTGCCCCGGTGCAGACTGAGCACGCTATGGTGGTCAGCATCCACCACGATGCGACGGACGCCGGTGTGGAGATACTCGGCGAAGGCGGTAATGCTGTGGATGCGGCCGTTGCTGTCGGCTTTGCGCTTGCGGTGGTCTATCCGGCGGCGGGCAATCTGGGTGGCGGCGGATTTATGCTCATACGCCCAGGCTCCAGGGATCTCGCGCATGGGGAGCCGCACTTTCTCGACTTTCGTGAGCAGGCGCCTGCGGCAGCCACGGCAAACATGTACCTCGATGCACAGGGTAATGTGCTGTCGCAGGCCTCAACCATCGGCGCCAGGGCCAGCGGCGTGCCTGGAACGGTTGCCGGCTTAACCTATGCCGAAGAACACTATGGCCGCCTGGGACTGAAGGCAGTGATGCAACCTGCCATTCGCCTGGCCAGCGAGGGATATGTGCTGTCGGCTGAGGAGGCCGCCGATCTGCGCTCCGGCAAGCTCGCGCTGTTCCCGGGGTCGCGCCGCACCTTCCAGCGCAACGGGAACTTCTACAAGGCCGGCGATCGATTCGTACAGCCGGAGCTGACACGCACGCTTCTGCGCATTGCCGCTACTCCTGATGACTTCTACAAAGGCCGGATGGCCGCCGAGTTCGCCGCCTTTGAAAAAGAGAACGACGGGCTGATTACAGCGCAGGATCTCGCCGCCTATCAGGTCAAGGAACGGACGCCGCTGCTGGGCCACTATCACGGTCTGGACATTCTCACGGCTCCGCCTCCCAGCTCAGGAGGCGTATTGCTGATTGAGATTCTCAACATCCTCTCCGGTTATGACCTGGCCGAACTTGGCGCTGACCGCTCGCCCGCGCAGGTACACCTGATCGCCGAAGCCTTTCGGCGCGCCTACATGGATCGCAGCGATTACCTAGGAGACCCCGACTTCAACGATCTACCGATAGAACAGATGTCTGACCCTGCTTATGCCGCGGCATGGCGCAAGTCGATCGATCCGGTCAAGCCCTCTCCGTCTGCTTCACTGGTACGGCCGGAAGGATTTTTGCCGGCTTTGCCGAAGATTGTTCCTGCGGTTCACGAGTCCCAGCAGACGACACACTTCTCTATCGTCGATTCCGATGGCAACGCTGTGGCATGCACCTATACGTTGAACTTCGGCTTCGGCTCAGGAGTGACCGTGGATGGACTGGGCTTCCTGCTCAACGACGAGATGGACGATTTCACCGCGAAGGCAGGCGTGCCGAATGGTTTTGGCCTGGTACAAGGTCCAGCCAACGCCATCGCCCCCGGAAAGCGTCCACTGAGCTCGATGACACCAACCATCGTCAGCGAGCCGGCCCATAAGAACAAGCCAGGTAGGCTGCGCCTGGTGCTCGGAACGCCCGGCGGATCGACCATCATTACGACCGTGGCGAATGACCTTATCAGCGTGGTCGACAACGGCTTGGACATCCAGTCGGCTGCGGACGCACCACGCTTCCATCATCAATACCTGCCGGACGTTCTGGAGTTCGAGAAGTTGTTTCCGGTCAACACGGTCAACGCCATGCAAGCAGCCGGCTACATCACACGCCGTGCAGGAGAAACTGATGGGAATGATGCTGGGACCTGGGGGGACAGTGAGCTCATCGCCGTGGATCCCGCGACGGGCTTGCTCTCCGGCGGACAGGACCAGCGGCATCATTTTGGCAAAGTTTCTGGTTACTAGTAACCAATCTTGGGTAACATAAAGATTAATCGTTCGCGCATTGCAGTTGAGCTAACCTGTATCTAGTTCCTTCGCGCAGAGAACCTTCCTGAATTCAAGTTGCGAAACGCTCCTATGGATTAAGTCCAGGGAGAGCGGTTGACGCAACTTTACCCGCCGGGGCCACAGTGTCAATTGAGTTAGGTGAGGTTGTTATGGGCCAGCGTATCTGTCGGATTCTCTTATCTTTTATGCTTGCAGGTTCTGCTATGGGGCAGTCCACACAGCTCCCCGCAAGCCAGCTGCATCAGTTTTTGTCGCCTGATGGTCGCTGCAGTCTGATGATGCCGGGGATTCCTCAATATCAGTCTGAACAGGTTCCCCTTAAGACCGGCGAAAACGTGCAGATGAATGAGTACTACATAGAGCTGGAGAACAAGAACGTCAGTTACATGCTGATGTACAACGACTACCCGCCGGACGTCGCCAACCTAACCGCAGATGTGATGCTGGAGCGGTTCCGGGATGGCGCTGTGTCCGGCAAGACCCTGCTCACTGACGAGGCGATCAATCTGAACGGGGTTCCGGGGCGTGCCTTTACCAGCCGCGACAAGGATGGCTGGCTCTATGATGTGCACCAGTTTTTCGTCAATAAGCGCCTGTATCAACTGATTATCGTGACCAACAAGGACTATACGGCGACCTACCGCGATGCTTTTATGAACTCCTTCCAGATTAAGTAGGTGGCGCTGGCAGGGAGTGCGGCAAAAAGATGGTGGGAGACACTTTTGGGGTTTTGCGCTATTCTGCGCGGTAGAGCTTGTCCAGGGCCAAACCGCCATGAGCCAATCCGTCTGAAAGAGATGGCGGTAGAAGCAACGGGATCCGCACCGCGAACATTAACTATGCGAGGCACGATTATGCGCAAACTCCTCAAGCGTCTCTCCCTTCCACTTTTCTTCTCGGCCGTGGTTATGGCCGCAACACAGGCCCCGGCACAGACCGACCCGATGAAGCAGTTCACGGGCCCGGATGGACACTTCAGTGTCATGATGCCGGGCACACCCTCCTATGAGAGCCAGGACGTTCCCCTGCAGGGCGGCGCCAAGGCGCAGATGAACGAGTGGTACGTGGAGATGGATGACCACAACGTCAGCTACATGTTGATGTACAACGACTACCCGCCCGCTTACGCGAACGGCGCGGCCAGCGACATGCTTACCAAGTTCCGCGACGGCGCTGTAGCCGGCAAGACGCTGCTCACCGATGCTCCCATCTGGCTTGGTACTGTGCCCGGGCGGGCCTTCACCACCAAGGACTCTGACGGCTGGCTCTATGATGTGCATCACTTTTTTCTGAATAAGCGGCTCTATCAGTTGATCATCGTTACAGCTCCGGGCCACACGGCGATCTACCGAGATCAGTTTATGAACTCATTCAAAATCCAGTAGTTTTACGGAATCGCGAGGGGATTCACATCGGCAGTCGCCTGATTGCGGTAGGTTGAAGAGATGCAGCACGGAATCTCGACCCACATCTATCTGCAGCAACGGCTAACCCCAGCCATGCTCGACACACTCGTTGCGGGGGGTGTGGGCGCCGTGCAGGTATTCGCCGCACGGCACCACTTTGCGTATACCGACCGCGAGGCTGTGCGCGATCTGGCAGGTTGGTTCCGGTCCTCGCCTATCGCAGCGTCACTGCACATGCCGCTCTTCGCCGAAGATGCACGTTGGACCCGCCACACAGCGCCCACGCTGAACCTCATCAGCAGCAACAAGTCCACGCGCATTGAGGCCATGGACGAGGTCAAGCGAGCGCTCGAAGCTGCGGAGTTGATACCGTTTGGCAGTTGTGCGATCCACCTGGGGCTGAAGGACGACCAGTGGGACAGCCGCGCGCTGGATGACTCGCTGACAGCGATTGAGCACCTGAAGGCGTTTGCCTCGCCGCTGGGCGTGAAGCTGCTGCTGGAGAACCTGACCAATGAAGTCGCCACTCCTGAGCACCTTGTGGAGATTGTGAACGTCGGCCACTTCCATAACGTTGGTTTCTGCCTGGACCTGGGTCACGCTCATCTAGGGCAGTCGCTGCCGGCGACGAAGGACGCTCCAGCGAAGTCCGCGTTGGAGTTGGCATTTGCGGCGTTCGTGCCTGTGGCCGGCAAGATAGCTGTGGTGGACCTGCACGATAACCACGGGGTTCGCGATGAGCATCTGTGGCCGCTGGAGACGGTGGACACAGGCAGCATCGACTGGGCGCGGGTCAGGGAGTTGATGGCCTCATTCCCGGCTGAGACGGTAGCGATGCTGGAGTTGGCACATGAGCTTGGTGATGATCCAGCTCAGGTCGCGGCGAAGGCTGCTTCGGTGTGGCCGCTACTGCAGGTTTAGGCGGCAGACATCGCGCGTAAACTGGAGTTGTGATGTCCCCCGAAACTGTATCCGCTCCCATTACGACGATCGCCGAGATCGGCCAGCATGTCGGCGAGTCCGTCACGCTGCGCGGCTGGCTGTACAACCTGCGTGCGTCCGGCAAACTGCTGTTCCCCATCTTCCGAGACGGTACCGGAACGATCCAGGGCATCGTGCCCAAGGCAGCCGTTCCTGAGCAGGTATTTGAGACGCTGAAGAGCCTCACGCTGGAGTCCTCGCTCATCGTTACCGGCAAAGTGCGTGCTGATGAACGCGCGCCATCCGGGTTCGAGCTGGATGTGGAGAGCGTGGAGGTGACGCAGCGCATTCCCGAGGAGACTCCGTATCCGATTCAGCTCAAGGAAGCTGGTGTGGACTTCCTGATGGAGCATCGCCATCTATGGCTACGCACGCCGCGACAGTCGGCGATCCTTCGCGTACGCGCGACGATCATGCGGGCAGCCGCGGAGTACTTCGATACGAACGGCTACGTACGCACAGACCCGCCCATTCTGACGCCGAATGCGTGCGAGGGAACGAGCGAGCTGTTCGAGATGGACTACTTCGACGACGACAAGGCCTATCTCACGCAATCTGGACAGCTCTACATCGAAGCTACCGCGCTGGCGCTCGGCAAGGTGTACAGCTTCGGGCCGACGTTTCGCGCGGAGAAGTCGAAGACTCGCAGACACCTGACGGAGTTCTGGATGATCGAGCCGGAGGCCTGCTACATGGACCTCGACGGCTTGATGGAGCTCTCGGAGGCGTTCCTGTCGCACATCGTGACGCGCGTGTTGGAGTCGCATCGCGCCGAGCTGAAGGTCATCGGCAAGGATGTGGCGAAGCTGGAGGCTGTGATCGCGACAGACGCGCACGGCGAGCGCGTTCCGTTTCCGCGGCTGAGTTACGACGAAGCGCACGCGATGCTGCTGGAGGCACACGCGAAAGGATTGCTGGAGAGTGAGCATGTGTACGGCGATGACTTCGGTTCACCGGATGAGACCTACCTGAGCAGCCAGTTCGACAAGCCGCTGATGGTGCATCGTTATCCCGCAGCCGTGAAGGCCTTCTACATGCAGCCTGATCCGAAGGACCCAACCAAGGCGCTGTGCCTGGATGTGCTCGCGCCGGAAGGCTACGGCGAGATCATCGGCGGCTCGCAGCGCGTGGACTCGTATGACCTGTTGAAGGCGCGCATCGAGGAGCATGGACTGCCGATGGAGGCCTTCCAATGGTATCTCGACCTGCGGCGCTACGGAAGTGTTCCGCACTCGGGGTTTGGAATGGGAATCGAGCGCTGTGTGGCGTGGATCTGTGGACTGGAGCATGTGCGCGAGACGATTCCATTTGCCCGAACATTGAACCGAATTTATCCGTAGCCTCGATGTAGTTGTAACCCTCTGCTCGGAAGTCCATCTAGAACCTCGACCAGTGCGTCACATCACGCGGGTGAATCGATAGCCTGCTGCGCCTAGAGCTGCCAACAGCTCGTCTACCTGCTCACGTCCGCGTGTCTCCATGGTGATGTCGATGGCGGTATCGCCAAGGTTCACACCGTAGTACGCGCGGTTGTAGAGTGTGTCCACGATATTCACGCGGTGGCGGGCGATGAGCTCGGTCAGGTCCTTCAGCGCGCCGGGCTTGTCCAATAGGTGGATGCGCAGACGGATGATGCGACCATCCTGCAGCAAGCCGCGCTCGATGATGCGGCTGAGCAACGTGACGTCAATATTGCCGCCGCAGACCAGAACGGCGGTCTTGGTGCCTTTGGGCAGCGACGTTCTGTGTTGCAGCAGCGCCGCGAGCGCGGTCGCGCCAGCGCCTTCGGCCAGGGTCTTCTCCCGCTCGAGTAGGGTCAGAATCGAGCTCGCGATCTCGTCCTCGTCGACGGTGACGATCTCATCCACGTAGCGCTCGACAACGGGAAAGGTCACATCGCCGGCTCGCCGGACGGCGATGCCGTCGGCGATGGTGGTCGCGGGCTCAAGCGTCACTGGATGGTGCTGAGCAATCGCCTCCTTCATGGAGGGCAAGCGCGCAGTCTGCACGCCGATCACGCGGACCTTCGGATTGGACTCCTTCACCGCACAGGCAATTCCGCCAATCAATCCGCCTCCGCCGATCGGCACGACCACAGCTTCCAGGTCTTTGACCTGTTCCAGCAGCTCCAGGCCGATGGTTCCCTGTCCAGCCATGACGAGCGGGTCGTCAAACGGATGGATGAAGGTCATCTTCTGTTCGGTGCAGAGTCGCGTGGCTTCGGTGCAGGCTTCCTCGTAGTTCGCGCCGTGCAGCACGACCTCAGCACCGAAGCCTCGGGTCGCGGTGACCTTCACCAGCGGAGTCGTCAGCGGCATCACGATGACCGATCGGATGCCGCGCTGTGTTGCGTGGTAGGCAACGCCCTGCGCGTGGTTTCCAGCGCTCGCGGCAACAACGCCGCGCTTTGCCTGTTCCGGCGTGAGCATGGCAATGCGGTTCAGCGCACCGCGCTCCTTGAAGCTGCCGGTCATCTGCAGGTTCTCGAGCTTGAGGAAGATGTCTTGTCCGGTGATGCGCGAGAGCATCTGCGAGTGCATGCAGGGCGAGTAATAGATGGACGTTCTTATGCGTTCGCGGGCTGCGAGGACATCGGCGAGCGTGACGGTTAGAGGTGTGGAACTCATCGTGACTATCGTATCCGTTTAGCGGTTGAACTGCGTCTGTTGCCTCTCGCGGTGGCGTTCCAGCGCCAACTCAATCAGCCGGTCCATGAGCTGGGAGTATCCAAGGCCGCTTGCGGCCCAGAGCTTGGGATACATACTGATGGAGGTAAATCCGGGCAGCGTGTTCACCTCGTTCAGCACTATCTTAGCCGGTTTGACCTTTCCGCCTTTGCCGCGCGCAGCAGGAGCCATCAGGAAGTCCACGCGTGCCAAACCTGCGCAGTCGCAGGCGCGGAAGGCAGCAATTGCCATTGCGCGGATGGTCTTCGACTGCGCGGCGGTGAGCTTCGCGGGGATGATGCTGACGCTCTCGTCGGCGCCGTTCAGCTCGTACTTTGCCTCGTAGTCATAGAACTCCTTGGCTGGGACGATCTCTCCCACAATCGAGGCCTCAGGATTGTCGTTGCCCAACACAGCGACCTCCAGCTCGCGGGGCTTTACGCCAGGCCCGCCAACTCCCTGCTCGATGACGATCTTGCGGTCAAAGCTCGCGGCGAGATCCATTGCAGCGGCGAGCGTGGCGCGCGACTTGACCTTGCTGATGCCGACCGAACTGCCGAGGTTCGCGGGCTTGACGAAGACTGGGTACTTGAGCGCCTTCTCCATCGTGCGGATGCAGCGTTTGGGATCGGACTTCCACTCGCTGCGCAGCAGGGTTACGTGCGGCGTCATCGGCAAGCCTGCGGAGAGAAACATGCGCTTCATCGCGTCCTTGTCCATGGACGCGGACGAGCCGAGAACACCCGAACCGACGTAGGCGATGTCGGCGAGCTCGAAGAGGCCCTGAATCGTTCCATCCTCGCCGAAGGTTCCGTGCAGGACGGGAAAGACCACGTCGAGGCCTGTGCCCAAGGCCGGCTCGGCCGCGGCTGCGGCGATGCTCAGGCCTGTCTCGTGCGTCGACGAGCTTGAGGCTGCGTCGCCGAGCAGATGCTGCGCCTCGCTGCTGGGCAGCCAGCGACCGCTCTTGCTGATGCCAAGCTCCACAACGTCATACTTCTTGCGGTTGATCGCCTTCAGGATGGATCGCGCCGAGCGCAGCGAGATCTCATGCTCGCCGCTCTTGCCGCCAAACAGAATGCCTACGCGCAGCTTCTTCTTTGCCATCTCACTCTTTCGCACTTACACGTTGAACTTGAAGAACAGAATGTCTCCGTCTTTCACGACGTATTCCTTGCCCTCAGAGCGCAGCAGGCCAGCTTCCTTGACCGCCTGTTCGCTGCCCAGGCGGAAGAGGTCTTCGCAGGCGTAACAATCGGCCTTGATGAAGCCGCGCTCGAAGTCGGAGTGGATTACGCCTGCGGCTCCGGGAGCTTTGGTGCCGCGCTTGATGGTCCAGGCGCGAACCTCCTGAACTCCGGAGGTGAAGTAGGTAATCAGCCCGAGCAGGCGATACGCGGCGTGAATCAGGCGGTTCAATCCGGGCTCTGCAAGGCCCGCAGCGTCGAGGAACTCCTTGCGTTCGCCGGGCTCGAGCTGGGCGATCTCGGCCTCAATCGCGCCGCAGATGCGGACGACTTCAGCGCCTTCGTCCTTCGCGCGGGCTTCGACGATGGCGGTGAACTCGTTGCCTGCGGCGATTCCGGCTTCGTCCACGTTGGCGACGTAGAGCTGCGGCTTCATGGTTATGAGGAAGAGGTCGCGCGCGATGAGCTTCTCGTCGTCCGTGAGGTCCGCAGTTCGCGCGGGTTTGCCGGCGTTGAGCACGACGAGCAGCTTCTGGATGGTGGTGAGCTCAGCCTTCTGCGCGGCGGTTGCGGACGCGGGCTTGGCTGCCTTTTCGGCCTTCGCCAGGCGCTTTTCAACGGTCTCCAAATCGGCAAGCAGCAGCTCGGTGTTGATGATCTCGATGTCGTGCTGCGGGTTGACAGCGCCAGCGACGTGAACGACTTCGGGGTCGGCGAAGCAGCGAACGACGTGCAGAATCGCGTCGGTCTGGCGAATGTGGGAGAGGAACTGGTTGCCCAGACCTTCGCCCTTGCTTGCGCCTTCCACGATTCCCGCGATGTCCACAAACTCCATTGTTGTGGGGACGATCGAGTTCGGCTTGACCATACTGACGATGCGGTCCATGCGCTCGTCCGGAACAGGCACGATTCCCACGTTCGGATCGATGGTGCAAAACGGGTAGTTCGCGGCCTGAGCTTTGGCGGCTGTGAGGGCGTTGAAGATGGTGGATTTGCCGACGTTCGGCAGGCCGACGATTCCGCAGTTCAGAGGCATGGTTGGAGATGTTTCCTTCTCCCTTCTATTGGAACATGGTCCGCGCTCAGCGAGCGGCGAGTCGTGTCACGCGTGTGGTTCATCCAATGGGTTATGCAGGTTGGCATTGACAGCTTCGTAGAGACCGTTCTGGGCTCCAAACAGCCGCAAGGCGAGCTTGGCGCGCAGCGCGTGCGCGAGCTGCTGGAAGAGGCGGAGCTCGCAGATCGCTCCGGGATTGACCTGTTCGCCATCGGCGAGCACCATCGCGAGGAGTACATTGCGTCGTCGCCGGCGGTTCTGCTGGCTGCGGTGGCGGCGCGAACCCGCAATATCCGGTTGAGCAGCGCGGTTACGGTGCTGAGCTCGGACGATCCGGTTCGCGTCTTCCAGGACTTCGCGACGCTGGACCTGATCTCCAATGGACGTGCGGAGATCATCGTCGGCCGCGGTTCGTTCATCGAGTCCTATCCGCTGTTTGGCTATGACCTGAAGCACTACGACGAGCTGTTCGCCGAGAAGCTCGACCTGCTGCTGGCGCTGCGCGAAGAGACCTATGTTCACTGGTCAGGCAAGCATCGCGCCGAGCTGACGGGACAAGGCGTTTGGCCGCGTCCGCTGCAGGCCAAGCTGCCGATTCGGCTGGGCGTTGGCGGAACGCCAGCGTCGTTCGTGCGCGCCGGAACACTGGGGCTTCCGCTGACGGTCGCGATCATCGGCGGCGAACCGCATCGCTTTCGCCCGCTGATTGAGCTGTATCGCGAGGCCGGAAAACGCGCTGGACATTCGCCGGATGATCTAGACGTTGCGGTTCATGCGCTCGGCTTTGTCGCCGACAGCACCGAAGAGGCTGCCGAGACGCTTTGGCCTGCGTACTCGGCGACGTTTACGCGCATCGGGCGCGAGCGCGGTTGGCCTCCGGCGACGCGAGCAGCTTACGATGCGCAGCGCGGCGAGAGCGGAGCGTACTTTATCGGCGATGCGGAGACCGTTGCGCGCAAGATGCTGCGTGTGAGCGATGCGCTCGGCAGTGTTTCGCGCGTATCGCTGATGATGAGCGGAGGTCCTTTGCCGCATGCGAAGCTGCTGCGCGCGATCGAGTTGCTGGGAACGAAGGTTCGGCCGCTGGTGAATGTGGTGGATTTGCCACAGTCGGTTGTGGGTGCGTAACGAGGGGGGTGCCCCCCTTGTTTTTTCCACAGGGGTCTCTGGAATCAGCGGTTTAGCGGGTGACTTCGGGGGCAAAGTATTGATGATAGAGACTTTATTTTCAAAGTATTGATTCTC
>Ga0302270_10003275_pt1 | contig 15401 bp, 14 predicted proteins | sample III_Bog_E2_3_FD_198773 | JGI IMG/M metagenome (GOLD analysis project Ga0302270, IMG submission 198773) | Peat permafrost microbial communities from Stordalen Mire near Abisko, Sweden - III_Bog_E2_3 | ecosystem: Environmental > Terrestrial > Soil > Wetlands > Peat | place: Sweden: Abisko... | reverse complement strand
TTTAGACCGCCGGTCTTGGGAGGGTCCACTGGGAACACCCGGACCGGAGCAATCGCCGGAATCATCCCCGGCGGGGGCGGCGGGGGCGGAGCCATCGGCGCAGCCGAAGCTTGCGGCGCGGGTTCCGCATTGCCGAGCGACGACGAGACAACTGCCGAAGCCGCAACCGGAGCGGCGACGGTCGATGGCTGGGCGGCAGCCAAATCCGCCGCGCTCAATACACCTTTACGACTGAGCGTTTCCACCAGAAGCTGGAATTGGACTCCAGGGGCTGCGTTTTGGATGGCGTTCGCCTCGGTCGGCACCAGAACACCTTTTTTTATCAGGGTCCCGAGCAATGCCGCGAAGTTGGTATCGCTGCCGCTCGAGGCTGGGCTCAGGCTCGGGCTGGGACTTGGGCTTGGGTTTGCCGCAGCGGGAGCGACTGCTGCACTGCTGGTGTTGGCCGCATTTTCATTGGCGGGTTTTGTGTCGTTGTTTGCTGCCATCACGGGCACGGCTGCGATGGCCAAGATGATCAGGTGCGACAGCCATTTTTTCCGCGTGAACATAAATTTCGCCTTCAACATAAGATGGTGTCTCCTTCCGGTCGGGCATTTTAGCATGTATCAGCACATGGTTGGCAATCCTGTGAGTTTTTCAGAAACCACGCTGTGATGCCAGTCACGCTTTCGCGTGATTTGCGGTGTAATCTGAAAATCAAACAGCACGCTGTGATGTGATCCCCATCACTGACGAGGATTTTCTCGCGTAGCAAAATCCACGCGTCCTATAAGTAATGTGCCGCACCCCTGTGGAGGTTCCGAAATGAGCGCTCTCACCACACCGAAGACCGAAGACATCTCAAACCTGCTGGTCATGGATCAGGAGTACCCCGCGCCCGCGATCGTGACCCGTAACGTTATCGAGAAAGACTGGCAGGGAGAATGTGCCCGCGCCTTGAAGGATCCCGACCGATTTTGGGGGGATTACGCGGCCAGCTTTTCGTGGTCGCGAAAATGGGACAAGGTGCTGGAGTGGGATGGCGTGCATCACAAGTGGTTCACCGGGGCCAAAACCAACATCACGATCAATGCCCTGGATCGTCATGCCAACTCCGACCGCTGCAACCGCGCCGCTTTCATTTGGCTGGGCGAAGACGGCAGCGAGCGCATCGTCACCTATGGCCAGCTCTATCGCATGGTGTGCCGGTTCTCCAACGGTCTGAAATCGCTGGGCGTGGTGAAAGGCGACCGGGTAATCATCTATATGCCCCTGACCATCGAAGGCGTGGTCGCCATGCTGGCCTGCGCCCGTATCGGCGCGATTCACTCCGTCGTCTATGCCGGCCTGGGCCACACGGCGCTGCGCGACCGCATCACCGACGCCGAGGCCAAGGTTGTGATTGTGGGAGACGTGGGCTTCCGGCGCGGCAAGACAGTCGCGCTCAAGGCCATCGTCGATGAAGCCGTGGACAACCTGGAATGCGTCGAGAAGATCGTGGTGTATTCGCGCGGCAAAACCGAACTGACTGGCCCGCGCGAAATCGACTTCAACGATCTGCTCAAGTTTCCTCCGGAGTGCCCCGCGGAGGAAATGGACGCGGAAGATCCGCTCTTCCTGCTTTACACCTCGGGTTCCACCGGCAAGCCGAAAGGAGTAGTACACGTACATGGCGGGTACATGGTGGGAACGACCTACCATTTGGCGAGTTACTTCGATGTGGGCGAGCGCGACATCTTCTGGTGCACATCCGATATTGGCTGGGTCGTTGGCCATTCCTACATCACGTATGCTCCACTGTGCGCGGGGGTGACTACGCTGTTCCGCGAAGGGGCAATCGACTATCCGAATCCGGGAATCGCCTGGGAAATCGTGGAAAAGTACGGCGTGACCAAGATGTTCACGGCACCGACCGCATTGCGAATGTTCATGCGATTTGGCGAGAGTTATCCGGCGGCGCACGACCTAACCAGCTTGCGCGTGATCGCCTGCGCGGGAGAGCCGCTGAATCCTGAGGCCTGGCGCTGGGCGCAAACCCACCTTGCCGGCGATGGCAAGTGGGGCTACGTCATCGACAATTGGTGGCAGACCGAACTGGGAGGCCCCGCGCTCGGCACTCCGCCGTCAATGGCGATGCGTCCGGGAAGAGTGGGCGTAGCCGTACCCGGAGCTGAAGCCGATGTGCTCGACGAAAACGGCAAATCCGCTCCTGCGGGAGTTGGAGGCCGACTGGTGCTGAAGCGGCCGTTCCCCCACATGCTGCGCACGGTCTGGGGCGATCCGGCACGCTATGAACGCGACTGGCAAACGATTCCGGGCTGCTATGTGACGGGCGACGTCGCGACCAAAGATAAAGACGGATACATCGCCGTACTCGGCCGCTACGATGACGTGCTCAACGTCGCCGGACACCGCATAGGCACCGCCGAGGTCGAAAGTGCGCTCGTGTCGCATCCTGCCGTGGCGGAAGCGGCGGCGATCGGTGTGCCCGATGCGATGAAGGGTGAGAGCATTAAGGTCTTTGTGCAAGTGCGTTCCGATCATGTGGCTTCCCAGGCATTGTCGGCGGCATTGATCGAACACGTTCGCCGGGAACTTGGACCAATCGCGACTCCCTCTTCGTTGGAATTTGTAGCATCATTGCCGAAGACCAGGTCCGGAAAAATCCTGCGGCGCTTCTTGAAAGCCAAAGAAGCGGGCGTTGACGCGGGAGATGTCTCCACGATGGAAGGCTGAGAGTCCTACGTTGGTCAAGCTGAAGGCTGAACACAAGAACGCGCGGATTATTCCACGACGAGCGCGCCTTTCCGCCTGCTTCTCGTTTTACGGCTGATGGTCGCAGAGCGGTTGCGTCCCTGCCCGCCAGGTTTGCGGCCGCGTCCTTTGCTTGAGGCAAAACGCCGATTTGGGCTAGAATCAGAGCGCTTGCTGGGTTCAGGCACAGTTGGATACTCCCCTCCGCGAACCCGCGCACCCAACTCTTCGATAGGAGTGCTGCAGTGAACGACCGTGTCTTGCACCGCGCGGCCCACCGAAAAGCCCCCAAGATGCGAACCTGGTATCGGCGCAGGCTGCGTCTGGAGCGTGCCGTATTGGCCGCAGCCGCTGTGGCGCTCTTAGTCGTGATCTACTTCCTAGCCGTGATCGGCTACCAAATGGTGACTGCTCCCCCTGCGCCTCAGCCTCCACCGGAACAAGACCTAGGAAAGATGTTCGAGCCCATCCCGTTGCGGACCGTTGGCTCTTCATACACCTTTCAAATTTCTTGAATTGAAATAGTGAAAGAATGGCGGGGACGACGAGACTCGAACTCGCGACCTCTGCCGTGACAGAGACGCTGGCCGATGTAACTTATTGGAACTTAACGGTACTGACAGCCCGTTCTTAGTCCTTTAAGGGAACTCACGGGAACTCTGTGGCCGGCTTATTGGACCCAGATCGGACCCAGATTGTCCGATCTAGACGAAGGTGAATGATTCCGCAGTTCTGCCAGGATCCGGTCTGAGCTAGGCTAGAGGGAAGTACGGTAGTTGCGCTGGAGGGAGACTCAGCAAGAAGTTCGTGCGCTGTGTCGCTACTCTGCCTGGCACGGAATCTTCCGGAAGCCCAGGAAGATAAACCGATGAGCAATTGACAGTTTAATGACAGGTACAGCACTCTTGGCCAGCAATCCGATCCCGGGATCGTCACCGCTACCGTAGCCAGGCGACAGGTGCTACATTCAACGCGATGCGTTCTGACATCGAACAAGCAGTCCAACTCTTGCGACAGGGTGACGATGCCGCTTTGGAGCAGGCCTTGGCTCTACTCCAAAATACCGTGTTCTCTTTTAGCATGCGTGTCTGCGGCCAGCGCGAGGACGCTGAAGACACCATGCAAGAGGTGCTCGTGAAGTCTGTTCCCTATCTGCCCAAGTTCGATAGTCCGAAGGCGCTCGTCGTGTGGCTTTATAAGGTCGCAAAAAACCGGTGCCTGATGAGCCGCCGCAAAAGCAAGTTCGCTCCGAAACAGGAGCTGTCTCTTGAAGAACTCATGCCCGATCGCAAAGAACTGGAGACACTGAGTGCCGAGGGCAGCGTCAATCCGGAAATGTTCGCGATCCGAAGCGAAGAGGCGGAGCGGTTGCGCGAGGCAATTCAGAGACTGCCGGCGCAGTATCGCATAGTCCTGGTCCTGCGAGACATGGAAGGACTCACGGATGAAGAGGTTGCGGAGATCACGGGCCTGCGCTCAGGAACGATTCGCGTGCGCCTGCACCGGGCGAGGCTGTTTGTTCGCAAGGAATTGATGAAGACACGGGAGCTGCGCCTCGGCCGGAAGATCGAATCTGTCGCTTCGCGGGCTGCGGCTACGGAGAAATCCAGACCTCCTCGTTGTAAGGCGATGTTCGCGGAACTTTCGAACTATTTGGACGAGCAGCTCGACGATTCCTTGTGCGAAGAACTGGAGAGGCACCTCGACGGTTGTGGTCCCTGTCAGGCCTTTCTTGCCAGCTTGCAAGCAACGATAAACGATTGTCGCCGGTTGCCGAGTCAAGCCCCGAATCGCGCTACGGCGAGCAAACTACGGAAGGAACTGCTACAGCAGTACGAGAGCGCCCTATCCAAGACGACTGGCTAGTGAGGAAACAGTCTCCTCATGCCCTGATACGCTAGAGCTTCATTTCGTCCGCAGCAACATTGTGATTTCCCTTTCAAAGACCGCGATGTCGGTAGCGCCAATGTGTTTGGAGTAGATACGGCCATCGCGGCCTATCAGGAAAGCAATTGGCAATCCCAGAACTCCTCCGTAAAGCTCGCCAGTCGAGGCGTTGCCCATCACTACCGGATAGTTCATCTTGAACTGCCGGTAGAAGTCGCGGACGGGTTCCGGACTATCGTCCATGGAAACGCCAACAATCTGTAGTCCCTGATCTCGATACCTGTTCTGCAATTCCACAAAATGCGGGATTTCTTCCCGGCAGGGATCGCACCAGGTTGCCCAGAAGTCCAGCAAAACCACACTACCCCGGTAGTCCGAAAGATGGAGTTGCTGTCCGCTCAACTGCGGAAGAGAAAAGTCAGGAACTAGAGAGTGCTCGGTAATTGTGGCGCCGATGCCAGGCCGTCCGTGATGACGGGCGACGAAATAGAGTCCAGCAACGATGGCGATCGCCGCGATGCCTATCAGGATTCTTTTTCGGAGTGTCGAGCGCAGAGCCTACTCTCCCTTGGCAACTGGATAGCCCTTATTCACCCAATCTGCGCCGAAATTGTCAGCGATGTAGAGCACCTTGACGTTGGCGAAGCCCATGGCGCGCAGCGCGTCGTCGGCAGGCTTGACGTTCGGACAATGGCTCCAGGGGCAACAACCGCAATAGATCACGATGAACTTCTTTCGGGGTAGAGATTGAACGTGTGCGCGCAGTTGCTGGAGGCCGATCTCGCTGGAACCAGGACCGATGTACTCGGAACCGGGAATATGCGCCTGCTCGTACAGAACGTAGGAGCCAACCTGGATCATCAGCGGCTTTTCGCCCTTCGAGGACTGAAGGATCTTGACGAGTTCTTCCGGATTGATCAGCCGTGAAGCAGGTATCAAGCTTGCTTGGAAAGCAAAGACGCCGGAAACCAATATCAACAGCACGATAGCGGCGATGAGGACGACATTGCGATGTTTGACGGGAATGTTCATTTAGGTTCTCAGCACATTATCAATTCTTGATTGCCCGACCCGCAAGGCATTATCAGTACTGCTTTGGGGAGTGGGTCAGATTGAGATGAGCCCGAGGCGGATGAGAGCGAGAGAAGAGGTCGCCACAATTGCCCAAAGCAAGATTCCCTGCAGTAAAGGACGCACGCCCACTTGTTTCAATGTTGCTTTTGAAATCCCTGTGCCGATCAGATAAAGAGTAACCGTCAACCCAGTCTTTCCCAGAGTGCTGAGTTTTGGATAGAGAGAGCCGAACAACGGCAGATAGGTGCCAGCAACCGCGGCAAGGCAAAAAAGCAAGATAAACCAGGGCCACTTAATCCGGGACTTGCTCTTTTTCAGGATGGCCACCGCAAATGCTACGGGAACAATCCACAGCGCTCTGGCCAGCTTGATCGTGGTCCCGATCATCAGCGCTTGGGAGCCGTATTTTGCGGTTGCGCCTACCACCGAACTGGTGTCGTGGATGGCGAGGGCGGACCACAATCCGAATTGAGATTGCGTCAGGTGAAGAGCGTAGCCGACGACCGGAAAGAGAAACAAGGCAACCGAATTCAGCACGAAGACGGTCCCGAGTGAGACGGCCATTTCCTCTTCTCCTGCGTTTACGACTGGCCCAACGGCGGCAATCGCACTCCCGCCGCAGATGGCGGTACCCGCACTGATCAGGAGCGATGGTATGTGTTGCACCTTGAACAATCGTCCAATTCCAAGACCGAGGAGCATGGCAAAGCTTATGCTGAGCGCGGTGTATGCGAACCCGGACCTGCCCGCGCGTACAACCTCGTGGAGGTTCATTCCGAAGCCCAGGCCAACTATGGATGCCTGCAAGAGGAATGCGGACAGCTTCTTAGCGTCGAGGTGATATGGGTGGGCGAACGACATACCGTAGATCAGCCCGGCCAGGAGTGCCAAAGGAGTCGAAATGAGCCCACTGGCAGCGACGACAAGGCCGACGAAGAAGATATTTTTGGTGTTCATGGAGAACTCAGTCTCCCAGTACAACAACTAGAGCCATCGAGTGACCTCCGGCGTCCGAACACGAGCAGACAACGCAAAACGAGCCTGCTTCTGAGCAATAAATGCATCTGCGGCAATTTTGTTACAAAGATTTATTCCGGCTGGAAACTGGGAGTGAATATTTCCTGTAACAAACCCGGGCGTCTTGCATTTATTCGAGTGGTTCTCAAGAAGAAGGTGTAGGAGGCAGTCATGATCAGCGCCAAAGTTGAGCTAAATCAGCCACTTAGAACAGGGCGTCAGTTTGTGGCCCAGACCGGCAGCGGCCATCACCTGCTGCTGGACGATGCAGCCGGAGGCACCGGGGCCAAGCCGATCGAGCTGGTTGCGGCGGGGCTGGCTGGATGCACGGCTTTCGATGTCATCACGGTTCTCCGCCAGAAGTATCACCAGAAAGTTACTGGCTATGAGGTCAGGGTTGAGGCCGATCAAGCGGACCGTCCGCCGCAGGTGTTCACAGCGGTGCGAATTCACCACGTGGTCACTGGGATTGGAATCGACGTGGCCGCGCTAGAGGAAGCGATTCGCCTATCGGAGGAGAAGTATTGCTCCGTGGGGGCCATGGTGCAGAAGACGGCGAGCTTTCACACCACGTACGAGATCGTTGAGGAAAAGACCGAGTGGATGAAACCGGTCGAGCCTGCCGGGGTTCAGAGTTGAGAACTCGATTGAAGTTCATCACGGCGGCCATCGTGGCGGCATGGTTTTTGCAAGCGGCCATGGCCCAACCAGCGGCTGAATCCTCGCCGCTTACTCTGCAGCAGGCTGTAAACATTGCGCTGGAGAGGAACCCGCTGCGCAAGGCGGCACTCGCGGACACAAGAGTTGCATCCGCAGATGTTCGCGAAGCGCGATCTGTGCTTATGCCTCGGCTGATGTTCTCCGAGACAGCGACCCGCGGGAACGATCCGGTTTACGTGTTTGGCAGCGAACTGCGACAGCAGCGCTTCACGAATGCCGACCTCGCGCTGAACCGGTTGAACACGCCCACGCCCATCGGAAACTTCAGTACGCGGTTTGGCGGAACCTGGAATCTGTTTGACTCCTTCGCCAGTTGGCACGGTGTGAATCGCGCAAAGCAGATGAACGACGCCGCTGAGCATCAACTGGCGCGCACTGAGCAGGAGATTGTCTTCCGAGTGGTCGATTCCTACTACGCAGTGTTGCTGGCGACGAAACAACTGGAAGTCGCCGAGCAAGCGGTGAAAACGTCGCAAGCCATCATGGATCGCAGCCAGGCGAGGTTCGACAGCGGGTTGGTGGTGGAGTCCGACCTGCTCACCGCGAAGGTGCGCATGGCAGCGCGACAGCAGGAACTCATTCGGGCCAGGAACAATCTGGATCTCGCGCGCGCCCAGTTGAGCGCCGCGATGGGCGTGCCAGTGGACTCCGTGTTTCAGCCGGCTGAAGCCTTGGCGGAACACACGCTTCCTGTCCCTGTTCTCCAGAAGATCGAAAAGCAGGCACTCGCGAATCGACCGGACTTGAAGCGCATTCAATCCGAGGAAGCTGCCCAGCAACAGAGCGTTGCCATGGCGAAGTCCTCGTTCGGCCCGCGAGTGAACGCCTTCGCCGGATGGGAAATGGATAACCCGACGTTTGTGGCTGGTGGCGGCGGTAACAACTGGCTGGGCGGAGTCGAAGTGCAGTTTGACATCTTCCAGGGTGGCGCAAAACGAGCAGAGCTCTCACGTGAACGTGCCCTGCAGGAGAGAGTGACAGCCATGAAGCAGGTGGCCGGCGACGGAGTCCGCCTTGAGGTCCGCCGCGCTTATTACGACCTGGACTCCGCACGGCAAGAAATAGAGGTTGCGCGGGCTGCCATCGCCCAGGCACAGGACAGTCTGCGCATCAACCAGAACCGATACGACGGCGGGCTGACCACCATTACCGACCTGCTGGGCGCCGAAGAAGCGACGCGACGCAGCCAGACCGATTATTGGGAAGCTGTCTACCGCTTTCATACCAGCTACGCCAACCTGGAGTTGGCGAGCGGGAATCTGAACCCTCAATCTCCTGTGGTGACACCATGACTCGCAGCGATTTCATTCTCTCGCGTTTTATTCCCCTGGCAGTGTTTCTGGCCGGGCTTAGCGGTTGCGCTAGTGAGCGACAGCCGACGCCCACGGCGCCAGAAACCGTGCGCAATGTCTCCGTGCTGTCGGTGCAGCGGGTTGACGTTCCCGATTTGCTGGAAACAGTGGGAACGGTACGCGCGGCGGAAACCACACAGCTGGCGAGCCAAATGATGGGGAACATCGTGGAACTCCGCGTACATGAGGGAGATCGCATACAGCGCGGGCAGGTGCTCGCGGTAATCGACGATGCACAACCTCGGGCTGCCGTCGAGCGCGCCACATCGGCCATGAGCGCTGCCGAACAGGAAGTAGCCGCGTCGGATTCCGACCTCACTCTCGCCCAATCGACACTCAACCGATACCAGAATCTCTATGACAAGAAGTCGGTGAGCCCACAGGAATTCGACGAAGTGAAGGCTCGCTACCAGGCAGCGTTGGCGCATCGCGACATGACGCGTGCCGGGCAGGCGCAGGCCAAGGCGGCATTGGCCCAGGCGCGCACATCGTTCTCGTACACGCGCATTCTTGCGCCCTTCGATGGAGTCGTCACGGAGAAGAAAGCCGATCCTGGCACGTTGGCCAGTCCCGGCCTTCCGATCTTCACAGTCGAGGGCATGGGACGCTATCGATTGGAAGCTGCGGTCAATGAAAACGACCTGCAGTACGTCCGGATGGGAGAGCAGGCGCCGGTTGTAGTGGACGCATTGGATAACACCGAGCTGAGAGGAAAAGTCGTGCAAATCGTACCTGCCGCGGACCCAGGCAGCCGCAGTTTCCTGGTGAAGATCGAACTACCTGCGGATGTGCGGCTGCGTTCGGGTCTGTTCGGGCGAGCGCAGTTTTCCCGCGGTGAGCGGTCGTCATTGTTGATTTCACAAAGCGCGGTGGTGGAGCGCGGCCAATTGCAGGGTGTCTACGTTCTGGACCTGAATAGGATTGCGAGCTTGCGCTACGTCACGTTGGGAAAGAAATCCGGAACCCAGGTCGAGGTGCTCGCGGGTCTTCAAGAAGGCGAGCGCCTCGTGACGAAACCCGGCGAACTCGACCTGAATGGCAAGCGCATCGAGGCCCAGTGATGACAGACGAAGACTTTAAATCATCGAGCCCGCTTGCCCATGGTCTAGGCGTGGCGGGACGCATCGCCCACACCTTCATCGACTCTAAGCTGACTCCGCTGGTGATCGTCGCGGCATTGCTTTTGGGTGCTTTCAGCATCCTTGAGACTCCACGAGAGGAAGAGCCGCAGATCGTTGTCCCCATGCTTGACGTGTTCGTGCAGATGCCGGGCGCATCACCGGAAGAAATCTCGCAACGCGTCAGTCTTCCCATGGAGAAGCTGCTTCGCGAGGTTCCGGGTGTCGAATATGTCTACTCCATCAGCCAGCCGGGCATGAGCATGCTGATCGTGCGCTTCTACGTGGGATCGAAAGAAGAAGACGCGATCGTACAGACGTACAACAAGCTTTACTCCAACTTCGACCAAATCCCACCGGGTGTTTCACAGCCGATCATCAAGGTCCGCTCGATCAACGACGTTCCCATCATGGCGCTCACGTTATGGGGCAAGAACTATGACTCTTATCACTTGAGACGCATCGCGGGCGAACTGGAGAACTCCCTCAAACAGCTTGACGATGTTTCTGAAACCTCGATGATCGGGGGACAACCCCGTCAGATACGGGTGGTCTTGGATACGCAGCGGCTGGCAGCCTATGGCCTTACGCCGGCGGCTGTGGCAGGGCAACTCCAGAGCGCAAATACACGCGCCGATGTGGGCAGCTTCGCCCGCGACAACCGGGAGTTCAAGGTTGAGGCTGGCAAGTTCTTCACGCGTCCGGAAGATTTACAGCAAGTCGTAGTCGGGGTCCACTCCGGCCGTCCCGTCTACTTGCGCGATGTCGTGGAGAAGTTGGAAGACGGCCCCGCTGAGCCGGACAGCTATGTCATGTTCGCGAATGCCCGTGGCGGCACGGACCAGACGGTTGGCGCGGAGTATCCAGCAGTTACGCTCACGCTTGCCAAGCGCAAAGGCACGAATGCCACGATCATCTCCGAACGTGTTCTGGAGAAGGTCAACTCGCTGCGCGGGTACGTTCTACCGAATGACTTGAACATCACTGTCACACGTAACTATGGCGAGACCGCGAAAGACAAGTCGAATGAACTACTGAAGCATCTGCTGATCGCGACGCTGTCGGTCACATTGTTGATTGCCTTAGCGCTGGGTTGGCGCGAATCTGGTGTCGTGCTGCTGGCCGTACCTGTCACGCTGGCCCTCACCTTGGCCGTCTTTTACCTCTATGGTTACACACTCAACAGGGTGACTCTGTTTGCGCTGATTTTCTCCATCGGCATTCTGGTGGACGACGCCATCGTGGTGGTGGAGAACATCGTGCGACATTTCCGATTACCGGAAAGCCGCGGGCGTCCTCTGGCAGAAGTGGCGGTTGAGGCAGTGGATGAGGTGGGCAATCCCACGATTCTTGCCACATTCGCCGTCATCGGCGCCATCCTGCCCATGGCCTTCGTCCGTGGCTTGATGGGTCCCTACATGCGCCCGATTCCGGTTGGAGCTTCGGCAGCCATGCTGTTCTCCCTTATGGTGGCTTTCGTGGTCTCGCCTTGGGCAGCTCTAAGACTGCTGCGTCACTACGCAAGCCAGGGCGGTCACGATAAGCATGAGGTCGAAGGCTGGACGACACGTCTGTATCGTCGCGTGATGAACCCGCTGATACTCGATCCCCGTCGCCGCTGGATGTTTCTAGGCGGAGTGGTGGTGCTGTTGCTGGCGGCGGTTGCGTTCGTGCCGTTGAAGTGGGTGCGAGTGAAGATGCTCCCTTTCGACAACAAGAGCGAGTTCCAGGTCATCGTTGACATGCCGGACGGAACTCCGCTGGAGCAGACGACCCGCGTTGCGCAGGCACTCGGCGCTTATCTTGGCCAGCAGCCCGAAATCACGAATTATCAGATTTACGCCGGCACGTCCGGCCCCTACAACTTCAACGGGCTGGTGCGGCATTACTTCTTACGGCATCAGCCCAACCAAGCTGACATCCAGGTGAATCTGCTCTCTCGCCACGACCGCAAAGCGCAGAGCCATGAAATTGCGCGGAGGTTGCGTCCGGAGCTGGACAGGATCGCTCTTCCGTTCGGAGCACGTATCAAAGTTGCGGAAGTTCCACCTGGGCCGCCCGTGCTCCAGACTTTAGTTGCGGAAGTCTACGGGCCCAACTACAAAAGCCAAATCGAATTGGCGGCGCAGATCAAGAAAATCTTTCAGCAGACCGCAGGAGTAGTAGACGTGGATTGGTACGTTGAGGACCCGCAAACCAAGTACGACCTGAAAGTGGACCTCGATAAAGCCGCACTGCACGGAATCTCGGCAGCCGAGGTTACGCACACGCTGCAGGTGGGACTGACTGGCGCGAACGCCGGGCTTTTGCACGATCCGAACTCGCGCGAGGACGTGCCCATCGAGGTTCGGTTGGCGCGGTCCGACCGCTCGGGAATCGAGGATCTGGAAAACCTGAAGCTGCCCACTCCCTCCGGGGGACAGATTGCGTTGCAAGAAGTCACGAACCTCCAGCAGACCACGATTGACCCGAGTGTCTATCGCAAGAACCTTCAGCCAGTGGTTTACGTGACCGGGGACGTGGCGGGCGGGGAAGAGAGCCCCGTCTACGCCATCATGAAGATGAGCGAGGCCATCGACCAGATCAAGTTGCCCAATGGTTATGCGGTCAAACAGTACAAGGGCACGACCATGCCCGAGCGCACCGACCGTTTGTCCATGAAGTGGGATGGTGAATGGCACATCACAGTAGAAGTGTTCCGTGATTTGGGATTGGCGTTCGCCGCTGTGCTGGTGCTGATCTATGTGCTCGTCGTCGGCTGGTTCCGATCTTTCATCACGCCTCTGGTCATCATGGCGCCGATTCCGCTCACGTTGGTCGGCATTCTTCCTGCGCACGCGTTGATGGGCGCATTCTTCACAGCCACGTCGATGATTGGCTTCATCGCCGGTGCCGGCATCATCGTTCGAAATTCCATTATCCTCGTCGATTTCATTGAACTTCGCCGTTCGCAAGGAATGAAGTTAGAGGATGCAGTCGTCGATGCGGGCGCGGTGCGATTCCGCCCCATGCTGTTGACTGCGGCGGCTGTAGTTGTCGGTGCGAGCGTGATCCTTTTCGATCCCATCTTCCAGGGCCTGGCGCTGTCGTTAATGGCCGGTGAAGTGGCCTCGACTGTGCTCTCGCGCATGGCTGTCCCAGTGCTGTATTACCTGAGCCAGCGCGGTCACAACTCGAAGCCATCGCCGGTCGGACCCATGGCAACAGCCTCAGAGTGAGGATTTCAAAAAGGAAGGTGAAACTATGACAATTGAACGCTACTTGAGACTGATCGCCGGGGCTTTCATCCTGGTTTCGCTGGCACTTGGACACTGGGCGAGCCCGTATTGGTATCTCTTCACCGCCTTTGTGGGTTTGAACCTGTTTCAGTCAGCATTTACCAACTGGTGCCCGATGATGACGTTCTTGCGTAAACTGGGAGTGAGCGAGTAGCCGAGAGGAAGAATGCCTGATTGGGTGTGGATAGGTGCGTTTCTTGTTGCTTACGTGGTTCTGACGCAGTGGCTTCTGCCTAAGCTGGGCGTTCCCACCTGAAGGACTCCTCGCGTCGGGTCTCGACGCAAGCATATTCAAGCTCAAGGGGCCGCGAACCCGGAAAACCATGACGACCATTGTGCAAGTTGAATATCGTCCAACCCTCCTGTCAGCTCGTGAGGATATTCTTCAACTACTAGGGCATCCAGTCGTTTCCGTTCTCGGCTCGCGGGCGGCGCGAAATCTTGACCTCTCGAATGCATTAGTTGGAGTCGTAGTGATCGGGCACAGGGCACCGCGGCTAGAGCGATGCGAGCTTATCACTTATTTTCGGGAAACTCTCCATGCGGTTCCCATTGTGGCTCTTCTGGGCCGCCGCGACAGCGCCTTCAGCGAGACTGATTTCAATTGCCCTGCAGACAACCCACCCCTGTGGGTAAAAATGGTGAGTCAGGCGCTGGCAGGCGTCGCGTAGATTACGCCTCCGTCCAATCTCAAAGGGCTTGGATAAATACCTGCGAGCCTTGCCGCCGCAAAGCAATTCACTTGGGTACCGGCTGACTCCCTTGGTTCCCCGTAATACGTGAGAATTCTCGTGCGCCGCAACTGCGGTCACGGAGGCTGAGAATGCAACACGGAAGTCTGGCATTGGTAAGTCGCAAGGAGGGGCCTGCTGTATGGCAGTTTCGCTGGTCCGAGAAGGATTTGCATGGAGCGCGTGTCCAGCGGAAGAGAGTGATTGGCACGGTTGAGCGCTACTTGGATGAAGCTGGCGCCCGTTCTGCTATCGCAGTCCTGTTGGCAGAAATCAATTCCGACAAAGTGCGGATGGGCAATCGCTCAATTACGGTCGCGCAGCTCTGCTATCATTTCGAGCAACGGGAACTCGCAAGGGACAACACATGGCGCAGTTACTCGACCAAGAAGACGTACCAGGCGTACCTAACCCGCTGGGTTCTTCCTCACTGGCGGCACTACGAACTGGCGGAAGTCAGAACAATACAAGTCGAATCTTGGCTGCGACGTTTGCCGTTGGCAAAAAGTAGTTGTGCCAAAATTCGAAATCTGATGTCCGTTCTCTTCAATCATGCTTGCCGATACGAGCTATTTGACCGCAATCCAATCCGTCTCGTTCGTCAGAGTGCGAAACGCCGCAGAGCACCAACTGTCCTGATGCCCGAGGAAATCCGGGCGCTGGTGGACAGTCTGGGCATCCGAGAACGAACCTTGGTTCTCCTCGCAGTATCCACCGGCTTGCGGCAGAGCGAGTTGTTCGGCTTGAAATGGGGTGACATCGATCTTGTTCAATACACGATGAACGTAACGCGATCCATCGTGTACGGTGTAGTCGGCCCATGCAAGACCGAGTCATCGCAAAAGCCCGTGCCCGTTCATCCACGCCTTGCCGATGCATTGTCAGGCTGGCGAAAACAGTGCGCTTACACGAAGCCGGATGATTGGGTTTTTGCCAGCAGGCACCATAGGGGTCGGAGACCGTACTGGGGACAAGCGATCTTGCGCAAATACGTGCGACCGGCTGCACAAAGAGTTGGAATCCAGAAATGCATCGGCTGGCACACGTTTCGTCATACGTATTCGACGCTGCTGAGAAGCGTGGGCACGGAATTCAAAGTCATGCAGGAACTGTTGCGGCATTCGACTCTGCGATCGACATTGGATATATATACCCAGGCAGTCACGCCCGCCAAACATGCAGCTCAGGCAGCAGTCTTGTCGTTGGTGTTTTCGTGCGAAGCGAACGCAACGTCACCACCGTCTGTATCGGGTGGCGTTGCAGCGTGAGGACCACCCAGGACGGGAATTGGGCGGGCGAAAAGGGACACAAAAAAGGGCACAAAAACGTGCCCTTTTGGGTCCTCGATGGTTTCGCCAAAATTAGCGCAAGTGCTTTAGAAAGAATGGCGGGGACGACGAGACTCGAACTCGCGACCTCTGCCGTGACAGGGCAGCGTTCTAACCAACTGAACTACGTCCCCACTCGCTAAATCAGCAATATACAGAA
>Ga0302270_10003246_pt1 | contig 15479 bp, 13 predicted proteins | sample III_Bog_E2_3_FD_198773 | JGI IMG/M metagenome (GOLD analysis project Ga0302270, IMG submission 198773) | Peat permafrost microbial communities from Stordalen Mire near Abisko, Sweden - III_Bog_E2_3 | ecosystem: Environmental > Terrestrial > Soil > Wetlands > Peat | place: Sweden: Abisko... | reverse complement strand
TGACGTTGCCGGAGCAAGCTGGCAAGCGCCCGTCCGGAGCCAGTGAATCGTATCGGGAGATGATCGAGCTGGAGCTGTCGCGGGGCCGCAACGCGATGGGTATCTGGCAGGATCTTGTCGATAAGCACGGGTTTACAAGCAGCTATCAGAGTGTTCAGCGATTCGTACTCAAGTTGCGCGGAGCGGTATCGCCTGAAGCGCGGGTAGCCAACCGGATCAACCCAGATCATGGGCCTTGTCCGTCGCCGGATCGAGCGTGCGGGCTAACGTTTGTGGCGGTTTGAAAATTTCGAGGACCTCCCATTTTCTGCGGTCGCGCAATCGCTACCACGTCTCAAGCGTGAAGGAACTATCGAACACCTCAGCAAAGGCGTCTGCTATAGTGCCCGGCCAACGACGTTCTGGAAGAGTTTGCGAAGTCCGACTGCAATCCAGAAACTCGCATCCCGACGCAAGACGATCTATCCAGCGGGAATCGCCACCGTGAATCTTCTCCGCTTCACTCAACAAACCGCACGGTGCAATGAAGTCTCCATGGTTGACGTTTTCCACTCCTCAGAAGGCACGAAAGTGCACTCGACAGAGGCTCGCCACCGGTTTTAGAAGAACATTGCTACGAGCGCGCGCGCGCGGATGGCGTCCTCAACCCAGCGATAGCCGATTCTCTCCTGCTCAAGGCGCAGATTCTCCTGAATATTGTTGTTCCGAAGCGCGTCGTAGAGTGCCTGTTCTGGAAGCGTCAAGCGCGACAAATTGCGAGTTGCCTGTTTCTCTTCTCTTCCCCACTGCGGCTGAAACTCAAACAAGGTTTGTCGATCCATAAGCAATGACTGCGCGCCCCCGAGCAAGGCGCGCAGTTGATCCAGAATAGCGAAGCCGTGCGTGTCAATGTCTCCCCAATTATGCACGGAACATTTTGAAAGCCACTCGACATTGCGTAGCATCTCGAAGCCGTATCCCGCGCCAAACAGGACCATGCTGCTCTCCGCTTCGGGAAAGGCCAGGTAATTGACTTCATTCTCCGTGATGAATACACGAGAAACACCGGGGTCGAGCGCAGCGAAGCTCATGGCATCCAGGGAAATATCCGGATTGGGGGCGTTGGGCAAAACCTTCAGGCTCGGATCGAGAATGCGAAAACGAATGCGCAGCGGTTTGCCGAGAAAACCGTAACGCTTCTCGAATTGCGCCGCGCCTATTGCGGTAAAGTCGATGGCGCCGGGGGGAAGCAAGATGTCGAATAACTCCGACAGTATGCCGCAATTCCCTTCAATAAACTTGGAGTGGACGCCGGGAATGTCGACCTGGCGCAGGTAGCGCATGGGAACCGGATTGCAGAGCATCCAGGCTGCGACTTCGAGAAATCTTTCCCACACCGCATGGCACGCCAAGGCGCGCAATGGATACCGCGCCAGCCAGTCGAGCAGCAAAGGCTGGTGTTGGCGCGTTGCATCGATGATGGATTGGAAGCGGCTGGCCTCATTCTGCTTGCCGATCAGCCTCAGGGCATCCTCCGCGCTGTCGACCCAGATCTCGTCGGGAAGAAAATTTGCGCCTTGAACCCTATGCTTGAACTCGCGCATGACAACGCGGCAGCAGCGCGCACTGCGAATTTCTTGAACCCACCCGCGCACCTCTCCAAAGCGGTCTCGCAGATCGGCTGCACTTGGAGCCTTGAGGGCCAGGCGCAGCGGAAAGATGGATGTGCCGGTCACAAAGGACGAAAGAATTGCCCCGGACGCCCATAGCTTTTCGACCTGTTGCGCAAGCTTGTCCGTCGTCGTCCAGCTTGGCGAACCGCTCATCCGCTCAATCCCCAAGATGCATTGCCTCAATCCGCTCTTCCGCTTGCCGGTCCATTGCCGCATCGAGATCGTGGCGCTCTTTCTCCGCGCGGTATTCCTCGATGGAAAGATTGCGCAGCTTGGAAGAGCGCCCATCCTCATTCTGTACAAACCCCACGCTGCGTACAAAGGGTTCGATGACGTGAATCTTCTGGAGCGGCGTGGCAACAAGAAGCTGCAATTTCAGTTCCGAAAAAAGTTTCAGCGCATAGTGCGCCGAGAGTTCCGATCCGCGCGCGAAGGCTTCGTCAAGCATGACAAAACGGAAGGAGCGGGCGCGCCCCGAACCCCGTTCGAGTCCAAACTGGTAGGTCAGGCTTGCCGCCAGGATCGTATAAGCCAGCTTTTCCTTTTGCCCGCCCGATTTACCGTCCGAGTCGGAGGAGTGGTCGAATTCGGAGTTGTCTTCGCGCCAGCGCTCACTGGCGGCAAAGACAAACCAGTTGCGCACATCGGTGACTCGCGTCGTCCACTGACGGTCTGGTTCCGCAGTCCCTTGGCGGCCACGGAACCTTTCCACAATCTTTCTGACTTGCAGAAACTTGGCTTCCGAGTACTGCATCTGATCGGAACCGGTGAGCGAGCCCTCGGTGCAGGATCGCAATTCGGCGCGGAAATCGCGAACATCGACATCGCCGGAGTTCTGGGCCTCCAACGCAATATACCGGGCGGGGTTGTAATCTATATGCGTCAAGGACTGGTTGATGCGCGCGATTCGATCCTTGATCGTTTCCCGTTCACGATGCAGTTGCGACTGAAAGTTGGCGATTTCGCGAATCGTGTTCTCGTTCAGCAGTTCTTTGAACTTGGCCTCGAAGCGAGGTAAATCGTCGGCCTGCAAGCTGGCCAGGAAGCCGCGATATTCGGCGCTGGCTTCCATGCTAGCATCGACTTCGCTTGATTCCAGTTTGAACTCGTCCTTGTATGCGCTCATGGCCTTGATGATTCTGTCGCGCAGGCGCGCGATCTGTTTGTCCTCGGCATCGATTCCGACTTGCAGATGGTTGCGCACCGCGCGTTCGTCGTTTTCGCACGATTCGACCGTAGTTTGATGGTTGGGGAGAACCTCCTCGCGCAGGCGCGCGATTCTTTCATGAGAGAACGCATTGAATTCATCATCGTGTGGCTGGAGAAGCGCCTGAGCCTGGGAGCGATGGCGTTCGGCGTCTTCGATCTTCTGCTCGGTTCTGGAGAGCTTGGAATGCTGCTCGTCGCGCTCTGCAACGGCCTCACGCAAGCGGGCAACAACCTCGTCCAGTTGGAGGCCGAGCAGGCTCAGCTTATCCGATGCTGATTGGAGCCTCTCTTTCTCCGCGCGCAATCGCTCCGCCTCGACGGCAAGCGATCCCCAATCGATGTCGCGGAAGTCGCGGTACTCGCTTAGTCTGGACAGCGTGCTCAAGCGTTCGTCGATTTGTCTCTGTTCCGTTTGCAGTTTGGCAAGCGCACTGCCTCGCTCCGCGATCTCCGATTCCAATTGCCTGCGTTTTGCGTCCAGAGCGGCGATCTTGGCGTCGTTGGTCCATCCCAGGACGTAACGCGCGCGGTCGTCCAGGCGATAACGGTCGTCTTTCTCGTGACGCTCGCCGCGGCCTTTGATTTGTCCAGCGCGCGTGATAGCGCGCGATTCCCGGCGGAACTGCTCCATGTCGATCGCGCAGGTATAGTCGAAACGCTGTGCAAGCTCCCGCTCCATCCAGTTGTAGAACTGCGAATCCCGTTTGATCTCCAGTTTTTGCACCAACGAACCGGCCTGCAGATTGGAGCGTTCAGGCGCGAGATTGGGCCGCACCCGGTAATACACAAGGCGTCCTTTCAGATGGGTTTTTTCCACCCATTCGGCTACGCGCGCATAATGATCCTCGTGTACCAGGAGCGAGAGTCCAAAGCCGCGCAAAACGCGTTCCGTCGCTCCTTCCCAGGCGCGCTCCGCGGGGCGCACCTGCAGCAGTTCTCCCGCGAACGGCAACTCCTGCTCGCGCAGTTCAAGGGCCGCGCAGAGTTCGGCGCGCATCTTAACCTGGGCGGGATCGATATTGCTGTTGCGAGCCTTGAGACTCGCAATCTCATCGACCAGAATCTGATGCTCCTGCCGGCGCCGGTGAAGATCCACTCCTCCGGCGGTGACGATATTCTGCAACTCTGCTTGCCGGTTTTGCGCCGTCTCGATCGACGTCGATATCTCCTGCTGCTGGCTCAGGAATCCCTGTTCGTAGGAGACACGCTTCATGGCAATCGACCGCGCCAAGCCGTCATACCGCGCCGCCTTCTCCTTGCGCCGCTTCTGCTCGGCCATATTCTGCCGAATCTCATGTTCCAGACGCTCGATGCGATCACCACCGTTTTCGGCGATGGACCGTCTCAGTTCGCTCTCTTCGCCGCGCAGAGTGGAGCAGCGCTCCTCGATGCGTTTGAAGTGCGCCTTCTGACGTTCCAGATCCGCTGACCACGCGGCAATGCGCTTGTCGAGCAATTGCGCTTTCAGTGCGGCAAAGTGGGCTTGAAGAGCCTCGCGGTACGAACGCAACTCCACGATCTCACGGTCAAGCTCCGCATGGCGGTCGCAGTCGCCGACCAGCGGAGTAAGCAGCTCGATCTGTCTCTTGGCCTTCAGCACCGAGTCGTGCGCCCGGTGCAAGTCGTCGAAATGCTCAATCAACGCCTTGATGCGCGGCTCCACATCGAATGGTTCCAGCATATGCGCGCGCACGAAGCCAGTCAGGTTATCAACCGATTTCATGGAGACGGCTTGATGGAAGAGATCCATCGCCTGTTCGTTCTCAATGCCCATGCGGCGCCGGAACCATGCGCCATAGGCCGGGAAGCTGTCGAAGACCTCGGTGCCCGACTCGCGAAGCCGCTTCTTGAATCGGGCAATTTCGGCGTTGAAGTTTGCGAAGTTGTTGCTGATGGACAACTCGCGCTCGGCGCATACGTAGAGTCTCTCCGGCTGCGGCTGGCGGTCGGTGATCCAGAAGACCTGAGCAAGACTAACCGTCAATTGATGCACGCTGTCTCGGAAGACTGCCAGGATGACCGAAAAGCTGCGGTTGTCGCGTAGCGGCACGGGTTTGGCGCTTGCGCCTGCATCGCTACGTTCCGATTTGTAGTGGCCCAGGACGTAGGAACGCAGGGTACGTTCACGAGCCTCCGCGCCTGCCGCCCGGTTGTATGCCACACGGTACGCGGGCACAAGCAAGGTGGTCATGGCGTCGACCAGCGTTGACTTGCCGGAACCAATGTCGCCGGTCAGCAGGGCATTCTGGCCATCGAGGCGCAGTGCCCAGATGCGTCCGTCAAATGTTCCCCAGTTGAGAACTTCAAGGCGATGCAAGCGGAATCCGTTCGGCAACTCATCGCTGGCGGATGCTATGGAGGCGCGTTCCGGGTCATTCATGGCCGCTGCTTTCCACGTTCCTTTGCAAATGCGCCTGGTATGCCGCCATACGCTGATCGAATTCCGCGAGCCATTGCGCGTCCACGAATGCCTTCAGGATGCGCAAAACCTCATATTCCGGTTGCCCTCCCGAAGACGCGCTGCTGGGCTTCAGACGCCTCATGAATCCCAGATCCACGACCTTGTCAATGTGGTTCTCAATCTGATCGACCAGCTTTGAGTCGTCCGTCGACTCCAGAAGAAAGACGCGGACCAGAGCGACGATTTCGTCCCGCCCGAGGACCAGCCGCGTGTCGCCGCCTCCGGCATCGAATTCAGCGAGTTTTCTGCGCAGCAACGCCAACAGCAGACTTACGGGAAACGAAAGCGGACGCCTGGCGATCAGTCGCGGCATCTTATGTTCCTCATCCTCCCGTTCCAATCGCGAACGCAGGAACGCATAGCCCTCAGCCTCGTCGAGTTCCAACGCCAGCCCCAACACCGCGAAGTAATCTCTCACGGCGGCTTGCAGGCTCAAAAGCGCGTTCCATAGCAGCGCATCGTCCGCGCGGTAAACGACCCCCTTCAGCAAGGGAATCGCAAGATTCGACAGACGGTATGTCTCCGAGGATGAGGTGGATTCTGGATTTGTCATGGATATCGAGAGTAGATCACGCGGGGCATACGGCCGCATTTTGTGTGACTGCTGCCTTCCACCCCCACACTTTGCCATTGAATCAGGTCGACTGTCTCCTCGTCGATCCGGTATGCAAAAGAATCGTCCGTCAATTGCAAATAGGCGAGCAACTCGGCCAGTCCGTATTCCAGCGGGCGCAGTTGGCAGAGTTCCTGCAAGGTGACCTGTACTCTGCTTTGCAGTGTTTGGCGCACATGAGTTGCCAGCTTTTCTTTTTGAACGACGATTTGGGAAAACAACGCCGACGTATCCACGTCTGCATCACCGTGCAGCAGATCGTCTTCTCTAAACGACGGCTTTGCCGCGGGCGCATACAACGGACGCTCCATGAGAAGCTCAATATCGGCGGCAGTGCCCGCAATCGTCATGCCCAACTCCCGCGGCGGAGAGCTTCGAAACGCGAGGGCCTTGGCCTCGATGCCGCGAAGGATGTCCATGATGCGCCGGTTCTCCAGCCAGACTTGGTCGTCGAGAAAGCGCCTGAGTTGTTTGCTGAGTTCGGCCACGGTACGTTGCGTGTGTTCGCCGGCCTCAAGCCAATCGTAATGGATGCGGCGCAGACGGCTGTCCGGCATGGATTCGGCAACGGCAGGCAATCGCATGGCGCAGTCCAACAGCGCGGTCAGCTCTTGCTGACGATCGTCCGACATCAGGAAGTCCCAAAATGCCCGGAAACTCTTCCCCTGATCCGATCCGGCGATAGCGTCCCGCTGGCCGATGATTTCCTCAAGAAGCGCCCCCTTGCCTCCGTCCCAAAGTGCAATGCGTTCGCGCACACGCCGGTCCAGCCCGCGAAAGTTCTGCTCGACTTCGCGAAAGTCGGACAGCAATTCACGCGCCACCTGAACGAACTGCTGGAAACGGTCGCGAAGGGCGGTATCATCGAGAATCGGGAAATCTCCGCTGGCAACTCGCGCCATCTCCGCGGTAATCTCGTCCTGCCGCCGTCGCAGTTCCACCAGGCGCGTCTGCGGATTGGTCTCGGCGCCTTCCTTGATCTGCCGCAGCAACTCAAACAAGGTCAGCAGGCGAGACTCGGTGCCAACGAATGAGCGCTCGCCGAGCGAGGCTAGCCATCCAAGGGCTTTCTCCGTGGCCGGCGTAAGATCGAAGTGGGGCTCATCCTCCCCCTGCCGGTAGAACTTGCGCAGCCAACCTTTTTCGGCCGAAGCCCAATCGTTGAGATAGTGGAGCGCGGATCTTGGAAAGCTGCCTTCTCCCCGCTGCTGGTTGAGTGAAAAAAGCTCATCATCGAGTGCTTCCTTCAGATCGGCCTGCGGGATGGCCCGGACGTTTGGCGCCAGAAAGACACGATGCAAAAAACTGGCGGCCAAGGGAGCATGATCCGAACACAGCAGACGCCACGCCGGATGGTTCTGGCGCAGGCGATCAAGCGTACTGTAGTCGAAGTTCATGCGCAGCCAATCCGCATCTACCCATCCAATTTACTGCATACGAGCGATCGGTGCCTACAGTCCTGTTTGAGCATATCGCCATGGCCGTGTTGTAACCTCTTGTATAGAGGGATTCATGTTAGTCGAAGAGCAGATTGCCGCGCGTCAGGAGAGAGCCAAGGCAACACCACTGAAGGTCCTGAAGCGGCCGGTGAGCGGGCCTTTCGGCGATTACACCGTGAAGTCCGCCAGTGGCCAAACCTATCGGGTGGCCGTGCGCGGCCCAGGGCTGTTCGAGAACTATTGCTCCTGTCCGGATTTTGCGGTCAATACGCTGGGAACCTGCAAGCATATCGAAGCGATGCTGTTTCAGTTGCGCAAGCGCCACAGCAAGAAGCTGGAGACGACGGAGTACAAGCGCACCCGCGCGTCGCTCTCTCTCCAATACGGAGATTCGATCGAGGTGCGGCTGCGGATGCCTGCTGCGTCCAAACCGGACTTGCGAGCCATCGCAGCCAAGTATTTTGACGCCGCTGGCCTGCTGTGCCGCGTGCACTTCGGAGAATTCGCCGAGGTGCTGGATGCTTTGCACAAGGCGGATGGACAAGCGGTCATTTATAGCGACGTATTGGATTACATCGATCGGGAGAACGAGTTATCGGAGGGGCTTGAACTGGAGCGCAAGCTGCTGGCTAAACTCAAGCGGGGCCAGGACCCCACTGCCGGCGTCTTGAAAGCCAAGCTGCTGCCCTACCAAGTGCGCGGTGCTGTTTTCGCGGCCTGCCGCGGACGCGTGGTTCTAGCCGACGACATGGGGCTGGGAAAGACCGTGCAAGCGCTGGCCGGGGCCGAGTTGCTGCGCCGCGGCAAGGGAATCGAGCGGGTGTTGGTAATTGCTCCTGCCTCAGTCAAGTATCAATGGAAGACGGAAATCGAGAAGTTTACCAACCACTCGGCGCAGGTCATTGACGGGTTGTTGCCACGGCGACGCGAGCTGTATGCCTCTCCCTCGTTTTTCAACCTCATCAACTATGAGCTGGTTCTGAAGGATCTGAAGTATCTTCAGGAACTGAGTCCAGACCTGATCATCCTGGACGAGGCGCAGCGCATCCGCAACTGGACCACGGCCAGCGCGCGCATTATCAAACAACTGAAGAGCCGCTATGCATTTGTGCTGACCGGAACGCCGCTGGAAAACAAGCTGGAGGAACTCTTCTCGGTGGTGGAGTTCGTCGATGGTCGCAGGCTCGGCCCAGCCTTCCGCTTCGTGCACGAGCATCGCATCGAAGATGAGAAAGGGCATCTTCTTGGCTACCGAGGCCTCGACAGCATTCAAAAGCAGTTGGCTCCCATCCTGCTCCGGCGCACACGGCAAGTAGTGCTCAAAGAGCTGCCGGAACGCACCGACCAGGTCTTCCGCGTGCCATTAACGGACGAGCAGGCGGAGCCGTATCGCGAACAGAGTGATATTCTCGCTGGACTGATGCGCAAGTGGGAGCGCCAAGGCTGGATTTCCGAGATCGATCAGAAGCGGATTCTATGCTGCATCCAAAACATGCGCATGTTGTGCAACTCTACCTTTCTCTTCGATAAACAGACCCATCATTCGCCCAAGCTCAACGAGTTTCACGAGATTCTGCGCGAGCTTGCCATCGAAGAAAATCGTAAGGTGGTTGTCTTCAGCGAGTATGAGCGCATGACGTATCTGGCGGGCGAGGAACTGCGCAAACTGGGAATCGGATTCGTCTCCCTGCATGGTGGAGTTCCCTCTCGCAAACGTGGAGCGCTGATGGCAAAGTTCAAGGACGACCCGGCCTGCAAGGTCTTTCTTTCAACCGACGCGGGAGGCGTGGGACTCAACCTGCAATCCGCTTCTGTCGTGGTGAACTTCGAGCCACCCTGGAACCCGGCGCGGCTGGAGCAGCGCATAGGACGCGTGCATCGGCTGGGCCAGCAACGTCCGGTGCATGTGATCCATATGCTGACCAGCGAGAGCATCGAGGAGCGCGTGTGGGAGACACTGAAGCTGAAAAAGTCGCTCTTTGCTGGGGTCTTCGATTCGCCTACCGGCGAAGTCAGCTTTGCCAAACTCGGTCGCAAAACGATGATGCAAGCCGTGAAGGAGATCGTTGCGAATCAGCCGAGTGAACCCAAGCCAGCCATCGACGTGTCCTCTGCCGCTCCGGTCGCGCCTTTGCAGGTACCTGTACCAACGCAAGAAACTCTGGTTGTGTCACCGGATGCGGGAGCGCGTGAGGCCAATGGCGCACCTTCAACGCCTATATCGCAGTCCCAGCCGAATGGCGTCACAATGGCCGCTGCATCCTTCCTTGAGGCCGGACTTCGATTCATCGAGACCATCGCATCGGATCGCGCCGGTCAGAGTTCGACGGGTGCACCGGCCAGCCGGATGGATCAGGCGTTCTCCGGCCTCTTCTCACGGGATGCCCGGACGAATCGCCCCGTGTTGTCCATTCCCTTGCCTGAATCGATAACCCAGGAACGGCTCACTGGTGCGATTGCCGCGCTGCTGAATGCGTTCCGATGAACCTCCGAACGGTTGAAAGCAGCTCAAGAAAATCACCTCGGTGTGTTAACCATCAACGTCATCGCCCGCGCAAAGCGACACTATGACAGACGAGCCTCCAGAACCTGTGGTAAAAGCTGGACACGGTAAAACTCATGAACAGAATATTCTCCTGGATCGCCATTGCGATCCAGGAGGAAGACAATGCAACGTGGAAGCCTGATAAGAATCGCTCGCAAACATGGTCCGGATGTCTGGCAGTTTCGATGGTCAGAGACAGGCGGGAACGGACGACGTGTTTATCGGAAGAGAGTCATCGGAACCCTTGACCAGTATTCCGATGTTGTCGAAGCCCGGCGGATCGCCACCGGCATACTCGTGATGCCAGGCCCTGGCAACATTCCAATTAAACCAGCACCCATGACAATCGCGGAATTGAGCAAACACTTCCAACATTGCGAATTGACGCATGATGACAATTGGCGTAGTTATTCCACGCGGAGGAACTACAAATTCTATTTGGAACGGTGGATCATTCCGAAATGGGGAAATTATTCACTCGATCAGGTGCGAACGATCGAGGTAGAATCGTGGTTGCGCGGTCTGCCCCTGGCCCGAAGCAGTTGCGCCAAAATTCGAAACGTGATGTCAGTGCTCTTCAATCACGCTTGGCGATATGAGCTGTTTGATCGCAATCCCATCAAACTCGTTCGTCAAAGCGCTAAGAGGCGGGCCGCTCCAAATGTGCTCATCCCGGCTGAAATCAAGCTGCTATTGGACAATTTGTCTCTTCGTGAACGGACGCTGGTTCTGTTGGCGGCTTCAACCGGCCTGCGCCAGAGTGAGATATTTGCCCTCAAGTGGGGCGACATCGATTTCACCCAGGGCACGATAAATGTCATGCGATCGATCGTCTATGGCGTCGTCGGTCGATGCAAGACAGAATCGTCCCAGAAGCCCGTGCCCGTTCATCCAATTTTTGCAGAGGCGCTCGTCAAATGAAGAGACCGCTGCCGGTATCGCGAATCCGATGACTGGGTTTTCGCCAATGAGCACTATCGCGGACGCCATCCATACTGGGGACAAGCGATACTGCGCAATGTTGTGCGCCCAGTTGCAGAGAGGATAGGAATCCAGAAACGAATTGGCTGGCATACGTTCCGGCACACCTATTCGACACTTCTGAGAAGCGTAGGAACGGAATTCAAAGTCATGCAGGAGCTATTGCGGCATTCCTCGCTACGATCCACGATGGACATCTACACTCAGGCAGTCACCCCGGCCAAGCACGCCGCGCAAGCGGCTGTATTGTCCTTGGTATTTCCTGCCGAACCGCGCAGCGAGGTTTAGCAGGGAAGAAAATGAAAGATCGTAGGATATGAAGACAAACGTTTGAAGGCGACAATTTCAGGGTGCAAAAAGGACACCGAATCGTGCCCATTTTGCACCCACGAATACAAGGCAAAACAGGTCGTATCTTATTGTTTCTATTTGGCGTCCCCGACGGGATTTGAACCCGTGTTATCGCCGTGAAAGGAATTCTCGAACCCGTAACTTGTTGAAACTAGAGGAAGCGGATGGCTCCCAAAGTGCCTCAAAGGACGCCAAAGGAACGCTTATTGGACGCCAATCGGACGCCACAATTTGCTATCAAAACAGCAATGGTGCTGCGCTAGCGAATGACCGCTTGGGACCATAAATTTCCCCGCAAACATGCTTTCGTTTATTTCGCTTGATTTCTGTTGTTGCGAATAGCTATACTCGTGGTTGAGGTCATTACCATGTCTGCTGCCACGTCTCTCATGTCCCATATCCCCTCCGAAGACGACGCCAAGCTGGCGAAAGAGACCAGCAGGATTCTGTCTCCGCGTCTGAGTTCGACCTTGCCGTTAGATCTTCGTGAGATGAATTCCCTCAAAGAGCCGACGATCAAAATCCCCGCCTCGGCGGCACATCTACTCGTTCAGATTTTGGATGAGATGGGCCGCGGCAATGCGGTAAAGCTGGTTCCGGTTCATGCAGAACTCACGACCCAGGAAGCTGCCGACCTTCTGAATATCTCTCGACCGACTTTGATTCGCCTGCTCGATGAAGGCAAGATCGAATTCCACAAGGTTGGAACGCATCGCCGTGTTCAGTTCAAGAGCGCACTGGCTTATAAGCGGCAGATCGATATGGAGCGCAAGGCGGCCCTTGCAGAACTCGTGGCCTACGATCAGGAGTTGGGTATCTGAGGATGGCTACGCTCATTGCGTTCTATGACGCGAACGTTCTATATCCCGCGGAGCTTCGGAACTTTCTGATGCACTTGGCGCTCACCGGTCTCTTTCGCGCCAAGTGGTCCAATGCCGTTCATGAGGAGTGGATTACCAACCTCCTCAAGAACAGGCAGGACATAACGCGGCAAAAGCTCGAACGAACACGCTACTTGATGGACAAAGCAGCTATCGATGCGCTCGTCGAAGGCTATGAGCATTTGATCCCAACCTTGAGCCTGCCAGACGAAAACGACCGCCATGTACTTGCGGCTGCCATCGAGGGCGAAGCGCAGGTGATCGTCACGATGAACTTGAAGGATTTCCCAGATGAAGTTCTTCAGCGATACGAAATAGAAGCGCAACACCCGGACGAATTCATTCTCCACCTCATTGACCTTGCCCCCGATGCAGTCATGGATGCCGCCGAAACGCACCGCCAAAGCCTCAAGAACCCGCCTAAGTCTGTTGAAGAATTCCTTGCTTCGCTCGAAGCTCAAGGCTTACCGCAATCCGTGGCTGCTTTACGGCGGCTGGTTCAACGGCCAACTGAAACCGGACTCTAAAAGCCAGCCACTGACGGTTGTGTCCTGGAGATGCGGGAGCCTGGTTAGGCGAGATAGGGACTCTTTGGCTCGACCAGATACGGCGCCTCAGCCGGAATCTTATCGACCACTTCTTTGATCAATGTTTCCAGATAAGCAGTTTCTGCATCAAGCTGATTGGATAGAGCCCGAAAGTCCGGCTCATGATAGGCGGTTGCGTATACTCCCCGTGGCTCGAATGTTGTCTTCCAGAGAATGATCCGGCGATTCTCTGTGACCCCGGGCGGTACTGGCCATCCGATTTGGCTGGTGACCGGAACATTCCTCACGATGCCAAGCAGGAACTCATGCATAGCACCGTCTGGAGTCAGTCCGGCATGCAAAGTCTGGAACGAACCGTTCAGAAGCAAGTTCAGGGCATGGCTTGTGTCAGCCGCTTTTTGCCCAGCTCGCTGGGCGCGAAACATCTGGTTATGTGCCGCAATCTCCAACTCTCTTTTCGTAACCGACATTGCGCCTCCACGCACTGCTGAGTTGTCACATTCCCTGAATCAATCCAAGTTTTCACTCTAAATTTGTAGATACCAGAACCCGATTATGCCAGTGGGAAATGGCGTGCGCTGTTCCTATGATACTTTGAGACGCGCTACGGGATAGCAGTCAGCCCGTCGGGCGGGTGAAGGATGGCCTGCCGCCCAGCGGGAGCACAAACAAGGGATGGAGGACGGGCAGGTAGAAAGACGCGGAGCCTGATCGCTCAAGCTCCGCAAAAAGATCCTGTTTCATGTGGATTAAGCGGCTGCCTTCTTGGCCGGTTTGCTAGCGGCTTTCATCGGCTGTTTGAGCGTGGTTTTCTTTTCGGTCTTCGCCTTTTCCTTTGCGGCGAACTCTTGCTTGACCTGGGCCGTGATTGCGGCCAGGTCCACATTGTAAACCTCGGCGGCTTCGCGTAGAACGTGCGCAGCGTTCCCACGCGAGGCTGTGAGCAAGACAACGGCCTCGACCACTGCGCGGCCCATCGTGCCCTCATCGGTGCGGCGAAGAAAGGACGAGAACAGCTTGCCGATGGACTCGTTCTCCTTGGCCTTCTTGATGTCGTGCTGCTTGGCGAGAATCGCGGCGCGGTTCTCGTCCAGCAGGTTGACCATAGGTCAACCAACTTGAGGCGAGATGCCACGAACACAGGCGATTTTCCGACTTGTGCGCCGATCTGCTCGATGCTGCACCTCGGTTCCTCTAGCGCTAAAAGCCGCGCGAACCCAGGGAAATCTCGCCGAACTACACCCGGACGTTCGGGCAGAGGTGATTTCTTTCATGTAGTCCATCCGTTTCATCCGCTGGCCGGACAAGAGCTGGAACGTGCGAGCGGCCCGCCGCAGGAGAGCCATCGTCTGGTGTTCTTTCACAATGCGGACGGACGGCTCAGCTCGATACCTCTAGCATTTACCGACTATGTGGAAGTCGATTCATTCGTGACTGTATCGGCGGGCCGTGCCTGGCTTGGGATCAAAGACCTGCTTCGTCTGGCGGAGTTGGTAGAGGAGTTGGGGCGCAATGAGCAGGAAAATGTGTAAAGGAAAATACGCCGCCAATGTAAGGATAATTTTGCCGTTTACCATTTGCGGCAGCGCCCATCGTATGGGAGCGTGTTGCATTTACAGGCTTGAGTCGCGTAAATATTTAAATGATTTGTGCGCATATTGTATCTTGACATTTGCCTGTGAGCGGCATAATTATTTTTACATTACAAAAGGAGAAGCAATGGCAAAGAACCATACTTCACGCAAAACGGAAGCGCTGCGAAAGCATGGCAGCCTGAATCCGCATCCAGAAGAGGTTCACCATGAGTTGTTCCAGTCCAGCGAGTTCTTCGATTCCGCTGATCTGATGCAGGTGAAATACGAGATGCTGCGCCAAGTGCGTGTAGAGAACAGCAGTGTCACCGAGGCCGCCGCGGAGTTCGGCCTATCCCGGCCGTCATTTTATGAAGCGCAAGCGGCCTTCGCGCAGCGTGGCCTGTTGGGACTGGTTCCCGAGAAACGAGGGCCACGGCGGGCGCACAAGTTGAGTGCGGGGGTGGTCGAGTTCCTTCGTGCTGCGAAGGCCGAAGATCCCACGCTGAGCGGTGCTGCTCTGTGCGACAGGCTGTGGAAAGAGCAGCGGCTGCATGTTCACCGGCGCAGCATCGAGCGTGCCTTGGCGCGCGGTCAAAAAAAACGGCCGATGCCGGAGCGGAGCTAGATGCCATGCCACGCGAAGAACTGGCCACATGCTACGAAGAGTTGCGGACGCAAGCCTTAGCCGCGACCGGCCGTGGCTTCGGCTTGACGCTGTTCTTACGCGAAGGCATGTACGCGTGGATGCGTGCCTGTACCGAGAGCATCCTGCAGGCACAGAGGAACGCAGTCAATCGTGTGGTTACTGTGAATCGTGAAGAAGTTACGGTGCCGGCAGAGTTCACCATGCTGCTGGCGGGTCTTGCACTTGATGTCTCCAAGGAGGTGTTGATCCAGCAATGATCGAACTTGGCAACAAAGTGGAAGCTCAGCATCTGAGGCGGAACGCCTACCTGTACGTGCGGCAATCAACGCTGCGGCAAGTATACGAGCACACGGAGAGCACCAAACGGCAATACGCACTGCGACAGCGGGCGGTCGATCTGGGGTGGCGACCGGAGCAGGTCACGGTGATCGACAGCGACCTTGGCGAATCCGGTGCTTCGATGGTGGACCGTGATGGTTTTCGTAAGCTGGTAGCGGAAGTCAGCATGGGCCGCGCCGGGATCGTGCTCGGCCTGGAAGTATCGCGGCTGGCGCGCAACTGCGCTGACTGGCATCGACT
>Ga0302270_10003242_pt1 | contig 15493 bp, 12 predicted proteins | sample III_Bog_E2_3_FD_198773 | JGI IMG/M metagenome (GOLD analysis project Ga0302270, IMG submission 198773) | Peat permafrost microbial communities from Stordalen Mire near Abisko, Sweden - III_Bog_E2_3 | ecosystem: Environmental > Terrestrial > Soil > Wetlands > Peat | place: Sweden: Abisko... | reverse complement strand
AGTGTTCTCGGCATGTGGCCGTAAAACCGTCTATTAGGCAGTTGAAAATTGGTATAGAAGACACAGATTTCACTGACGAATTAACCTCATGATCCGCCGCGATGGAGGGCGGAAATCATGAGGAAAACGACAACGAATAGGACAAAGGGCAAGAAGAGCCGACCAAAAACCAAACTCGGTATACCGGATCTGGATCACTCGAAAGCCGCAGTCTTGCGGAGCCTCGGTTCCCCCGACTCAGTGCGCGGATATCAACATGCTATCGACGAGTTCGTCGCCTGGTACTGTTCTGAACCACGACTGGCCTTCAACAAAACAGTAGTACTGCGCTATCGGTTTCATTTGGAAGAGCGCGGCCTCGCCCCCGGGACAATCAACGTGCGAATGGCGGTCGTGCGACGATTGGCGTACGAGGCTGCTGACTCTGGACTATTGAGCCCGGAATTGGCCGCCGGCATCCATCGCGTTAAAGGTGTCCGCAAGTTGGGTTCTCGTTTGGGCAACTGGATTACAGCGGGCGAGGCGGCGGCGCTCTGGCAGATACCGGATGGACAAACTCTGACCGGAAAGCGTAATCGAGCGATCCTGGCCATCCTGCTCGGTTGTGGTTTGCGCCGTCGCGAACTTGCAGAACTGACGTTAGAGAGCTTGCAGCGTCGGGAGGAGCGTTGGGCGATCGTCGATCTCGTTGGCAAGGGAAGGCACATACGAACCGTTCCAGTGAATTGGGTCAAAGAGACTTTAGATGCCTGGTTAACCGCAGCCGGTATCGAAGGCGGTCCGCTATTCCGCTGTGTCTGCCGGGCTGGAAAAGCATGGGGACACTGGATTTCAGAAAAGACGGTCTTGCACGTTGTCAAGAAGACTGCCGCGACCATGAACATTCCGCATCTCGCGCCACATAATCTCCGGAGGTCCTGCGCGCGGCTCTGCCATGATTCCGGAGGCGAACTTGAGCAGATCCAATTTCTCCTTGGGCATGTATCTGTGCAGACCACGGAACGCTATATCGGCTGCAAGCAGCGCTTGAGAGTGGCGGTCAACGACAAACTCGGTATAGAACCCGGCTGAGTCGGCGACGCAGCACCTGGACGTACAGCCGACTATTCGACCATTTGGTTCGCATTCCATTGTCGGCAAGCGACTCGGCGATTACCCGCTCACTGGGAATGAGAGGCCCGATCTTCAGATGGCCGTCCAGTTGGGAGTTCCTCCTTGATTTCCCTTCGGGCGCGAGCATTCAATTCACAAATCAGAGGACCAAACGTAGCGCCGAAAGCGCTATTGAAGACTCAGGAATTGCTGCAGGCTATCTGCCGCGCTCGCTATTGAACGCGCTAGGCTGAGTTTCGCTACGTTGTGGGCGAATACGCTGTTGATCACGTCGAGCTCGGCGGAAGTCAATGACTCCTGGGCCTGTACGACTTCCACATTGTCGGTCACGCCGGCGTCGAAGCGCTGTCGCGTCAGGTCCAGCGTTTCTCGCGTCACCTGAAGGTTTCTCTTGGCTACTTCCACCTGACTCGTTGCTGCTCGGAGATCGAGGAAAGCGTTCCGAACATCACTCTCAACCTGGCCCCTGGTGTCTTCGAGCTCCGCCTTCCGCTGGGCCAGAGAAGCCTTTGCCTCTGTAATTTCTCCCTCCGTGCGGCCTCCCATCCAGATCGGAACATTGAGTGTGGCGGCACCATAATACGTCGTGTGGGTCTGCGCCGGGTTTGTTCCGATTCTTCCGTAGTTTCCATTTACAGTGAGCGACGGCAATCTCTCCTCGCGAGCAGCGGAGAGTGTGTGCTCGGCGGCATGGATCTGCGCTTCTGCCGCTTTCATATCCGTACGGCGTTCGAAGGCCTGCTTGAGCGCATCCTCAAAGCTGAGATCCGGGGCAGCCAGGAAGGGCACCTCATCGGTAAGATCGTATTCGTCGCTTGGCGGCAATCCAGTCATTCGGGCTAAGGTGATCTTCTGCTTGGCCACTTCGTTTTCAAGCGAGATGACCCGTTGCTGCTGCGTCAGCTCTTCGACTTCGCTTCGATCAACGTCAATCTGAGGCACCAAGCCCACACCTCGCTTTTGTTGAGTCTGCTGAAAGAGAGCAGTCGCGGTGTCGAGTTGAGCGTGCGCGGACTTTACCCTTTCCTTTGTTGCAGTCGCTTGCAGGTAGGCGCCGCACACCGCCAGGACGACCATCTCTCGCGCATCCCGCGCGGCAAACTGGGAGGCGCGAACAACATCTTTTGACGACCGGTAGTTGCTCCATGCGGTGAGATCAAGAATCGACTGGGAAAGGCTGCCGCGCAGATCGATATTGTTGAATGGACCTATGGTTGGGGGGATTGCAAAGCCCGGGATTGTGATACGTAGCCCTTCCGCCCCGAGACTGATTTGTTGCAGAGTCTCGGCCAGATAGCCGCTCGCATTGGGAAGCAAGGCGCTTCGGGCAACTTGGCTCTGCCCTTGAGCCTGGCGCACACCGTTGCTCTGGCCGACCGCTCCAAGGTTATAGCTGAGCCCTCTCGCAATGGCTTCACGGAGAGAGAGCTTGCCCGAGAACGGCAGTTTCGCGGTGCTCGAAGCGCCTCCAGTAAAAGGTCCCTGAGCCTGAACTGTTGGGTTGATCGTGTCCACGCTGGTTGTTGTTCCGGCTATTGGCGACTCCACTGCGGTCACCGACCCAGCCTGTCCAGCGCGCCCAGAGAGAGGAAGTGGTGTTGCCTGCGGACTCTGCGATCGGGCCGGAGGAGAAGCAATGAACAAAGTACCCAGGCAGAGGATCGCAGCAACTTCAACGATCCGGCAAACTGGTGCGGCCTTTGTCTTACGATGATTCATTTCAAGGTACCCCGTCTTAACTCAGCTGCTTTCGAAATCGCCAGACACTGAGCGAGCCAAGCACTAACGTAATCATGAGCAAGCTGAGGAAGTTTGGCCAAAGCTCCATGAATCCGCCACCCTTGAGCGTGCTCCCACGAGCGATGGTTGCGAAGTGGTGAATCGGGTTCAAAACAGTGAGAGGCTGCAACCATTTCGGCATTGCCTCGACCGGATTGAGCGCTCCAGACAACGATGACAAAGGAGGATTGACGAAGAAGGTCGTTAGCTGTGCCTGCTGAGCCGACTTGCTGAAGGTGGAGACGACGGTGCCAATGCTGATGCCCGACAAGATGCACAAGGCTCCGCCAGCGAGCAAGAGCAGGACATTGCCGTGGAACGGAACTCCGAACGCAAATTTGAGGACGCCTAGAGAGATGAACATCATAATGCACAGCAGCAGGAACAATGGCGTAATTTTGGCGATGATGATCTCGGACGTACTCGCCGGGGACATGAGCAGTTGTTCAAGCGTCCCGGCTTCGCGCTCGCGAACCATGGCCGCTGAGCAAATGAGAGAGCTCTGCAGGATCAACAGCAGTCCGAGCACACCGGTGACGATGAACCAAGAGTCGACCAGACCAGGGTTGTAGAGAAACGCAGGTTCTAGCTGCACCTGACCACGGCTGGCGAGATTAGATCCGGCAACTGGCTGTGTGCTGACATGAATCCCCTGCCCCCGCAGCCCTACGTTGAATCTCTGAATCATGCTTTCTGCATAACCGCGGCTGATCGTGGCCGTATTTGCATTGGTTGCATTCAGCAGGAATTGAATCGTGGTCTGACGATCCCGGAGCAGATCCCGTGCATAGTCGTAAGGAATCACCATCCCGGCATCGGCTTTTCCCTGGCTGACTGCATCGCCAAGTTGGTCAACCGAGGAGTAATAGCCTGCCAGGCGGAAGCTCTTGCTCTCGGTCAAGGTCGCGATCAGTTCCCGGCTCTCGGGTGACCGGCAATCGTCGACGATCGCGAGACGAACGTTCGTTACCGCCGCGCTCAGCGCAAACCCCACCAGAGTCAACTGCACAACAGGCAAGACAGACAGACTGAACATGAGCTTGCGGTCATGGCGAGTCTGGGCAAACTCTTTTTTGATCAAAGCACGCAGTCGATAATTGAGCAGATGATTCCAGAGATTTCTCATGATCTAGGCCTTCACCTGCATCCTTCTCATCCCTTGCCATGCAATGCCGTAGAAGAGGGCTCCAATCGCGCCAATAATGAGGACCTTGTACCAGACGGCAGGCCATCCCCCGCCTTGCAAGAGCGCGTCGCGAACGATCTCGATGTAGTACCGGCCCCAGACGAGGCTCGAAATCCAACGCAGCCCGGCCGGTATGTTTTGGATCGGGAACATCATGCCTGAGAGCAAGAACACGAGAATGAATCCGCCGAACGCCACCGCCTGCAAGGCAGAGGCCTGGTTGGGGATGACCGCTCCGACCATCGTTCCAAAGGCCGACACACAAAACGCGTAGAGCACGGTGGCGATCAAGGCAGGCGTAGGATCGCCGGCAAAGCTGAGGCCAAAATAGGTGAATAAAAGCAAGGACATGATGAGACACTCCGCGAGCGCCACAATCATGAATGCGATGATTTTCCCCAGCAGGAATTCATGCGCGGGAATGCTTGAAACGTAAACCTGCAAAATGGTCTTGAGTTCACCCTCTTTCGCCATGGCGAGCGCAGCAAGCAGTGGCGGGAACATGGAGAGGCCAAGCACGAATATCCCCGGACCAAAGAACTTCTTCGAAGCGAGACCTGGGTTGAACCAGAGCCGAATGGCGGTCTGTATGGGGCCTGCTTGCGTTCCACTGCCTTGCTGGTTGTACGACGTCGTAATTTGGCCGGCATAAGCCGTGACCAATTTGGCCGTGTTTGCATCCGATGCATCTACCAGAAACTGGACGGGAGCGTTAACGCCTCTTGCCATGTCGCGGCCAAAGTGAGACGGGATGATCAGCACGGCTCGCCCAGCATTGGAGGCAAGGGCCTCCTCGGCGGATTTGTCCACCGGCCATGGGACCACCTTCAATGTGATCGAAGCCCGGAAAGCATCAATAAAATCGTTGGACGCCGATGAACCGTCAAAATCCTGCACGACAATGGGAAGCTCGTTCACTGTGAGCGAGAGCGCCGAGCTCATCAAGACCAGCAGGAACATGGGAAGTGCAAGGGCCAGCGCCAGGGTGCGCCAGTCTCGCACAATCTGGGTCAACTCTTTGCGCATTTGTGCAATGATTCGTCTCATGCGCGCCCTTCATCGTCATCCGTCGCCGCCTTGCCCTGTGCGCGCGCTTTCTCAACGATGGAGATAAACACGTCTTCGAGCGAGATCGGGATTTCTCTCGCGCTGGACACGTGGAGTCCGTTCTCTTCGAGCTGCTTTGTGGTTTCCTTGATGGCGGTAGCAGGATCTTCTTCGGTGATTACATGCAGGCGTTCGCCAAACAGGGACACTCTCCAACTTTCTGTTTTGCTCTTCAACAGGTCATCGGCGCGCTGGGGCTGGTTGACGATGAATTCAAGCACGTGCCCGGTTTGCTGGCTCTTGATGCCGCTGGGCGTCCCTTCGGCCACAAGCTCGCCTGCAACCATCATTCCCAGGCGATTGCACTGTTCCGCCTCCTCAAGATAGTGAGTTGTCACGAGGATCGCCGCGCCGCCATCGGCCAGCCGATTGATCATCGTCCAGAACGCTCGCCGCGCCAAAGGATCGACGCCCGAGGTTGGTTCATCCAGAAACAAAATGTCCGGTTCATGCATGATTGCAGCGCCGAAGGCCACGCGCTGTTTCCATCCACCCGGCAGGCTGCCTGTGAACTGGTTTTCTTTCCCGTTGAGCCCCGAAAAGGAAAGCACCCAGCGGATCTTTTCTTCGCGGTCCTGGTCAGGCACGCCATAGACGCCCGAAAAGAAATCGAGGTTCTCCCGAATCGTCAAGTCTTCATACAAAGAGAATTTCTGCGACATGTAACCGATGCGCTTGCGTATCGCTTCTGTTCTCAGATTGCCGCCTGTACCGCCCAGTTCCATGGTTCCGCTTGTCAGCTCAAGCAACCCGCATAGCATCCGGATAGTTGTCGTCTTACCCGCCCCATTCGCCCCGAGAAGCCCGTAGACTTCCCCATTTCGGATATCGAGGCTCACGTTTTTCACGGCTGTGAATGCTTTGAACTTTTTGACGAGATTCTTCGCGCCGACAGCAATTTGTCCGCGCAGACTGCTGTGGTCCTGCTTTGCTGGAAACTCTGTTGTGTCGGTCTTCTCGCGCAGAGCACGCAGCTTGCTTACAAAGATGTTGTCGAGTGTCGGTTCATCGACATGCATCTCGCCGACGGAAAGTCCTGCGGCCTTCAGCTTCTCGGCGATCCACTTCTGTTCCTTCTCCGGATCGTGCACCAACAAATCAAGCCGATCGCCAAACCGTTCAACATCGATAATGTCTTTATCCGGCCCTGAATCAGGCCCTGCCCCCTCGGAAAGCACCTGTTCCGCTTTCCTGAGGTCTGCGGTGCGGAGTTCGATTCGCTTCGCGCCCAGGCTGGCGCAAAGCTCCGCTGGCGTGCCGATCTGAAGAATCTCCCCCGCATACATGAAGGCGATCCGATGGCACCTTTCAGCCTCGTCCATATAAGGGGTAGCCACAAGGATCGTCAGTCCCTCTGTCGACAAGTGAGCAAGCGCATCCCAGAACTCTCGACGGGACACAGGATCAACCCCCGTGGTCGGCTCGTCGAGCAGCAACACCTTGGGCTGTGGAACGAGCGCGCAGACGAGCGCCAGCTTTTGTTTCATGCCGCCGCTGAGTTGTCCGGCGAGCCGGTCCGCGAATCGGTCCATATCGAACATCTTGAGATATTGAAGACTGCGCTCCAAGATTTCATCTGGCGGAATGAGGCGCAGATCGCCGCTATAACGAATATTTTCCGCCACAGTCAGATCGGGGTAGAGACTGAAGTCCTGTGTCAGATACCCGGTTTGGGATCGCATATCCCGCGCCGGGTGGCCCAGTATGTTCGCATTGCCGGCAGTTGCTTCCATCACGCCCGCAAGAATCTGAAACGTCGAGGTCTTTCCAGCTCCGTCCGGACCAATCAGTCCGAACATCTCGCCGCGTTCAACCTCAAACGTGATTCCTCGCACGGCGTCGAGCTTGCCATAGTGCTTCGTCAGGCCGCGAACATCAATGGTCGGGGCCACGGCGACAGCCTGCCGATCCTGGACTGTCCGATCTGGGATAGCCGGATCTGACACCGCTCGATCTGGACTGACACCAATCATTTGCGCCTGACCTTCGGCCACTTGTCTCCCTGCACCAAGACCTCGCCATCGACCGGCATGCCAGGCTTGGCAAATCCGAATCCGCCGATCAATTGCAACTTGAGTCCGACCACCTGCTTGACGCGGTCGTCGCGGAAGTACGTATTCTCAGGAGTGAATGTTGCCTGTGGGTCAATTCTGGAGACGTAGGCGTAGATGGGTTGCTGCGAGCTGGAGTCGAGGAAGACACGCGCCGATTGTCCCACCTTCACTTGGCCGATTTGGCCTTCAGGCACAAAGCCGCGCAGATACACCTTGGTCAAGTCCAAAAGTGTAATGATGGCAGTACCTGCAACAACCACCTCTCCCGGTTCCGCCCCGCGCGTCACCACCGTTCCGGAGAACGGCGCCCTGATGGTCAGGTCTTTGCGGTTGTCTCCTGCTTCCGCAAGTTCGGCTTGAGCCTGCTCGGTCTGAGCCGTTGCGCTCGCGACTTCAGCTTCCTGTTGTGCAATCTGTCTTCGCACGGATGTAACCTGCGACTCGCGGATGCCGGGGTTGGACAGACTTGCCTCTGCTGTCGTCAGGGCGCCCTGAGAGGCATCGACCCGGCGTCTCGATGCGGCAACCACTGCAGCCTGTTGATCGGCCGTTGTTGAAGCTTGAAGTCCTTGCCGTTCCGACACAGCTCCGGTTTTCGCAAGACGCGTATAGGCGTCCCGGTCAAACGACGCAATCTGATATGCCGCCTGTTGCTGAGCCAATTCCGCTTGCGCGGTTGCCAGATCGGCCTGCGCTTGCCCCACATGCCCTTCTGTATCGAGCTTTGACTGGCCAACCTGTAATCGGCTTTGCGCTAATTGCTCTTGAAGAATGGCGATTTGTTCTTCCGCAGCTATGCCTTTTGCCTCTGCCTCCGAAAGAGTATCCCGAGCCTGGTCCTCCCGTGCTCGAATCTGCGCGTCATCGAGAATGGCGATCGTGTCTCCGGCATTTACGGTGTCGCCCTCGCGCACACGAACCTCAAGAATGCGTCCCGTTGTTTTGGATGCAACTGCGGAGTCGTCGCCTTCAATTCGTCCGCTCACCACAACAATGCTTTTCGGGATAGGTGGCGCCGCAAAAAAGATATTCCAGATTAGAAGCGCCGCCGCAATCAGGACCACGGCAGCAATGGTTATCATGATTAGGCGTCTTCGCGTCGCGGCCTGTTTCGTTTTCTCGTCGGCTGCTTGATTGGCCTTTTCGTCCGCCGCATTCTTCGTCTTTTCGGCAGCATCTTTCTTAGCTTTTTCGTCAGCCTCTTGCTTAGCCTTCTCGTCCGCTGCTTTCTTATCACCCCGCGCTGGGGCCGGCTTGGCGCTGTCCGCTGCGGCTGGCTGCGCGGTGTTGGTTTCGGTGGGCCTTCCAGCATCATTGGCGGCGGGCTTGGCGGTATCCGCTGGTACAGGCTTGGCGCTGCCCGCCGGGGTTGGCTGCCCGCTGTTGGCTTCGGTGGGCTTCGCAGCATCAGTGCCTGCGAACTTGGCGCTTTCCGCTGGAGCCGGCTTTGCACCAGTTGGGTCCGGCGGCTTTTTTTGCTTGGTCTGTTCTGGCGCGCTTTCAACCGTGGGTGTCGTCATTTACTGAGCCTCAGCTTTCTTACCGGTGTGTTCGTTCCATGCTTCGAGCGAAAGTCCCGGAGATACGAAAGTGAAAAGTCCGCGATGTGATCCGCAATGCGCTCCACCTGTGCAGGCGTCATCTTCAGGTTCGGCCAGATCTCGGCCAACAGTGGACCGGGCAGAACGTAAGCAAGAACCTGTCCCACCACGCTGATTGCACAGAGTCGTGTGTTTTCGTCATTGGAAGGTAGTCCGATCATTCCGCCAATGAGTTCCAGGAGTCGCTTATAGATCGGTCGAGTGACTTTATCGATGAGCGTTCGAAGTCCAGGTGTGGGATTTGCCAGTTCCTGCGCCAGGAGTCGGGAATGCCAATCCGGTCGATCTTCTCCAGGCACACCCCGAAGCCGAGCTCTAATGAGAGACCGCAAGATCTCTTCCGGGGGTGCGTCTCGATTGAGCGCGTTGTGAACGGCTACAACCTCAGCGGCCCGCACAGATTGCTGCACGACCTCGGTATATAGACCCAATTTATCGCCGAAGTGATAATTGACGGCGGCGCCGTTTGTTCCCGCCTCCGCACAAATATCGCGAATCGTCGCGGCCCGATAGCCCCGGTTGGCAAAAACCGGCCCTGCGATCTGAAGCAACTTCTCACGGGTTGGGTCTGGAGCTGCAGGCCAGCGTGTACCGCCCAATGCATTCATTCCAGGTTTTGAGCAATTTCTGTTCATATCCAAACGCAAGTTTGAAACAACGGTTTGCTCATTGCTGTGTTCAATTGCTCAGTGTGAGAATTCCTGCATTGGATCGGCCGACCTGCAGGCACTTCAAAATCTGTGGTAAGAGCGGCTTGGTCTGTCTCTCTTTTCAGCACTTTGCTACCAGAAAACCCAAGATTGCGCACCATTTTGAATTAGGGCGGCCGCAAAAATGTGAGAAGTCTTTTGGGGTGAACCTCTCGGTTGAGACGTTAGACAGTTTGCATAATTGTCGATCGCTAAGTTATCTACTTAACCGGGGCCTCTCCCCAGGAATGGTGTTCGCTTGATCAAACGAAATCGATATTCGGTCGTAACCAAACACGCCAGCTTTCATCCGGTTTGTTTGGTACTTTGCACGTCTATTTTGCTGCGCTCAGATTGCCATTGCGTATGTCGTCGAAGAACGGTGTGCTCCGCTGCAACACACACGCAGCAGCGTATAAGTACATTGCAGCCGACCAGGTTTGCCAATCCCGGCCGCTGGGTTTGCCTGTTTGCGCGTGGATCCACTCGTTGAACCCCCATTCGGCAGCGTCTTCATGCCACGGCTTAACCAGTTCTGTCAGCGCCAATAATTTGCGCTCCGCCAGATCCATTTGGCCCGTGGCAACGCACGCCGAGACGTAGAAGCCACAAATAAAGGGCCAGACTCCCCCGTTGTGATAGTCTCCGGGGCGGTTATAGCGCTCGTACCGCGGCAGCCAATCCGCATGATGGGGCAATATGTAAGGAAACAAACAGGGTGGCAAATCTACAGCGAGCTCTCCGCGCCCCCGCATCGCCTCACATTCAGCTTCGATCCACACCAACATATTTGCTGCCGAGTGAGGTGGTGCAATTCCAGTCAGAATGGCCAGACTGTTGCCAAGCAGATCGAAGCGGTCACTGCCCATGATTTTGTACGAATAAAGAGCGTAGTAGGGCGCGGTGGGCTCCACGAGAGCCTCTTGCTCATAACTCTTCTTTTGTTCGCCACTGACTTCCAGGCGGCTCATCAATCCCCGCAGTTGCTCGGCGGATTCGTGTTCGCCATAAAGGCGAAGATACGCAAAGACGAGCATGTTCACGAACAGCGCATATCCCATGACGTATTGTTCGTCGCGCCAGTCGCTAGTGGGTAACTGGGCTACCATCACCCTGTCATCAGGGCTCTGGTACTGCATCCACTGCTTGGCCTTCTCCGCGGCCTCAAGGAGGAATTCCGGTTGGTTCCTGGATATTCTGTAGAGGGCCAGCCCGAATAGAAAGAGCGGTGTCGAATCGCTGGAGCCACGATTATCTGGATCGTGTGCGAGAGATGGGATATGACCGTGCGTTGTCTGATTGTTGGCAAGTGCGACGAGTGTGCGCTCCAAGGCATCTGCAAGCAGTTCGTTGCCTGTGGCAAGAAAGCCGAGAGCCGAAATCATTAGGTCGCGCGTGTACGGTTCCGGATATCCCCAGCCAGCGGTTCGAGGTAGTCCTTGAAACGGTCCCTTTGCGTTATGCAGCAGGACTTGCAGAGCGGCCTCTTTAGCCAGGTTAATGGACGCTAGCGAATTTTCGTCGAATGACATAGATTCCTCAATGGTGTGTTGGATCGGAAGGGCGAACGTTGGTGCCTCGTTGCTTTCTACTGGATCCCCAATCGGCCGGAAATGATCTCAGCAAATTGCCTGGCAACCTGGCGATAATCGAATAGCTCGACCACTCGTTTGCGGCCCGCCTGTCCCATGCGCTGCCGTAGCGCGCCGTCCTTCATGAGCAGAAGAAGATACTTGGCGATGTCGGGCACGCTGGCTCGGTATTCTGCTGTCCGCGGATTTGGAAACACGATGCGATGACTTTTCTCGTAGTCGTGGCCTTCGCCGTAGTTTGCCTCGGTGATTTTTCTCTCTTCTGCAACTTTCGCCAGGAATGCTGTCTCGCCATGGACCATCGTGTCGCGAAATGCCATGGCGTCGATCGCGATCACGGGCTTTTCACACGCGTTCGCCTCAACCTGAATCATGCCAAACCCCTCCAGCCGCGAAGGCGCAGCGTAGATGTCGCAGGCAGACAATAAGTAGGGCATAAAATTCTGCGAGACGACATTAGTCGAGAAAATGACCTTCTTGCCGATACCCAGATCTGCCGCAAGTTTGAGGTCGATCAGGTTCTGTTGGTCAGTGCGGGATTGAGGCCAGACCTTACAAACATATCTCCAGTCGGGAACCTCGCTATCGATTAGCGCCAAAGCCTGCATGACCTCCTGAGCCCCCTTGGAAGCGCCGTCGCCCCCGGCGGTCAGGATCATCAACTGGTCATCCGATATTCCCAAAACCTGGCGAATCGCCTGGACCTTAAAGTCATCGCGGCTATGCGGGGCGTAACGGTCCGTGCCACAACCCACAGGAAGTACCACAATGTTGTCTCCCTTGATGCCATCCCTGATATAGACCTCCTTCACCCAGTTGGAAGTGACCAGGATCAGTGGCAGAGCATTCAGCGGTTCACGGTGTTCCGCAACATAACCATCGGCCACGAGCCACGGCACAGCCTTCATCCCAAACTTCTGAGGATGGAGGACCAGGTTCGGAACATGGCCCCAGAACCCCACTCCCACCACCACGTCCGGCTTAAACCAGCGGTAGTACCATTCCTTTTCCAAGGTTGATTCCAAATGGACCGGGTGGACATCCACGCCCATCTCACGCAAGCCCCGGCACAACAGCTCTCCTTGCAATGCCAAGCCGGCCGCGGGCGCTGGGTATTCACTCAGTACAAGTACTTTCACTGTTCAGTCTCCCAGGTTGCTCTGCGTTCCGCTGCCGCCTCAACCGAGTCAAAGCACCAAAAGCCTTCTTCGCGCGGAGTGGTCCGCGCTTCCCAGCTATCAGCCGCATACCCGTAGATATCCGTAATGAGCCGATGCTTTTCGAGCCATACGCTCTCCTTCAATATGTCTCGCCGATCCGCGTCCGCCCGAACTCGAGGCAGGTAGGCGCGCCCCCCATCCTCGTAAGCGAAGAGCCATAACCGCGCGGTCTGGATACTGCCCGATTGCCAAAGATCGACGACAGTTCGGCAACACTCCTCATGCCGGCGATGACGTGTGTACTCGCCCTTTGGGCCATGGGTGAGAATCAGGCTGTAGCTAGATCCAGCCAGTAAGACGGCTATGGCTTCCTGAACGCGTTCGATTGGTAACGGCAATTGGGCAGGCCCATCATCCAGATCCGCCATCTCGCCCAACGCTCCCAATTGCTCCAGAACCAGGCGAAACTTTGGCGCACGGTCCGGATCGGAGGCTCTGCAAAGTGTCACAATCCGCCAATCAAATTCCGGATGGGCTAGTATGAAGCCGCCGCACCATAGTGTCTCGTCGTCCGGATGGGCGACGACAACAGCAGCGCGCTGGCGAGGGCCGGGCCTCGGCTCATCATGGTCAGCTGAGATCACTGGTCTCCACGGAAAACGCCGAATTGGCGATTATCGCTTTCTTCGCTCATTCAACCTCGATGACAACGAATGCATTGAGTCCTTCGCTACGCGCTCAGCGCAGGGTAGTCGGTATAACCATGTGGCCCCGTTGTGAAGAAGGTGCTACCGTCTGGAACATTGAGAGGCGCATTGCGCGAAAACCGAACCGGCAGATCGGGATTGGCAATAAAGAGTTGGCCGAAGGCTACCGCATCCGCCTCACCATCCTCGATGACCTGATTCGCTTGTGCCAGCGTGTATTTTTCATTCGCGATATACACGCCTCCGAATTCGTTCTTGAGTTGCGGACCCAATCGGTCGGGTCCGAAGTACTCGCGCGCAAGCAGGAAGCCGAGCCCGCGTCTGCCTAGCTCACGCGCCACGTAGCCGAAGGTTGCCGGCGGGTTTGAATCATGCATATCCTGGGAATCGCCACGAGGCGCCAGGTGCATGCCTACGCGCTTGGCGCCCCAAACTGAGATCACTGCATCGGCGACCTCAAGCATGAGCCTGGCGCGGTTCTCAATCGGTCCGCCGTATTCGTCGGTACGATGATTGGATCCGTCCTGGAGGAACTGATCGAGCAGGTAGCCATTGGCTCCGTGTATCTCCACGCCATCAAAACCAGCCAGCTTCGCGTTCCTGGCTCCGTTGCGGAAGGCTTCGACTATGCCAGGGATTTCGGACGTCTCAAGTGCGCGTGGCGTCACATAATCAGTCACTGGACGCACAAGGCTTACGTGGCCAGCAGGCCGGATCGCGCTGGGAGCCACCGGAAGTTTACCGTCGAGAAAGCGCGGATCTGAAATGCGGCCCACATGCCAGATTTGTGCAAAGATGCGGCCGCCGGCCCTGTGCACGGAATGGGTGACCAGTTTCCACGCGTTGATTTGTTGCGGCGACCAGATCCCCGGCACATTCGCGTAGCCAACGCCCTGCGGGACGACCGGGATGCCTTCGGAGATGATCAGGCCCGCACCTGCGCGCTGTGTATAGTATTCGGCCATCAGTTGCGTCGGTATGTGCTGTGGTGTGCCGCGCAAGCGAGTAAGCGGCGCCATAACAACTCGATTTGGTAGATGAAGGTCGCCAATCTGGATGGGGTCTAACAGAGAAATCATAGAATGAGTCCTTTTGAAGGAGTTGGTTTGTCTATTGGGTTCAATACCGGGAGTGATCTTAGGGAGTCAGCACGACTTTCCCGATGCCCCCATTTTCCGCAAGTTGCTGTGCTTCCCGGATCTGCGCGAGTTTAAACCTCTTGCTGATCGGAATCGAAAACAATCCTCGTGCCACTTCCTCGCCAAGTTCTTCCAATCTAGCTGAACCAGGCTGAGCCCAGATGGGCACAACACGCAAGTCGCGCCCTTCCGCAGAGGCCGGTGCGCCGACAACCGTTGCCAGCACACCGTTTTTCCTGATGTGGGGCAGAAGCCGGTCGATGGTCTCATGACCCACCATATCCGCGATTGCATCGAGGTCCGGCAACGCAGCAATCTCTTTCACATCGTCCAGTGCAATCACACGATCAGCACCAAGAGTCTCTGCCTCGATCCTCTGGCTGGCGCGAACCCCTGCAATCACATAAGCACCGCGCTGTTTGGCCACGTGGACGGCAGTTCGGCCAACACCGCCGATTGCGCCGGTAACAAGAACCACTTCTCCTGGGCCTGGTCGAATACCGAGTTCAATCACCTGGGCCCCGGTCAGCAGGACTAGAGGCAATGCAGCCGCGTCAATGGTGTCAAGCCCCTCCGGGGTTCTCGCCAGGTCCTCAGGCTTGCACACCACGTATTCGGCATAAGAGCGATTCACGAGACCGAAAACGCACTCGCCCACCTTTGGGCTGATGACCCCTTCTCCAACGGCGACAACTTCGCCTGAAAGGTCGCGGCCGAGTATCGCGGGGAATTCGAGAGGCATCATCTCCCGCAAGTCACCTCTGCGCAACTTCCAGTCAATTGGATTGATGCTGACGGCTATAGTCTTCACTAGCACTTCGCCGGCTGCCGGCACGGGTATTGGCGCATCTTCGTACGAAAGTTGGCTAACGTCACCATAGCCGTGCAGCAGAACAGCCTTCATGAGTCCTTCCGTCAATTGCTTCCCTCTTCCTGGTGCATTCATGGTGTTGTGATTATCAATTTCCGACGCTTTCCATTGCCCGTTCGGATACTAGGAAAGGGCAAATGGGAATTGACGGCGGATCGCCATTTTGTCGTCTTGGTCCTCCCGACGTTTGTGACCAGGGACCAGACTAGACGGCAATTTCGTGCAAGGCTAGAAAAGCCTCCAGCAGAACGCGGGGATTGAATTGGCCCTTGTACACAGGCGGCGACTTCCGGTCGAGGCCAAGCAAGGAGCAAACCGCCGTGTGCGCAGAGCGAATGGAGTATTCCACTGTGAACACCACGTCCTCCGGCAGTTCGCAATACTGCCCGACGAAGGCCAGGTTCCTGGAACCCTGGGGAATGACCTGAGGACGATCACCCTCGCTGCGAGGAAGAAACTGACTGGTGATGAAGGGCATCATGCAAGGAATGCAGG
>Ga0302270_10003220_pt1 | contig 15543 bp, 15 predicted proteins | sample III_Bog_E2_3_FD_198773 | JGI IMG/M metagenome (GOLD analysis project Ga0302270, IMG submission 198773) | Peat permafrost microbial communities from Stordalen Mire near Abisko, Sweden - III_Bog_E2_3 | ecosystem: Environmental > Terrestrial > Soil > Wetlands > Peat | place: Sweden: Abisko... | reverse complement strand
TTGCGCACGAATTCGAACAGGCTGCCATGCAGGTCGTTTGTTCCAGACTTGGTCGTAATGGCGGTAAAACCGGCGGCGCCGTGGCCGATGTCGGCAGGCATGACGCCGGAGCTGGAGTTCACTTCCTGAATTGCGTCGACGTTGAAGTTCGAGAATGTCGCGCCGCCCATCTCCGGATCGGTGGTGTCCACGCCGTCCATCGAGAAAACGGTCGCCGTGCCGCGCTGGCCGTTCACCGTGAACTGCTGCGTGAAGTTGGCCGCGCCGTTGGTGTCGGTCTGCGTGCCGGCGGCTTGAAGCAGAAGCTGGCTGAAGTCGCGCTTGTTCAAAGGCAGCGCCGAGACCTGCTTGCCGGTGAGTTGCTCGCCGCCCGTGGATTGAGAGCCGGCTTGCAGCAGCACGCCGCCCGACGCGGTCAAACGCAGGCTCTGCTGCATCTGGGCGCCGGCGGCGAACTCCACCTCTCCCGCAACCGAACCCGACCCGCCGCTCCATTGCACGTTGACGGCGTACTTGCCCGCGGGGACTTCTCGAAACTCGAACGACCCTTCGTGGCCCGTGCGCGCAGCGAGGTCTTTCGCCGCGTCTTTCGCGAACGGATGGATCTCTATTCTCGCGCCGGACACGGGCCCGCCCGCGGCATCGCGCAAGGTTCCTTTCCAATTCGCGGGAGCAGCCTGGCCCCACCCAATCTGGAGAAAAAGCGGTAATAGTAGGATAGCTTGACGGTTGCGGGGCAGCCGCCTGGGGACGATGATGTTCACTGCCATGCAGCATATCGCACGATAGCGAATCCGTCACTTCATGGCAGGGCGGACCTCAGGTCCGCGGGTGCCTCCGGTGGCCCTTGCTGTGTGCGACCACCAGCGCTGCAGTCGCAATCTGTCGAACGTCACATCTGATGTAGTGGGCAAAGCGCCGGGCGATTCGCGCTGAAAGGAGGCCGGCCAGGGGGCCACTGCTCCTTTGCGGTCGCGGCTCCGTTTCGGAATTACCGTTTCATTTGGGGGAGTCTCCGTTCGGCGCGCGAGTGCGGCGAAGTATAGCACACGCTCCGTGCCGGTCTCTTGAAACCATAGTGCAATATGAATGATCAATAAGAACAGGAGGCAATTCCTGGTTTATGAGCACACTTCCTATTGACAGCCCGCGCGCGGCTGCTCCCGCCGCGCATGCCGCGACTGGATTCCGGATCCAGAGCCGCGTCCTGGACTTCATCACCGCCGAGCGCAGCCAATTGCTGAACGTCACGGAGCGCATTAAGGAAATCGTCCGCCGCAGTGGAATCTCCGATGGCCTGGTGCACCTGCAGTCGTTGCATACGACGACAGGTCTCGCTCTCGGCGAGTGGCAGGAAGCGTTGATCGAGGACTTCCAGAACTTCATCAGTACGGTGGTTGATCGCAAAGTTTACTACAAGCACAATGATCCGGCGTTCTCGGATTGCGAGCGGAAGAACGCGGACTCGCATCTGAAGGGCAGCGTCTTCGGCCAGACGCTTCTTCTCCAGGTCAGGAACGGTTCGGTGCTGCTCGGCACGTGGCAGAGCATTATTCTGGCCGAGTTTGACGGCCCGCGCAGCCGCTCGATTGCGGTGCAAGTCAGCGGCATCTGATATTCTGCATATCCTGCGGTGCCGTCGGAGCCGCACGAAACATGCCCAGGTATTTCTCCCACGAACAGGCTACCCGGTTGCTGCCGGAAGTGGAGCGCCTGCTGAGGCTGGCCATTCACGCGCGAATGGTGTATGAGGAGGCGGACCAGGGGATCTCAACTCTGCAGCAGCGCGTCCAGGCCATGGGCGGCATCGTCGTGGATATTCCGAAGGCCCGGCTGCTCCAGCAATCCCGCGAAGAAGGCGCGAAGCACTTGAAAGAAGCCATCGAGGCCATCACGGAGTTGGGCGTGCAGGTGAAAGACCTTGACACCGGACTGGTGGATTTCCCAACCACCTATCACGGCGAAGAAGTCCTGCTTTGCTGGCGCCTCGGCGAAGCCCGGATCGGGCACTGGCACGGACTCGAAGAGGGCGTTCGCGGAAGGAAGCCCATCGACACGGAGTTTCTTCGAAACCATGGCGGCGGCGGCGTTCATTGAGCATCCGGAGCGCGTTGTTTTTTTGACACTTGTTTCGCTGCTTCCCTAGACTGGTAGTGGGGACTACCGTATAGATCCTCCAAACCTTCAAATGCTGCTGGCCAAAGAGTTCGTCGCGTACCTCGGAAGGCAGATGGCCGCAAGGCTTCCCGCCAATATGATTGAGATCGCCGATCGCTCCGCCGTAGGCGAAGTCTTCGTGGGCGTGATCATGGACGAGATGATGGTCGAGGACAAGCTGAACGACGAGGTGAGAACGATCCTCGAAGAGTACAGCGTCTACATGGCGAACAACGCCATCAGCTACTCGGAGATGTTCCGGCGCATCAAGAACCAGTTGGTTCAGCAACGGAAGATCGTCAAAGCTTCAGGGCGCGACACCGGCGACGCGATGAAGCTCAGCCGCGACAAGGTGAACGAGATCTCGCACAAGCTGCTCATAGCCCTGAAGAAATCCCACGATTGCCGGATCCGCCGCAACGAAAACGATCTGCGGCTTGAGATTGTGCGTTTGATGTCGAGTCTGCTCCAGAACGAAGAGAAGGCCGAGAAGGCAGCCCGCGACAAGATCCGCACGCTGAAACGCGAGGTGCTGGACGGTACCGAGGAGTGGGACCTGCTGCACAAGCGGTACTACGCCGAGGAGCTCAAGAACTTCGGCATCAATCTCGGCGAGTAGACTTCCTCCAGGCAAGCCCCATCGCATTGCCGGGCAGTGCAAAATCGTCTGGTGCGCCGCTTCATAATGGCGCCTTCGTCCGTCCTCCACATACAGCGATCGTTTCAGACGAAGCCTTGGAACTGGCGCTTCTATGTGCCAGTTGATTCCCGGTGGGGCGGACCCTCAGGGTCCGCCCCACCACACTATTGCGCTTGCGCATAGAATACAAAGCGTGCCTCCTGCTACCACAACCCTTGCCGTCACCGGCAGCCTGAACATGGATTTTGTCGTTCAAGTGGAGCGGTTGCCCGCGCCGGGAGAGACCGCGCTCGGTCACGATTTCCGCATGATTCCTGGCGGAAAAGGCGCGAATCAGGCGTGCGCGGCGGGCAAACTGGCTCGCAACGCGCGGGTTCGCATGGTAGGGCGCGTCGGCTACGATCCCTTCGCCGACAGCCTGAAAGCCAGCCTGGCGGCGGCGGGCGTGGATGTTTCGGGCGTGCACGCGACGCATTCCCAGCCCACCGGAATTGCCGAGATCTGGGTGGAGCGCTCGGGTCAGAACTCGATCGTCGTTGCTGGAGGCGCGAACGCGGAGTTGTCGCCCGCCGACATTGAATCGGTCCACGAAGTGTATGCGACGGCGGCGGTCTCGCTGTTCCAACTGGAAACGCCGCTGGCGACGGTGGAAGCCGCCCTGCGGGCCTCGCGGAACGCCGGTGCGCTGACGGTGCTCGATCCGGCGCCGGCGCGTCCGCTGCCCGCCTCGCTGCTCTCGCTGGTCGACGTGCTGACTCCCAACGAGACCGAGGCGTGCATCCTGCTGGGCCGTCAGCCGGGCCGGGTGGGACTCACGGAAGCACGGGAAATGTCGCAGGCGCTGCGGGCGCTCGGGCCGAAGACCGTCATCCTGAAACTGGGCGATCAGGGCTGTCTGTGTTCAGATGGCGGCACGGAAATTGCTTCGCCGGGCTTCCCCGTCGAGGCGGTGGATACGACGGCGGCCGGCGACACCTTCAACGCCGCTCTGGGCGTCGCGCTGTGCGAGCGGATGCCGCTCGGCGAAGCCCTGCGTTTCGCCAACGCGGCGGCGGCGATTTCGGTGACCCGTCTGGGCGCGCAATCCTCCGCGCCATCGCGAGAGGAAGTAGAGGCGTTCCTCAGTGAACGGCATCAGTGAGATGCGGGTGGCCTGACGTCGAACACCTGCCAGGAGGCGTTGGAAAAGACCGGTTGCAATCCGGGCAAGCCGTTCTGCGGCCCCACGACGATATAGTCGATGCCGGCTGAGGCGTAGTCTTCGGCTGGAAGCAAGGGCGGCCGGGCTTCCCGCATCCAGTTCCAGCGGCTCTGCCACTCCCGGGCGAACGTCCAGTTCTGGTTCACCTGCCCGCCGCCTTTCCAGTCGACGTAGAGGGCACGCTCAGCTTCAGCCCGGAAAATGCCCGGCGCCAGGGCGTGTCCCGCATCGGCAAAGTGGAACATCGCGCCGGGCTGGGTCCGGGCGGCCGCCCATTCGGAGAGAGCCGTGAGTGCCGGAGAGTGCGGGTGTGAGTAGTTCCTGAGCTGGCCAACGCCAGGAATCAGAAACGCCGCGGCGACCGGGACCAGCAACGCTGCCGTGGCCGTCTTCTGCCAGCGTGCGGCGAGCGCGGCGACCAGAGCCAGGCCGATCACCAAGGGCACCCTGCGTTGTACCAGCGGGTCCGCGAAGGGTTGGGTGAAAAAATCGAGAGCGAGCCGGTTAGCGGGCAGGGCGAACAGGGGCAGCAGCCACGCCGCGCTCTCCAGCCACCGGCCGCGCCGGGCCGCCGACCACGCGGCCGCGCCGCCCAGGATGATCGCGAAGACGCACACAAAGATCACCGCACGCGCGGGTTGAAACTGCGGCATCATGCTCCAGCTCATGTAGTTCAGGAGAAGCCAGGAGAGCGGGATCGACAGCATCCCGTAGAGCAGGAGAGTGGCGCTGAGCGCCGCAAGTTCCCTGGTGATCTCCCGCCTGAGCCGCAGCCATGCCGCCGCGGCGAAAACACCCAGCAGAAGATACTCCCGGAGCCAGTCGGGCTTCCACAGATCCACCCAGTTATACCAGCCCCGGTAACGGAGCAGCGGGATCAGATCGGAAGGAATGGTGGAGAAAAGCGGCTGGGACTCGTGTTCGCCCGCCTGGAAAGCGGCGAGCGTCAGCAGCACGAAGCAGGCGGACGAGAAGGCGATCAGAGCCGTCTTCAGCGCCTTCGGACGTTGCAGCGCCAGCGCGTAGACGATTACGGCCAGCCAGTACGGAAAGCTGGTGGGCGGGTGGTACAACAGAGCCAGCGCGGCGAACACAACCGAAACCTTCCACCTGCGGTATGCTCCATAGCCGAGAGCGGCCAGAATCAACATCAGGGCAAAGCCGCGCGGTACGGCCTCATACTCGATGGTGAGAATCTCCGCGCCTCCCACGAACATGCCGAGTCCGAACAGGAAAGCGACGAAGATCGCGCCAATCCGGTTCAGCCCGGCGGACCCGGCGAGCAGGAAGATTCCTACCAGGCCGAGAAACCGGAAGATGAGCATCTGGGCGTCGAGTACCGTGTGGTAGCCCAGACCGGTGACGGCGTGCAGCGCGCGCGCGATCTCGTCAAAAGCGGTCCACTTGACATGCGGATGGACGCACAACAGGTCGCGCGAGAGCACCGCGGGATTGTCGAGATGCTCCAGGATTGCGACGTAGACCTGGCTGTCCTGTTGCAGCCAGGTGTGGCCCGGGAATTGAAGATAAGTCAGGCAAGTGAACGCGCCGAGAGCGAGAGCCGTGGCTAGGTGCGGACGAGTCACTGCAGCGGGGTCTTGTCGAGTTGCTCCTTGGCCCAGACGCGTGTGGAGTCCAGAGCCAGCGACTTCTCGAATGCCTTTCTAGCCTCCGCATTGCGGTTGAGCTTGCGCAGCACGATCCCTTGCCAAAGCCAGGCATCGGCGTTGCCCGAGTCCAGTTGTGCCGCTTTCTCCAGGTCCTTGAGCGCCTGCTCAAGGTCACCGCCGAAGCTAGCAGGCAGATAGGAGTCGCCAACGCCCTTGCTCAGCCAGGCCATGGAGGACTTGGGATTGAGTTGGATGGCCTTGTTCACTTCGTCCATGGCGCAGTGCCCGTATCGAAGCCCAAACAGCAGGGGGCTGGCCGGGATGGATTGGCCGCACAGCGCTCCCCACAGCCGATGGTATTCGGCATTATTGGGATTCAGGGTAACGGCTTTCTCGGCGTACCGGATGCCGGATTCCGCAGCCGCTCCCGACGCCTTCTTGTCCTTCTGTTCGGCCAGGACTTCCGCGCGCAGACTCTCACTCAGGGCCGCCCGGTATTGCGAGTTGGCGTCGTTGCCGCTCTTATTGGCGGCGGCTTGCGTGCCGCCGGAGATCCGTTCCAGCGCGGCACGGTCTTGTGTGTTCCGAGCTTTGCGCCATTCAGCGGGAACCGGGTCCTGTGCCAAAACGAGGGACGACAGGGCCAAAGTCAGGGTCGTAAGTGCGGACAGTATTCTCATGCAGGTTGAATTCCTATTGTAAAGACGTCGAAGCGTGGCGCGCGGGTTGCCTCTCTAATGACGCCAAAGTGACTTAGATCGCCGCAAGTTTCCTATGTACCAGTAAAAGATATAGGGCCAGTACGCCCAGAACCACGCCGTGCGCACCGACAACGTTGCGTGCGCCAAACTGCGGGATCAGCGCGCCGGCCACGAGGCTGCCGATCGGCATGCCTCCGCGGAAGGCGATATTGTAGACGCTCATCACGCGCCCGCGCATGTCGTCGGTGGCGATCAACTGCACCAGCGAACTCAGCATTGCAAAGCAGGTGATCAGCGCCATGCCGCCAAAGAAGAGAAAGACGCAGGCGACCGCGATCGACTTGCTCCAGGCAAACGCACTGAGACAAAACGCCAGCGCGAGCAAACCCAGCAGGGCCGAGCGGCCGAGCCCCGTTTTGCGTCCTCTAGCCGCCACGACGACGGCGCCCGCGATCGCGCCCAGGGCCTGCACGGAGAGCAGCAGCGTAAACGTCTTGGCGTCGCCATGGTAGACGTCGCGCGCGAAGACCGGCAGAAACGTGAGGATCGGAATGCCGAGGTAGGTGCAGGCGAACGAGACAACGAAGAGCAGCACCATGTTCTTGCGCTGCCGGATGAACTGCACACCATGCTTCATGCTTTCGAACACGGTGTCCGAGGTTTTGGGGAAATCGTAGCGCACGGAGATCAGGAGCAACGTCACGATCACGGCTACGAAACTGACGCCGTTGAGCCCGAAACACCATGCGGCGCCGAGCGTGCTCAACACGGCTCCGCCCAATACCGGGCCGATAAGGCGAGCCAGATTGAACTGGATCGAGTTCATGGCGATGGCCTGCGGCAATTGTTCGCGCGGCACCAAAGCGGGAATCAGCGACTGGTAGGCGGGCGAGCCGAAAGCCTGCGCCGTTCCGGTGACAAACGAAAGCGCGAGGATCTGCCAGACATGCACTCTGTGCGTCGCGAAGAGAATGCAAAGCACGAAGGCGCAGCTCATCTGCACGGATTGGGAGCCGATCAGCAGCCGCCGGCGGTCGAAACGGTCGGCGGCAACGCCGGCGAACAACGCCAGCGTGAAGATCGGGAGTTCGCCGAGAAACGAATCGAGTCCGAGCCAGAAAGGCGAGCCGCCAAGCAGCAGCACGAGCCAGCTCTGGGCGAGCTTCTGCATCCACGTCCCAATGCTGGAAGTGCAGGCGCCCGACCACATCAGCCGGAAATCGCGCGATTGAAAGGGCTCGAATACTTTTTGCAGCACGCGGCAGATACCGTCAGGGCAGCGGATGTTCGCGCTCGATCAGATGCAGCAGATTCCCGTCGGCATCGGTGAAAAACAATAGCCGGTTGCCCTGAACCGAAATCGGCTCACCCGTAAAGTGGACGCCCTTCGATTTCAGATCCGCGTAGGCGGCATCGAAATCGGAGACCGCGACGGCCAGGTGGCGCAAGCCGGGCGTGCGGCTTTGCGTCTCGGGCGCGGAACCCTCGGCGGGAATGATCTCCAGCATCGCGCCATTGGGAGCCTTCACAAAGTAGTTCCCGTCGTATACGAAATTGATCACGAAACTCAGGTTTTGGACGTACCAATCGGCCAGACGTTTGGGATTCGGAGAGGCGATCGCCGTATGCTCCAGACCAGTGAACAGCATAAGTCCGAGGATAGCAGCCGCGGAGGCCTTGAAGCCTGCTCCGCGAGATACCAGATGGACTCAGGCCGCTGTCTACTTCGGTTTGCCGACCATCGGCACGAAGGCCACGGGGTATTCGACGCGGCGGTGGAGCTTGCCGAGCAGATCCTTGTCAACGACGACGAGTTCCTGCCAGGAATCTCCAACGGGCGCCACCAGGCGGCCGCCGAGGCGCAGTTGCTGGATGAGCGCGGGCGGGAGTTCGGCCGGCGCTGCAGTCAGGATGATGCGGTCGAAGGGCGCGAGTTCAGGCCAGCCGAGCCAGCCGTTCGAACAACGGATCGTGATGTTCTTGTAGCCGAGTTCCGTCAGCAGCGCACGCGCCGATTTCGCCAGCGGTTCGAGGATCTCCACGCTGTAAACCTGCCGGACGAGTTGCGAAAGGATGGCGGACTGGTAGCCAGAGCCGGTGCCGATTTCGAGGACCCGGTCGCCCGGTTTGGGATCGAGTAATTGGGTCATCGAGGCGACGATGTAAGGCTGCGAAATGGTCTGACCGTATCCGATCGACAGCGGGCCGTCGTCGTAGGCGTGCTCGCGTTCGGACTGCGGGACGAAGCGCTCGCGCGGAGTATCCCGCATGGCACGTAGGACGCCCGGATGGTGAATGCCCCGGGCCTCAATCTGGTCGTGCAGCATCTTCAACGCAAGCGGGGATGGCGGATCCGCATGAGCGAAACAAGCTCCGGCGCCACAACCGGCGAGAGCCAGAATCACGGTCGGCATGCGCATCGCTTCCCACGCCGCTCCGCCCCTAGAATAAGCCCGTTTGGCCCGTGTGAGAGCACCTAAAGCTCGTGTTATCCGTCGAAACCCTTCAGCCGCGTCAACAGCATGTCGGGCACGACGAAGGCCGCCCCCCGGAGCGTCTCCTGCGCCCGCTTCACGTTCATCATCGAGCCGCCGATGAAAAGCAGCGGCAGGTGCCTGATGTCGCGGTACTTGCGAATCGCAGTGGCGACCTGCAGGGAGTGCGATGGGCTGCGGTCCAGATCGAGCCCGACCACGGTGGGAGGACTGTCCAGGATGCGCCGGATGCCGCGCGTGCCGTCCTCCGATTCGATTTCGACGGTCCACCCGGCAGCGCGGATTTGCGCGGCGCGCGACTCGGCCTGTCCGGCGTCCCATTGGAAAAGGAAGAGTGTGCGTTCCATGTCGATCGGCCCTTTCAAACTTCGGAATCAAGCGCCCGACGCGAGCGGACGCTCTAATTGCCAGCGGCGGTCTGCGGCCAGACGCTCCACTTCAAGGTAACGGTTTGTGTCTCGCCAGGCGCGATTTGCAGGCTGCGCCCGAGCGGCTCGAGGACCGCGAGAAACTCCGGATCCTGGAGCTGCGACTCGTCGATGTCCTCGAATGCCATGGCGAGATACTCTCCAGGCCGGAGCCCGGAGATGGTAAAGGAGCCGTTCGATGAGACCCGCGCCGGGGGAACCACGTCCAGGCCGCGGAGGCGAGCGTCGGCGGGAATGAGAATCACGGACGGATGGCCCTGCCGCTCCCCTTGCCCGGTTCCGTCATTCGGCGAATCGACCGTCCCGTTGAGCGTGGCCGAATCGGTGCGCAGAACGATTCTTAAGCCGTCCGACGCCGCGGATACGTCAAAATCGCGCCCCCGGACCTCATCACCGCCAGCGGTGATGGATTGCACGTAGCCGCCCGAAGCACCAGGGAGGACGTCGGCGAAGTAGCGCCCTGGAACCAGGTTCTCCAGGCTGAACGTCCCATCGGCCGCGGGGCGCGCCATGGCCAGAGTCGCACCGGTATCGGCCGATCTGAGATTGATGCCGACGGAGGCCAGATTGAGACTGCGGAGGGCGTCTTCGACCGTCACGGAGCCGCGCAGCGACAAAGCCGGACTGGCCCGCACAACAAAGCCGGTGATGTCACTGGCGCCGACCTCCAGCGGAACCGAGATGCTCTGGTTGTCTGAGGAAAATGCATGCAGGATGTAGCTGCCGGACCGCAAATTGTACAGCACAAAGTTACCCGCCTCGTCGGCTGACCCGCCATAGCTGGTCTGCAAATGAGACTGGGCCGTGATCAGCATCAAGGAGGCGTGCGGCATCGGTGCGCCATCGGCGCCGATCAGCCGCCCGGAAACACGCACCATGGTGGTGCGCTGCAAGGCGATGTCGATGCCGGAGATCTCCTGACCAGCGCGCACCTCCACACGCAGGGCCTGCGCGGACTCGACAACTCCGGGATAGAAAGTGGAGGCATAGGTGGCCGGCGGGGCGCCTGGAGTTCGCGCCGCGGCAAGCAACGCGGAACCTGGGGTAAGCCGCTCAGGCGAGGCCTGCAGAAAGTACTTTCCGGCGGGGAGTCGCGCAACGCGGTATTCCCCGCGGTCGTTGGTAGTCCCGGTCTCGTTCAATCGCGTCAGACGGCGCGTGCCGCCGGAGTAGCGGAATGCCAGCAGTGAGACTTGCACGCCCTCAACCGGGTCGCCTTCGTCATCGACCACCCGGCCGGATACGACGGACTGGGGGATGAGCCCGTAGCGCAGGCCCTTCACGGTTTCGCCCGCGGCGGCGCGGATCACATGCGATGAGTAGCCCGTGGAGATTTGCGGCAGCAGGTAGCCGGTCCGCGAATAACTGAGCGAATAAGAGCCGGGCGGAAGGCGGTCGAAATGGAAGCTTCCATCGGTCCCGGTGAACTCGGCATAATCGGCGCCCTCGACGGAGGTTTGGCCGCTATCCGACAGGCGGAGTTGGACGATCGCGCGCCGGATGGGCGTGCCGGAGACCGTGTCGACCACTACGCCCTCGATCCGTGCTCCGGCTGGAGTCTGGGCCAGGCAGGGCAGGAGCGCGGCCAGCATGGGGAGGAACCGGGTCACTCTCGATTTAGCCAATTTGCATCCAGTAGATCATGCGCGAGTTCCGGCCGGCCGCGGCCAGCGCCAGCATACTCCTATTGTCGCGCGCTACTGTAACCGGTCGGCGAACTGCTGGGGCCAGGGCACCAGCTTGAGGCTGAGCGCTTTGGACTCGCCCCGCGCCAGGCTGACCTTCGTGGCCTTGCTCTCCAGCGCGGCGAACACCTCCGGATCCTCCAGGGAGCTGTAGTCGCATTCTTCGAAGGCGAAGGCCAGATAGTCACCCGGCCGGAGGTTCTTCACTTCGAAGCTGTTGGTCTGGTTCAGCGGAGAGATACTGAACTGGCTGCGATTCCGCAGGCGAGGGTCGGCGGGCTGGAGCACAACAGCCGGCGAACGCAGGTTCGCCTTTCGGTCCTCCGGAATCTCGACTGTCCCCGTGACCCTCGCCGAGTCCAGACGCACCACCACGCGAAGGCCGCCAGAGGCGAGGGCGGCGCCGTCCACCTCTTTCCCGTAGACGTCTTCCCCGCCCACTTGAATCGATTGGACATAGCCCTTTCCCGCATTCGGGTGGGCGCTCCTCAATGTGTAGCGCCCGGGGGAGGATAGCTGGGGAATCGTAAACGTGCCGTCGGACCTGGCCTCAGTGCCGGATCCGCCGAAGGGAGATGAGTCGACGGCTTCCACACCGAGAAAGAAACTTGAGAAGTCGAAGTCTTTCTGGTCCGAGCCTTCCAGGACCATCAGGCCTTTCGCTTCGAGGCCCGGCAGCAATTGCAGGGCGACACTCGCAACGTCTGAGTCGCTCACAGTCAAGGGAGTCCGCGCAGCCTGGTGGTTCTGGCCGTCCATCCGGTTGGCCATGACGGTGTACTGGCCCGGGCGGACATTGTTCAGCGTGAAGTTGCCCTTCTCATCAACCATGGAACTCACGCTGCTGTAACGCATGAATCCATCGGTCACAGCCAACGAGACAAAGGTCTGTCTGGCGGGCGAGCCGTCCGAGTCGAGAACCGTTCCGGACACTTTGACTACTTTCTCTTTGCGCAGAGTAATATCCTGGCCGGCAAGCTCCAGCCCGGCCTGGGCCTCGATTCTGGTGGCCTGCGCCATCTCCGCAGCGCTGGGGTAGTAGGTGGAGACGAAGGCGGTTCCCGGCGCACTATGGGTCTCGGAGGGAGTTGGCGGTGCGCTGCCGTTCATCATGATCCGTTGAATGTTCGCCTGGATGTAGTACTTGCCGGGCGGGACATTGACGATCCGGAATTCACCGCGGTCGTTGGTTTGCGTCTGACCGCCCGGCATCATGCGCGCGGAACCGCGCCGGTAGTGCGAGCGCACCAGCAGGACGGTCGCGCCTTGAACCGTTTCGCCTGCGTCGTCCACTACGCGGCCGGTGACAATTGCCTGGGGCAACAACGAGTAACGCAAGTCCGTCAGCGACTCCCCCGCGCCGAGCTTCAGAGTGCGAGCCGAAAAACCGTGGGTGGCGCGGTGAGTGACGTACCCCGTCTTGCGGTACTCGAGGGAATACTCGCCGGGCTCAATGTTCTCGATGCGGAACTTGCCTGCGGCATTGGTCACCGCGGAGTAAGCGGCATTGTCGTTGCCCGTAATGTCCCCGCTTTTCCCCGAGCGATACAGACTGATCTCCACGCGTCTCAGGGGTTCCTGGGTGGATTCGTTGAGGACGACGCCTTCAGTACTTGCCTTCTTCGGGATTTCGACGGGCGAAGGCGGCGGCCCGGCTTGGCCGAAGGCCCGCACGACGGGGAGCATAAAGAATAGAGCAAACCTAGACATAGCCCAGCTGACTCCAACGGATGACAGGCCAGGCTGGACCGCCTCCGAGGATTTCGGACAAGAAGACGCCTTGATCCCAAATTGAGTTAGGGGACTTGAGAGTATAAAAGAACCCGTGCTTCAGCGTTCGAAGAACATGCTGGCAAATGCTCTCACAGGGCGGTGCGCACCTTGCCGGACGGGCCGCCTGTCGGGAATGCCTGCAAACAACAAGCGCTGCGGACACCACCGCTTCACCCGGTTGGGTCCCGGGGGCAGGGACAAGACAGATCCCGCCATGAACAGGTGGCATGGGCAAAAACCAGCGAATCGACTCGACGTCAATATTACATCCGGGCGTTGTGGCCGGGTGAAGTCTGATGATAAGTTGACTGCGGGAGTGAATGAAATGGAACTTTCCAGGAGAGAGTACCTGGTACTACTGGCCACCGCGCCGCTCGCCGGTGCGAAGAATGCCGCACCGCGCATCGCCTGCCAGTGTTACGTCTTCGAGCAGGCGTACGGACAGAAGCAGCAGAAGACGCTCGATCACGCGGACGAGATCTTCGCGACCCTGCAAGAAGCCGGATATCGCGCGGTGGAACTGACCTCCAGTTTCTTCCCCGTCGGGCAGACCGAAGGCACGCTCGCCCTGCTCGACAAGCACGCGCTGGCGCTGCCGATCGCCTATATCGGCGGCCCGATGCACAACGAGTTGGCTCCCAAGACCGTGGAAACGGCTCTGGCTTATGCCGACCGGCTGAAAGGGCACAAAGGGTTGGAGGCGATCAGCTTCAACTGCGACCCCAAACCCGGCCACGCTGCGAAGAGCGACGCGGAGCTTGAGACGGAGGCGAAGGCGCTCGAACAACTGGGCTCGGAGCTCGCTCAACAGAAGCTGAGACTGCTGGTGCACCAGCACGCCCCGGAGATGGCGGATCACGCCCGCGAATGGCGCTATTTCGTAAAGAACACAACCGCGAAAAACGTGGGCATCTGCATGGACACGCACTGGAGCCTGCGCGGGGGCGAGGACCCGTTGCAGATCTTGCGCGAGGCGGGCAAGCGTGTCGGCGATGTGCATTTGCGCAATTCGAAAGATGGCGTCTGGCTGGAAGAGTTAACCGATGGCGACCTGGATTACCGGGCCGTCGCGGCGCAGTTGAAGAAGATCGGCTACCGGGGCTGGCTGACTGTCGAGCTGGCATGGGACCCGAAGACACAGATCACCCGGCCGCTGGGGGAGAACCTGCGGCGGAGCAGGGAGTATGCGGAGCGGGTGTTCGGCGTGAAATGAGCGTGCGGCGCGCGTCCTGACGAGGATGATTATTCAGTGCCTGGAACCGTCACGCCGGGCGGCAGTTCCAGGATCCGGATGTTGCGGAAATGGATCTCGGCGCCTTCCGACTCCAGGCAGAGATAGCCCTTGCGCCGGGTGGAGCGGCTGATGCCGTTCACGAACTTGCCGTTCACAGCGAGCTTCATGACGCCGTCGACTGCGACGACGTCGTAGACGTTCCATTCGCCCCGGGGCTTGCAGCGGTTTTCGACGGACTTGCTGCGCTCGCCGCGCGGATTGTCCGGCACAATCTTCACGCCGTTGACGCCGAAGAGTTCGCCGTGGACATAGGCGTCGGGCGGGGTCACGCCATTCACCTTGTTGAGCTTCGGCCAGTCGAGTTCGAGCATCTGGATTTCGATGCCGTCGGGTAGGCGGCTCTCCGGATTGGGCCTGGCGCTGCTCCATGCGAACGTTCCAGAGTTGCCGCCCGGCTCCATGTGCATCCACTCGATGTGGAGGATGAAGTTCTCATACTGCTTCTCGCTGCGCATCACGCCGATGGGATGCCCGGAGCAGATCAGCAGGCCATCGCGGACCTTCCACGTGTCCTCGGCCGTGTTGACGTTGACCCAACCTGTCAGGTCCTTTCCGTTGAACAGCTCCCGGAACTCCGGGACGGCGCCACCGGTCGCCCGGCCCACGCCGAGCGCAAACAGCGCCGACGCTAAAACGGTTGCGGCTGCGATTCGTTTCATAGAACCCCTCGTGGAAATGCGCTGAGTGTATTTGACCACACCTGCGGCGAGCCCGGATTTGAAGACCAATCGGAGCCGCGACAGCGGACGCTGAGATCCAGCGCCGCGCCGCGAACGACGAAGCTCGGGGGACCCGGTAGAACTCGTCTGGATTGGAGCCGGCAATCTTGGTCATGATACACTCGCGGCCATGCGAAGAATCTATTGGGCTTGCGCTGTCTGCGTGGTCCTGATCGCGGGATTGCTCGTGGCGCGTCAGGCGCAGACCGACGCGCCGAGGCAGATCGCCTGCGAGGAGTTGGTGAAGCTGCTCGAAAAGCCTGACGGGGTTGTCTTCATCGACGTTCGCGAGCCAAGTGAAATCGCAGTCACCGGGACCCTCAAAGGCGCATTGACCATTCCGCTCGGACAACTCGAAGGCCGGCTCAAGGACGTGCCGAAGGACAAGCCCGTCGTGCCGTTCTGCCGGCGTGGAGGCCGCGCGGCGCGCGCAGCCGCTCTTCTGGACGATCATGGCTACAAGACCGTGGGCGTTTTCGGGCTGGAAGCGTATATCGAGAAGCTGCAGAAATACATCGTCTATCCGAACTAGGGTTTTGACCGTGCGGCAAGGTGCTTGCGCTGATACACCATCCCCCCAGCACCGAGCCGCGAACGAAGAGAGCGGTCAATGCCAGATACAACCGCTCCCTGACGGTCACGGCTCCGAGCGCGAAACGGAGCCGCGACCGTCAGGGAGTCGCCATGGCCCGTCTGGACACCCATGGGGATGAAAGTCGGACGAGTTTCGGCGCAGCGCTTGTGGCGCACGCTTCAGCGTGCCGCGGCGGGATTCATCCCGCCGTCCGGCCAATGGTGGCATAAATGCCACCACGGCACGCTGAAGCGTGCGCCACAAGC
>Ga0302270_10003219_pt1 | contig 15547 bp, 14 predicted proteins | sample III_Bog_E2_3_FD_198773 | JGI IMG/M metagenome (GOLD analysis project Ga0302270, IMG submission 198773) | Peat permafrost microbial communities from Stordalen Mire near Abisko, Sweden - III_Bog_E2_3 | ecosystem: Environmental > Terrestrial > Soil > Wetlands > Peat | place: Sweden: Abisko... | reverse complement strand
TTCACCAATGTCAATAGCGCCATCATTGACCCCAAGGCCTTTGACGAGCGGTCCTTCGTATCCGTTCAGGCCCCTTCCGTCATCGTGCCGCCAAACTCCTTCGCGCTGGCTCGCTCCATCGAGTACTTCCGTATTCCCCGCGATGTCCTCACCATCTGCGTCGGAAAATCCACCTACGCACGCTGCGGAATCATCGTCAACGTCACCCCTTTCGAGCCCGAGTGGGAAGGTTTCGTAACCCTCGAAATCTCCAACACCACCCCCCTCCCCGCCAAAATCTACGCCAATGAAGGACTCTGCCAGATACTCTTCTTCCTCGGCAATGAGCCCTGCGAAGTCAGCTATGCCGATCGCAAAGGCAAATATCAGAATCAACAGGGAATCGTACTCCCTAAGCTCTAAATGGCGTCGTCATTTTTCTCGCCCCGCGCCAGGCACAGGACAAGGTTTTCAGCCCATGATGTGACGTAAGTCACTGCACGGGTTTCTGCTCTGCTGTCTACTACCCAGAGGAACCCAGATGCCTCTGATTCGTAACCTGCAACCCATTCCAATCGGACTAGTGTCCGATCACCCCATCCGACTCGAAGGTCTGGTCAGCATTTTCGGCCTCCCCACTCTCGATGGCCGGGCCGCCCTTCTGCCAATTCCCGGCTCCCTCCCAGAAGTGCTCCGATGCCAATCCCTCGAATACCTGGTCGTAGACATCGACTCCTCCACCGATGTCCAGCCGCTGCTCGACTCCATTCGCCGCACCCGCCCCGGTCTGCGCCTCATTGTGATTGGACCCGCCGGCAACGATGAACTTGCCCTTCAAGCCATCATTGGCGGCGCACGTGCCTACCTCGACATCAACACCGACGCGGCCACCGTCCGCCGCGCCGTTGACGAGGTCACAAGCGGCTCCATCTGGGCGCCCCGCCGCCTGCTCTCCAAACTCATTGACCGCTTGCTCAAAGTCCCCGATTCCTCCCTCACCAACGCCACCCCGCACCTCACCGACCGCGAACACCAGGTCCTCGAACTCATTATGCTTGCCCACTCAAACCGTGAAATCGCCCGCCAGCTCGGCATTGAAGAACGTACCGTCAAATCCCACGTCGGACGCCTCATGCGCAAAACCGGCGCAGACAACCGCATTGAACTCACCATGCGCGCCCTCAATCGTCCCCTGCTGCACCACACCCACGCCCACGCCCTCCATCAGCCCCACCGCAAAGTCTTCCGGGACGATTCTCGGCTGTTATCGAATGAGTAACCCTATGAGGTTACTTAAAGCCACACTACCTAGGTGCTCTGGCGTTTCAAGAGAGTTTCCCACACACTCGTTAACAGAAACAACGCAGATCTGGGGAAAGGAGTTCTCAGGCAGCATGTTTTCCATGAAGCCTTAGAACTCCTCTTTTTTCTCCATTGCGCCCTCCCCCTTGCTTTCCCAATCCGCGCTCTGCCCTTCAGCCCTCCAAAACGTCCATCTCTGCATCCAAATACCCTGAGACCACTCGGCTGACGGTGTGGGTACCTGCTGCGCAACCAGCCTCCGAAATTCGGCTTCAATGCGGTAGGCTGTTCCAGGGTGGTTCGCGAACTCGCGCTTCCCTCCAGTTTTTTGCATCATGGCTCCGCTCCTCCAAATTGCGGCGGAGTCAGAAGGAAATGGAAATATGAAAAAGATCGTTGCCTCCTTCTGTCTCGCTTTCCTCCTCACCTGCACCGCTTCGGCAGCTTCCTCGCGTGAAGACCTGCAGGCCCGCATCGACGCCGCCAAGCTGGTCCTTGACCAGATCATGGCTGCAAACGATTCCAGCATCCCACTCAACATCCTTCAGCAGGCCACCTGTGTGGGAATCGTTCCAGGAATGATCAAAGGCGCCTTCATTCTCGGCGCGCAATATGGCCAGGGTGTGGTTACTTGCCGAACCGGCCACGGCTGGAGCGCGCCCGTCTTCATCCGCATGGCCGGTGGTTCCTTCGGCTTTCAAATCGGCGGACAGTCCACGGACCTCATCCTCGTCGCCGTCAACGAACTCGGCTTCCAGGACCTGCTCAAAAGCAAGTTCAAAATCGGCGGAGACGCCTCAGCCGCCGCCGGCCCCGTTGGCCGCAGCGGTCAGGCCTCCACTGACTGGAAGATGAACGCCGAATTGCTCAGCTACTCCCGCAACAAGGGCCTCTTCGCCGGAATTGACCTCGATGGCACAAGCGTCAGCCAGAACAAGGATGACACCGAGCTTTACTACGGCCAGCCCGAGAAATTTGAAAACGTCCTCCGCGGCAATGTCGACGTACCCCAGGGCGCCGTCGCCTTTGTTCGCGACGTAGCCCAGAACTTCATCCGCGCCAAAAACCGCCACTAGAGCATTTTTGCCTGCGGCTGGAGCGTCGATCTGCTGCACCCTGCACCAACAGCAGAATCGCTCCAGCCCCTCACTCGAATTGCAGCAGCGTCTGCGCCACCGGGTGAAAGCTCTTGCGATGCATCGGCGTCGGTCCCAGCCGGGCCAGCGCCTCCAGATGCTCCGGACACCCGTACCCCTTATGATTCGCCAGCCCATACCCCGGAAACGTCCGGTCCAACTCCACCAGCATCCGGTCCCGAAACACCTTCGCCAGCACGCTTGCCGCCGCAATCGACAAGCTCGCCCCATCCCCCTGAATCACAGCCAGTTGCGCGCACGGCCAGTCAATCGTGTCCCGCCCGTCAATCAGCAGAAAATCCGGACTAAGCGCCAGTTGCCCCACCGCCAGACGCATCGCCAGCAACGACGCCTGCCGGATATTGATCCGGTCAATCGTCTCCACATCCACCTGGGCAATCGCCCACGCCACCGCGTTCTGCCGGATCTCCCGGTCAAACTCCACTCGCTTCTTCTCGGTGAGCTTTTTTGAGTCGGTCAGCCCGTCCAGGTGAAAGCTCGGTGCCAGAATCACCGCCGCCGCCACCACCGGCCCAAACAGCGGCCCCCGTCCCACCTCATCCACCCCGGCAATGCGCATGGCGCCACGCTTCCGCGCAGCCTCCTCGTGCTCAAATCCACAAACCTGCGCCCTGTGCATGTTCCCAGTATAGGAACTAAAACCGGGTGTCACGCGTTCCAGATTGGAAATCCCTGACGGAGCCTGGATCTTGCGTGCCCCGGAAAAGCTAGACGGAAGCCGAAAACATGGACTTGACTCCAGAATCAAAAATACTGTCATCCCGACCGAAGCGACGCGTGGCGGAGGGATCTGCGGGGGCTTGTTTTTCGCCTGCGCCTCACCTGGCCCCACTGAAAGGTGTGGGCGTCAAAGGCTGCGGTAAAACTCCTTGCGGAGCCTTTTCTTGCAGGCTTTGTGACAGTCCTCCACCGGCGATGCCGACCCACTGAGGATGAAACTCGACGCTCCGCTACTTCTCCCGGAGGGAGAAGATGATAATATCCCCGGATGAAATCCGGGGTCCGCATTCTCCCCAATCCAGCTCCGTCCTGTAGGGACGGACTGAAGTAGTCTCTTTTCAGGGCACAGCTTCAGCCGGGCCAATAAAGCCAATCAAATCGATGCCGGGCTTCACAGGCTGCGGAAAAACTACCAAATGGCCGAAGTTTTGAAAGGGCACGGCTTCAGCCGTGCCGCAAGTGGCTGAAAATAAACGCTGGGCTTTAGCCCCCGAGGGATGTTCTTTGTGAATCTTGACTCAAAACCCGACTTTTTCCGCAGCCTCTTCAGCCCTTGCTATATCCAATACTGGAACCACTCCTGAAACAGCCCTCTTTCCGCAGCCCGTTGAGCCCCATCGCTCTGTATAGGTCTGGTGCATGGTACCGGGCCGCCTACAGAACAGCAGAATCAAAGACACCCGCATCCTCATGGATATCTTCGGCCTAAGGATGCAACTCGACGCGTCTGCTCCAAAGGTTGAATGAATCCGCCACGCCGGAACCAGCTCTCAAATCGCGAGAATGCCCGGAAGAGCCAGGCGCCCAAAGTGTCCCGGAAGGACAGCATGAGAATAGCCCCTGAGGAAAGCCGGGGTACGCGGCACAAAATCGACCTCGGCGCCCTCCTGGGACACTGCCAACCCCTGCGAGGGTGCCAAATTCCCAGCCGCAACGGTTAGATGGACTCGTACACAGTATTTCCCGTAACCCCGCAGCCCCCGGCCCTCCCGGATTGTGCGCACCGCAAAAAGGCCCGGAGCCAATTGCTCCGAGCCCTTGAGGGAACCCTGTTCCGAAATCGGTTATCCCTGGACTTTGATTTTGCGCCGCACCATGCCGGCCAGCCCGACCAGTCCGCTTCCCAGCAGCAACAGCGTGCCGGGCTCCGGAGTAACGTAGTTCACGGTGCCACCGAAAATCATGCCCTCGGGACCGCCGCCGGCATTGTTATCGGAGAAGACCAGAGTGTTTACTCCCGCAACGAACTGCGAAGAGGAAGCGCTGACAAGGGTTCCGAATTGGCCCGATCCATAGACGTAGGGGACATTGGCGCAGCCGATAGCATTCCCATTCAGAAAGGCGCAGCCCCAATCGTCCACGCTCAAAAGGCCAGACAGTGAAGCGTCTTTGAAGTCACTCGGCAAGGTGAAAGTCGTCTCCACCCAGCTGCCGCCCTGGCCGCCGGGAAGGTCAATTGCGGTCGCGCCTGGTATCGTAATCAGCCAACCGCCACCGGAGTAGTCCGAAGTAGCCGCAGTAGCACCGGCGAAAGATGGTATATTCGCCGGATTCGAAAAATCGGGGCTGCTGTTATCGACCACATAGACGTCACTTCCGTTCGTGCTGCTCGCAAAGTTGATCGTGCCGGCCCACAGTGCCTGGGAACCCGCCAGGGCCATGGCCAGAGCGCCCGTCAAACCGATGAATGTGCGTACTGTCTTTCGTTTCAAGTTTCCCCCTCCAGCTTTCAGATGCTTCGTCCCGATCAATTTGGATTCCGTAAGACCCCGCGCAACCCTGTCGTGCTTTTATATGCAAGCGAAGGGCCGAAATGTTGTCTTTTAAAATCAATCACTTGCACTCAATGATGATTGGCGGTGTGCAAGAACTTGCGCACAGATGGGAACCACATTCCAGCTTTGCGCAAAACGGCAAGGGCGGGTGGCCTCGGTGCCGGCGCCCGTTTCAACCCGCGTTTCAACCCAGCATGAGGGTGCCTCCGGTCCGTGGGGTGGAGATCCCTCGCTTTCGCGGACCGGGGAGGTAAGCCAGCAGGCCACGTACCCAACCGGGCCCATTCCCGGCTAACCAGACGGAACAATTCCCTCAATAGGCCCGCACCTGAAGACACGAAAAGCTTGTTACTCTAAAGCAAATCTTCGCAAGGAGAAACCGATGAACCCGCTCCTCCGCGCCCTCTTGCTTCCCCTGGCATTCATCGCCCCTGTTGCGGCGCTGGCGCAGCAGCCTATCCCTCCCGCTGCTCTTGCCGCCAAGACCATCGCCATTCTCAACGACACCAAAACGGGAGAAGTCTCGGATGGGGCGCTGGACCAGTTGAAGCGATGGGGCCATTTCACCGTTGTGGACGACGCCGACAGCGCTGACATCGTGCTCCGCTTCGACAAGAAGACCGACCGGGAGAAGCAAAACAGCCAGTCAACCGACGAGAAGGGAACTACCTCCTACTCGGCGTCGTTTAGCTTTTCCTCCCAGGTTCATATGCGCGCCTACCTGAAAGGGGCGGATTCGCCTTTCTACACCACGAAAACAGACGATTCGAAACGGAAAGCCGGCATAAGCTGCGTGACAAGTTTTGAGAAAGCCTGGATCGAGGCGCGCTAGCTCCGAGGTTCGACACAACCGCCAGCTACCGCCCGGTTATCGTCCCCGGCATACCCGAACAATCTCCCCACCCAAATCGCACCGCGACCTTCGAAACCCCAAAGAAAAACCCCAGCCTCGAAAGGCCGGGGTTTTTCACGAAGAGAAAAGAAGCGCTTAAGCGCGAACCTTGCCCGTCACGCGATCCACTTCCTTCAGACGAGCGGCCTTGCCGCGCAGTCCGCGAATGTAGAACAGCTTGGCGCGACGTACGCGATAGCTGCGAATCTTCTCAATCTTGTCAATCACCTTGGAGTTGAACGGGAAAATACGCTCCACGCCCTGACCAAAGCTCATTTTGCGCACGGTAAAGGTGCCCTGCGCGCCGCGGTTGATGGCGATCACCAGACCCTCAAAGGCCTGGAGACGTTCCTTTTCGCCTTCCTTGATCTTGACCTGGACGCGAATCTGGTCGCCAGGGACGAACTCCGGAAGATCGGTGCGCTTCAGCTTGTCGGCCAGGCGCTGCATTACGGGATGAATAGACATGGTTGCTTCCTGCAGTTGGACTCAGAACTTCCAGTTTAACAGAGATTCGCTTTTCGTGCCCACTCGTTTACTGGCTCACTTTTTTCACTTCTTCACTCCTTCACTTCTTCACTCTTTCACCGCCCACTGCGCTATAGTTCCGCCTATGGATGAAAAACGCGAACTCCTGCGCCATACCCTCGCCGCACTGGCTTATCGCACCGCCCGCGCCCTCGAAGGAGCCCCCGAGCACTTCGCCGGTTTTGCCGGCGCAGGCCGCATGCCTGTCCAGATTCTTGCCCACATGGGCGACCTGCTCGACTGGTCCTTCTCCGCCGCTCTCGGCAAGGAGCGCTGGCACACCTCGCTGCCGGCCGTTTGGGATCAAGAGCAGGAGCGCTTCTTCCAATCCCTCGGCGCGCTCGACGCCTTTCTAGCTTCCGGCGGCGAAATCAAAGCCCCCATCGAGCGCCTCATGCAAGGTCCCATCGCCGACGCATTCAGCCACGTCGGCCAACTCGCCATGCTCCGTCGCCTCTCCGGCAGCCCCATCCACGGCGAAAACTACTACGTCGCCGACGTAGCCGCTGGCCAGGTAGGCGCTGACCAACCACCGCCCGTCCAACCCTTCAAATAGTCGGGGCCCGATGCAACCTGGGTGCCCCATTCATTCGCAGTTTCATCGCGAATGAGTGGGAAAGCATTGAACTCCAAACCGGCAATTCTTGCATCCCTCACCAGGGCCGAGCCGGGCTGACCCGTCCACCATCCGTCTCCCGCCAGGCCTGCCCCATCAGCCTCAACAACACCCCGGCCTCCACCGCCCGCTCCCGCCGCTCGGGAACCCCGCTCCACCGATTCCGCACCCACCGCAACCCCTGCAGCGCGTCCTCAATCCACCGCAGCCCCCAAACCCGCACCCCATGATGTTTGCGGAAATAAAGCAGCGTAGCCCGCATCCGCCAAAGCACCACCTGTGACTCGCGATCCGAGAACGTCAGCGTCGTCAACTGCCGCCCCGACTCGCCCCCAATATGCGTCACCACCACATCCGGCCAGTACATCACTTTGAAACCCGCCGCCTTGATCCGCCGGCAAAGATCCACTTCCTCGCAATACAGGAAGAACTGCGGATCGAACAGCCCGGCAGCAGCCAGCGCCTCGCGCCGCATAATCGAAAACGCCCCCGGAACCCAATCCACCGCGGCGGGCTCCAGATCGCTTGCCCAGGTCCGATCGAACGCCCCAAAGATCCGCGACTTGGGAAACCGCCCGGCGAACCCGAAGATCACCACAAACACCAGCCAGAGCGATGGAAACCTCCGCGCCGAAGGCTGCCACTCACCCTTCGGACCCACCAGCCGCGCCCCGCCCACGCCCACCGTCGCAGCCGCCTCAATGTGTTCAATCGCCAGCCTCAGCGCCCCCGCATGAAAGAAAGCGTCGGAGTTGAGCAGCACTAAATACCGCCCACGAGCCTCATCCATCGCCAGATTATTTGCCCCGGCAAACCCCAGGTTCACCGCGCTCCGAATCAGCCGGACCTGCCCCCCGAACTCCCCCTCCACCATCTCCGCCGACCCGTCCGTCGAAGCGTTATCCACCACCAGGATCTCCGCCAAAACCCCCTCTGGCAGCCGCCCGCACTCATCCCGCGTAGATTGCAAACACTCCCGCAACACGTCCCGCGTATTGAAGGAGACGACAATCACCGAAACCGTTGTGTCGTATGCGTGAAGAAGCTTCACAGGCGCGCCGCCTTACGGTCCGCCAATCGGAGAGAGCGGACGGAATCCTGTGCAAGCGGCGGCTTGCCAGGAAGAGCAGCAAAGCTCTTTGCGTTCAACCAGAGAGCCATCATGGGCGTAGTTCAAGTATAGTGCGGGCCTGGCGCGCTCATCCGCCACAAACCGGTGACGACTCCGCCCGCAAGCGTGGCTCTTTTGTGGGACGTCCGCGGCTGTAAAGCGTCACGCTGCAACACCCGTCGGCGGACTATGCTTGGATAGGGCCGAGACCACCGAGCGTAAAGTGGCCTTCGAAGGATTATCGCGCAAACAATGGAAAATAAAGGGATGAGTCAAGGCCGGGCGATTGTTCTGGATGCCGGACTGCTGGTTGCAGCGTTGGCGCTGATGGGCGCTGTCGGGGCCAGCCCTCATGGTGCGCCGCCCCCGCTACCCACCGCGACCGGCAGTGTGACCACGCTGCGCGTCACCGACCAGGTCATCCTGCCCCGCGTCACACGCCTCGGCATCAATCTTGGCGAACAGACCTACTACGACTCCGGCCAGATGACCCGCAACCTGCTCTTTCGTAACCCGGGATTCGAAGGGATGGCCTACCGAAGTATCCTGCACTGCCTGAGCGCAGGCCCCTCAAACTGCACCGACACACGGCACAACTTCACCTGGGGCGCGGGCTTTTGGGACGGCGCAAGCTTCGAGGTCCTCGACGGTCCGGCAACAGGCCGCCGCGGAATGGTGAAGCTGAGCGCCCCGGCTGGCGGAGGTTACAGCCTCACGCTCGATAATTCATCGCCGGCCATCGCAGCAGGCGATTGGCTCGCGGTCAGCAAGCAGTTTCCCGGCGATCCGGCAGCCGGCTGGTGGCCCAAATTGAGCGGCGGCGCCCACATCGAGGCCGAACGCCGCGACCTTTCGCCGGAAACACAGGGAACTCAGGCCCTGCGCATCGAGGCCGCCGACCCCGGCCAATCCGTCGAGCTCAAGTCCTATTTCGACTCTCTGGAAGGCTTCACATTTGTTCGGCTCAATGGACATTACCGGCTCAGCTTCCGTGCCAAGGGCCTTGCCGGTAACCGGACGCTCCATGTGCATCTTCGGCGCATCGTCAACGGGCGCGCCGACTATCTTGAGCAGGACTTTCAACTCACCCCGGCGTGGGCTGACTACCAGGCCGACTTTACTGCCGACGAGGGCCCCTTGCCCGTGGGGCCCATCGATGCAGGCTTTTCCGCCGCGGGCGCGTCCCTGCTGCTGGACGATGTTGACCTGGAACAGATGGGCGGCGATGCCCAGAATCACACGGCGTTCCGCGACGAGGTGCTTCAGACGTTGAGGGAACTGCATCCCGGCGTGCTCCGCCTCATGTCCGGCCACGCCCAGCTCGGCAGCACCGTCAGCAATCTGCTCGCCCCGCCCCTGGCCCGCCAACGCCCAGGCTTTTCCACCTGGATGACCACCATGGAAGACATTCCCGTGGGGATTCCGGAGTTTCTTGAGCTCTGCCACGAGGTTGACGCCGAACCCTGGATCGTCGCCCCGACTGCCATGAGCGCCGACGAAGCCCGCACCCTCGCCCAATATCTCTCCGGTAGCCCGGCGACCGCCGGCGGAGCCATTCGCATTGCTTCAGGACATCCCGAGCCCTGGACATCGGCATTCAAGACCATCCACATTGAGCTGGGAAATGAGACATGGAACAGCATCTTCTCCGGGGAGACTATCGATGATCCGGCTGCCTATGGCCGTCGCGCCGAACGCATCTTCCAGGTCTTCCGCGGCGCGGCCGGACCGGATGCGGGCAAGTTCGATCTGGTTGTCGGCGGTCAGGCGGCGAACGCCTGGCGCGGCGGCGAGACACTCAAAGCAGCTCCCGTAGCCACCAGCCTGGCGATAGCACCCTATCTGATGCACAGCGTAACCCAATGGGCCAATGACGACGAGTTGTATGGTCCGTTGATGGCAGAGCCGGAACAGATGTCGCGGGAGGGCATTGTCCACGCAGCCCAACTTGCGGATGGCGGGCGCCAACTGGCCGTTTATGAGGTCAATCTCCACTCCACCGAAGGCAACGCACCCCAGTCCGTGCTCGATCGGCTCACCCCCGCAACCGCCGCTGGGGTAGCTGTCGCCGGCCACATGCTGCGCATGATGCGCGATCAGGGGGTGCGCGACGAGATGCTCTTCAGCCTGCCGCAGTTCAGCTTTCGGCGCTCGGACGGTACGCCGGTAAGGCTCTGGGGCGCCGTTGTGCAGATGGGCGCCAAAGGCCGGGCCCGGCCTCAACTGCTGGCCGAATCGCTGGCCAACAAAGTGATCGATGGAGACCTCGTCCGCGTCGATGCTTCCGGCGAAAACCCCACCCACGATCAGCCCGAGGGCAACGACGGCGTGCACCTCAGCGGCGTGCACGAGATCGACTCTTACGCCTTCAGGGATGGCAAGACGCACTCGCTGATCGTCTTCAACTATGGACTGCACCAGGCACGGCGCATCCGCATTCAGGCTCCGAGCTTCAAGTCAGCCACCACCGCCAAACTCTGGCGGCTGGTTAGCCCCGGCCCGGGGGCCGGCAACGAAGACCAGGTGCAGGTAACGGGCAAGGAGGAGAGGCTGCAAGGGCCAGAGCTGACAATTGCCCCCTGTTCGATGGTCGCGATTGAGTGGACGGAATAACGCCCATCCTTCGCGAGCGTCAGCCAGCTTCCACTTCGCCGCCGGGGGCTTGTTACTCCTTCAAGTAACCTCCACATGTTACTGATTTTCCGTGGTATACCTATCGAAAGCACCACTCCTCCCGCTCCCGGCTTGCACCTTTGCGTTATTGCTCAACTAGTCACATGCGAATAACTTCAAAGCATTGACCAAATTCGGGAATGCAAACTTCTTTACTGCGGGCTGTGGGCATCCTTCGCACCAACCGCAGTCCATGACAAGACGGTTTTGGTCCAGCGCTCCGAGCGGGACGCACCTGGAGGGACGGAATGGAACTGATCATCCTGCTCCCGGCCGTGGCGTGTTGGGTTGCTTTGGCAAGATGGCCCATCCGCAAAGTGTTCCTCAATGTCTATCTTCCGGTAGTGTTTCTCCTGCCGCAGTATTATGCGGTGCGGTTTCCGCACTTGCCGCCGCTGTCGTTTGCCGATTGTGCCATTTTGCCCCTGGGCGCCGCCCTTTTTGTGAAGGAGATACGGTACTGGCGGTTTGACTGGATGGATTTGTGGGTGGTGCTTTTCGCCATCAGCGGTGGGTTGTCAGAGGGTTTGAGTACGGCGCTGGCCGACGGTACATGGCGAAATCTGTTGGCAGTGAATGGTCCGCCGGTCGACCAGAATATTGCGAATGGACTCTTGCAGACTTTCGAAGCGGTTTGCACCATGGTGCTGCCCTACATGCTAGGCAAACTACTGATTGAGCGACATGGCGTGGATGCCGCTTCGGCACGGAAGCGCACGGTGCGGCGGATGGTGGTGTTGATGGCGGTAGTGGCGGGAATCAGCGTGATCGATTTCCTCACTGGCAGGAGTGTCTGGCAGACGGTGGGCAGGCACCTGTTCCCCGACCAGATTGTGGGTTGGACGGTGCAGAAGCGCTGGGGATTCGGTCGCGCTGCCGGCCCGTTTGCCCATGCCATTCTGGCGGGAATGATCTTTCTGATGGGCCTGATCTATTGCTTCTGGTTGAGGATGTTTGCGCCGAACTGGGGAACGCGGCGAGTATTCAGCGGAATGGCTCTGACGGTGCGCGGCCTGGTGCTGTGGGCAATTGTGGCGGGGCTGCTGATGACTCAATCGCGCGGGCCGTGGATTGGAGTGGGGCTGGCGCTGGTGATGGCATTGCTGCTTAGCAAGCTGCCGCTGGGCAAAGCTGTGACCGCTTTTATTTGCGTGATGGCCGTTTTTTCAGTTGTCGCTTACAGCTATGGAAAGCGCTACACGGAAGGGGACATCAACCATGTGGCGAGCGAAGCGCAAAGGAACGCGATTTATCGCAGGATGCTGATTCGGACGTATCTGCCGCTCATCCGCGAACGGAAGGCTTTTGGCTGGGGCACCCTGACTCTGCCGACAATGAACGGCCAAAAGTCGGTGGACAACGAATACCTGCTGCTCGCGGCGGCGCAGGGGTTGACGGGTTTGGGATTGTTCCTCTTCATTCTGTTGGGCAGCGGAATTCGCTTGTTCCGACTTGCGCAGCGAAAGCTGGAGATGGAAGACAAGGCGCTCGTGTTTGCGCATTTAACTGTGCTGATGGGCCTCATGACCTCTTTAACGACGGTTTATCTGGGCGAACAGGCGTTGATTCTTCTGTTCCTCGTCGTAGGCTGGATTCACGGGATGAATCCAATTGGATCGGGTGGCGCCAGGCAGAATGCTGTGCAGGGTTTCCAGTTTCAAAAGGTTTTGAGTTGATGGGATGATTGTTCTCATGCGTGCGCGGCACGTGAGATGCAAATTGGTTTGGGCTAAGCAGCAGGCATGGGGAAGTAGAGAGCATTGATGGAGCGGTTTTCAATTCAGGCACTGGCGGTGGTGATGGCGATGTTCGCCACCCCGCTGTTTTTCGATCTCGCGTTGTGTATTGCGGGCAATCTGTTCAGGGCACGCAGTCCGCGCGCCCAGCATCGCCGGGAAATTCGGCTGGCGGTGGTTGTTCCTGCGCACGATGAAGAGCAGATGATAGCGCGCACGGTGCATTCGTTGAAGGCTGCGGATCGCGTCACGGCGATCTATGTGGTTGCGCATAACTGCTCCGACGGCACGGCCAAGGTCGCAGCCCAGGCCGGTGCCCAAGTGGTGGAACTGAACAACAGTAAACTGCGCGGCAAGGGCGCTGCGCTGCGGCATGGTTTCAAGTCCGCGCTTGCCGGCGGCGCCAACGCGGTGCTGGTGGTGGACGCCGATTCCCTGGTGAGCGGGAACCTGATTGACGCAACCAAGGACCTGCTCGAAAAGGGCGCGGACGCGACGCAATGCCGGTATGAGTTGGAACTCACAGAAGCGTTCGCCCGCGATCCGATGGCGCGGTTGAGGGCCCTGGCTTTTCGCGGCATGAACGTGCTGCGGGCGCGTGGACGCGCGGGCCTGGGCTACTCTACCGGCTTGTTTGGCAATGGGTTTGCCTTGACCGGTTCGCTGCTGGAACGCGTCCCTTTCAATGCCAACAGCATTGCCGAAGACGTGGAATACTACACCAGGCTGGTGGAAGAGGGTGTGCCGGTTTACTGGCTCGGCAATGCCTTTGTGCATGCGCATAGTCCGGCTTCAGGTAAGGCACAGGCCGCGCAAGAGGCTCGTTGGGAAGGTGGGCGGCTGCGCGTGGCAAGCCGTGCAAGCGGCAAGTTGTGTGGGGCTTTGCTTTCGGGCAGGTGGCAGGCAATTGAAACACTGGCCGACGTTTGGAGCCTTCCCCTCTCGCGTGGCGTTCTTTCCCTGCTGCTGACAATCTTTCTTGCGGTTCATTGGCTGCATGTGTTCGCGCTCGCATGCACTGCGGTCACGCTGCTCTATGTGGTGCAGGCCGCGCTGCTTGGCGATGAGCCGATGAGGGACCTGTTGGCTTTGGTGGCCGCTCCCTTATATCTATTCTGGAAGGCTTTGATCACCCCGCTCGTGCTGCGACAGAGCCGCAAGCGCGCGGAGTGGGCGCGCACCAAGCGTGAGGTGCATCAGCCATGACGCCAACGCCCCTCGTCTCTGAACCGCTCGACGAAGCGTCGGCCAGTGCCGCGCATGGAAAGATTGAGTGGTCAATGGACCCGGAAGCCGCCTTGGCCCTGGGCAGTCCAGACTCCGCCCGCGAGCCGCTTGTCGAGGTAAACAGGAAGTTTGGCCGAAACGTCATGGCCACCATCTTCTCCCGCATCGTCAACATGGCGCGCGGTGTGTGCCTGGTTCCTTTCCTGCTCAAGCACATCGGCCTTGAAGCGTACGGGATCTGGACTACGATCTTCATCCTGGTGACGTATGTCGGGCTCACCACAATGGGCGTCTCCAACGTCTATATCAAGTACGTCGCGGAGTTCACCGCCAAGCGCCAGTTCGACAAGGCAAATGCTTTGTTGTCGACAGGACTTGCCGTTACCATCCCCCTTTGCGCCGCTATTTTTGCTTGCTTTTTCCTTGGCTGGAACTGGTATGCGCCATGGCTGCACCTGCCTCCGGCATTCGCCGGCGATGGCAAGGAAGCCGTGCTCGTTGTGCTGGGCGTGTTTCTCTCAAGCATCGCTTTCAATGCCTTTGGCGACATGCTGACCGGAACCCAGCAGATTGCCTCCACGCAGGTGTTTCTCACCATCGGCATCCTGGCCGAGTTCGTACTGATCGTGGTCCTCGTCAGCGCGGGACGCGGCATTCGCGGGCTGGCCGAGGCTTACCTGGCGCGCATACTCATCAACGACGGTCTCACCTGGTGGTGGGCTCACCGCACAATCAAGTGGCTGCGGCTGTCCCCTCGCCTCGTGCATCGGGACTCACTCAAGTATGTGGTCCACTTCGGTGGCCTTGTCCAATTGCAAAGCATGCTCGCCATCTTCCAGGCCTCGGTCGACAGGCTTGTTGCTCTGACCACGATCGGCGCTTCGGCCGCGGGATTGCTGGACGTCGCCAAGAAGTGGCCAACGTCGCTGTCGTCGATCCCGACGGCGTTTTTTGCCGCGCTGCTGCCCGCTGCCTCGCATGTGGATGCGGCTTCGGACCGGTCGGAATGGCTGGGCAATCTGCAAAAGCTCTACCTGAGTGCGTCACGCTATTCAAACCTCTGCACAGCGGCCTTCGCTTCCGCAATGGCCCTTTGGTCATCGTCAATCATGCACGTTTGGCTGGGGCCGGCATTACCGATGAGGGACGCGCTCATCCCCCTGTTTGTGTTATTCAGTATTGCAATGCAGTTCCATATGCTGACAGGACCGGGTACGTCTGTCTTCCGAGGCATGGGCCGTGTCTACGAGGAGTTCCATTACTCGGTTCCAAACCTGCTTCTGCTGGCTGTGACACTTCCGTTTTCTCGCTGGTTCCTTGGCCGGTGGACGCCCTTCGGAATTGGCGTCGCGGTGAGCGTGGCGACGGTCGGGTCAGCTTGCTGGCTGATGGGCCGTGTGCTGTTTGTTCTGGATTTGAAGCTGTCGCGCTTTTTGCGCGTCGTGGTGCTGCCGGGGTTTTCCTGCTACCTGGTGGCGGGGTTGCTGGCATGGCCGGCCGCGCGGTTGGTAGCGATGGGCAATCGCTGGCAGGGTGCGGGCGTTCTGGCTGTTACCGGCGTCCTTTATGCGGTGGGAATCGCCGCTGTGCTGCATCGCTGGGTGTTGACGAACGAAGAGAAGCAGAAGGCAAACAGGCTCGTTCGCAGCGGCCTGCAAGTGTTCCGGGACCGGGAGGCGACGGCATGAACGATCGATTCGGTCCCGCTCAACCCGCCCGCAAGGCTCGGGTCGTGGTTCTGCTGGCGGTTCTCTGCTGTACTGCATCCGTGTTATCTGCGCAGGATGCCAACAACTCGGCCGACCCTCAGTTGAAGCCTAACCCTCTGGAA
>Ga0302270_10003214_pt1 | contig 15553 bp, 10 predicted proteins | sample III_Bog_E2_3_FD_198773 | JGI IMG/M metagenome (GOLD analysis project Ga0302270, IMG submission 198773) | Peat permafrost microbial communities from Stordalen Mire near Abisko, Sweden - III_Bog_E2_3 | ecosystem: Environmental > Terrestrial > Soil > Wetlands > Peat | place: Sweden: Abisko... | reverse complement strand
CTTGGCCGCGATGACTCCCGCCAGGATGACGAGGGTCCACCATTGGGGCAGGCGCTGGGGGTCCCTGATCTCGTTGACGGCGTGCCAGCCCACGCCGGCGCTCGCGCCCAGGACAACCACGGAGGTGAACAGGCCGGCCACGGCCTCGGCCTTGCCATGGCCGTAGGGATGGTTGGCGTCGGGCGGCCGGGCGGCCCACTTGAACCCCGCCCAGATCAGGACCGATATCGCGATGTCGCAGAAGGACTCGATGCCATCGGCCACCAGGGCGTAGGCATTGCCGAGAACGCCGCCGCCGACCTTGATCATTCCGAGCACCACGTTCAGGACCATGCCGCGCACGACGAGGCGCGCGCCCTTCTGGGCCCTGTCCATGATGCCTGCCTGGTGTGCGGGAATCTCCATTGCGGGGCGACCCTTGGGTGCCCGGGGGAAAATCTCAACACCTCGCCGTTGACCCTGCGCGGAACCGCTCCATGATCACGGGCCGCAATGGCCGCACGCACCAGCTCGATGCCGAACGACCCCGTCAAGCAGTTCTCGGTGTTTGCCGAGAACAGGGTCGGCCGTCTCTACGACCTTACCTCCCTGATGAAGGAGAACGATGTGCACATCATGGCGATCACCGTCCTTGACACGACCGACAGCTCGATCATCCGCGTGGTCGTGGACGACCCTGACAAGGCACGTGAGCTATTGATAAGCAATGACTTACCATACGGAGAATGCAACATCCTGGCCGTTGAGATCACCGACGAATCGGAACTCAAGAACGTCCTGGCGGCGCTCCTTGAGGCCGAGATCAACACGAACTACATCTACAGCTTCATCCGCAGGCCCGCCGACCGCGCGGCCCTCGCCATCAGCGCCGAGGATGCGGACACCGCGGCCCAGTCCCTGGGCAAGCGCGGGTTCAAGGTTCTCCAGCAGAACGATATTTCGCGCTAGGGTCGCGACCCGGGACTATTCGGCGACCTGGCCTGGGCCCTCGGCGTCGAGCTCATAGATACCGGTCATGTACCCGCTCTCGAAGGTGGCGCGCACCTTGAAGAGCCCGCGGAAGGATATCGGGACGTCCTGCGTGATGGGAACCCCCTGGGGGATCCTGACGATCACCCAGTCGTTCATGTTGGGCACCGTGCCGTAACAGCAGGCCATCTGGTTGGCCATGAGCAGGAATTCCACGGCCTTGCCGTTGTCCAGCTTGGTCGGGAGCATGAATCCGGTAACGACGGCCTTCTTGCCGTTCCACTCCTTGACGACCGAGGGAATCTGCTCCTCGCCGGTCGGGGGCGAGGCCTTCGGGTTGGCGAGGGGGTCGTATTCCGGGGCAACGAACTTGAAGCCCGAGAGCCGGTCGAACCCGAGCTTCAGGTAGCCGCCGTCCAACTCCGGCGCGGGGATGCCGAGCGTGGCCGGCGCGCCCAGGCAGGCGAGCGGCAGCAGCGAGAGAATGACGAGAAGCGGCTTCACTTGGTCCACGCTACCACAAGAGCGTGTTTCGTCAAAGCGCCTGTTGCCGCGGGCGCTAGGAGATCGGAGAGAGGTTCTCGGCGACGGGAAGGCGGTACGCCTTCAACGCAGGGACCACCCCGCCGAGCGCGCACAGGGCGACGAGGCCCGCGGGCGCAAGCACGAGGACCGGGTGAAACTCGGTGAGCGAGAGCACCACGCCGGTCTGCGCCCGAATCACGTGGGCCACGGACGCAAAGAGGACCCCGTACACGACGAAGCCGGCGAACGCCCCGAGCGCCCCGATGCAGGCGGACTCCACCACCACGGCGCCAAACACCAGGCGGCGCCTCGCCCCGAGCGCCCTGAGGATCGCGATGTCCCGCTTCCGGGCGTTCATCGAGTTGTAGATGCTCGCGAGGACGGAGGCGGATGCCACGAGCGCCACCAGGTAGGCGACGAGCGCGAGCACCTGGTCAAACCAGCTGATCTTTGCGAAGAGCTCCGCCAGGATCGCGCCCACGGGGTACGCCAGCGTGAGCCGGTTGCCCTGCTTGTTGATCATGATGTCGAGCATGAAGCCCGCCGTGGGCGAGCGGAGCTTGATCAGCACGGCGCTGATGTCGGTCGCAGCCTTGGGGTCGTGCCCGCTCATGGTCTGCACGCCCTTGATGGGGATCAGGACGACCCGGTCCAACGGCGTGCCCGTGGGTTCCATGATGCCCACGACCGTGTAGAGCTCGGCATGCTGGGCCGCAGGGTCGTACGCGAGGCCGTGGAACGGGTGGAAGGTGTCGCCGAGCTTGAGCCCGAGACGGCCCGCGGCGAAGCTTCCGACCACCGCCTCCTTTGCGTCGGGCGAGAAGACCCTGCCGCCCGGGGCGAAGGCGTACCTTGCCCCCGGGGCGTACTCCACGTCCGAGAATAGCTCGGGGATCGTGCCGACAATCCGGTACCCCTTCAGGTTGTCGCCCACGGCGATCGGGATGGCCGTCTTCACCGCGGGGTGCCTGCGGATGGACTCGTAGTCCTGCCACGCCAGGTTCCCCGGGGACGCCTCCAGGTGGAAGATCGCGTTGAGCACGAGCTGGAGCTTCGAGCCGCGGGCCCCGAGCACGGCGTCAAACGCCGTGGTCGTGCGCAGGAACGACTTCTGGGCCTGGGCCTTGACCATCCACACGCTCATCAGGAGCCCGCCCGCGAGTGCCAGGCTCCCGGCGGTCACCAGGGTCGAGAACGCGTGCTGCCGCAGGCTGCGGTAGACGATGAGGAGGAGCGTCATGGCGACCGGGCCGCGGCGGCATTGAGGGCCGTGAAGTCCTGAACGTTTGCGAACTGGCCGAGGACCTCCTCGTCGTGGCTCACCAGGAGCAGCGACGCCCCGTTCTCGCGGCAGGCCTCCCGGATGAGCGAAAGCGCCTCGCGCGCGTTGCGGCGGTCGAGGTTGCCGGTGGGTTCGTCGGCCAGGACGAGCGCGGGCCTGTTGGCGAGCGCCCGGGCCACGGCGACGCGCTGCTGCTGTCCGGTCGAGAGCTGCCGGGGGAAGTGCTCGAGGCGGTGGCCCAGCCCGACCCTCGCGAGCAGCTCTCGCGCGCGCCCGTAGTCGGCGCCGGCTGGGGAAAAGCTCATGCCGAGGACCACGTTCTCGACCACCGTGTAGCCCTGGAGCAGATTGAAGGTCTGGAAGATGTAGCCGAGCTTGGCGGCCCTGAGCCGGTCGCGGGCCGGCTCCGGCAGCGCCGCCATGTCCGAGCCGTCGATCCTGATACTTCCGGAGTCGGCGGCCAGGATCCCGGCCACAAGGTTCAGAAACGTCGTCTTGCCGCACCCGCTCTCGCCGCGCAGCGCCCTCTCCTCCCCCAGCGCGAGCGAGAACTCCGCAATGCGCACAACGTCCGCCCTTGAGCCGTCCGGCCCTGGGTAAGACTTATGCAGGTCCCTCACTTCAAGCATGACCGGTCCACCATGGGAAGACGCGCGCCAATGCCAAACGTTTTGCGCCATTCCGACGCTAGGCGCGGGGTTGCATCGGCCCGCGAAGTCGCCAAGATGGCCCCCATTCCATGCCGTACGCTGCGTATGAGTTGGTGATCCTCGGTTTCCTGATCGTCGCCAACGGCCTGATGACGGCGGCGGAGACGGCGTTCGTGTCGGCCAAGAAGGTGAAGCTGCTGAGGATGGCGGAGTCGGGAAGCGAGGGGGCCGGGGCCGCGCTCGTGATCGCCGAGCACCCGGGAAGGTTCCTGGGGCTCGTCCAGTTCTGGCTCACGCTGACCTGCGTGATCGCCGGCGTGGCGCTCGTGTCCTCTGCGGCCGAGGGGTTTGCGTCCTGGTTCGCCCACTGGCCCGCGGTGGCGCCATGGGCCGAGACATTCGGGCTCGTCGCGGGCACCCTGATCATCAGCGCGGCCATGCTCCTGTTTGGCGAGCTCCTGCCCAAGAGGATCGTGCTTGCGAACCCGGAGCGCGCGGCGGCGATCCTCGGGCCGGCGATGCGCATGTTCTCGAAGGTCGTGAGCCCGTGCTCGGCCCTCCTGGGCCTCGCAAGCGAGGCGATCGCCAAGACCCTGGGCTTCAAGCTGCGGCCCGTCTCGGAGACCGTGGGCGACGACGACGTGCGCGCCCTGGTCGAGCGGGGGCTGCACGCCGGGGTCTTCAAGAGGGCGAAGAAGGAGATGGTCGAGGGCGTCCTCTCCCTGGACAAGCTCCTCGTCACCACGATCATGACGCCCCGGACCAAGATCGTCTTCCTTAACATCGACGACAACGAGGAAACCAACTGGAGGAAGATCGTCACCAGCGGGCACTCGCACTTTCCCGTCTACCAGAAGAACCGGGACCAGGTGGTCGGGATGGTCTCCGTGAAGTCGCTCTGGGCGAATTCCGCCATCGGCCTGCCGACGGCCCTAAAGAACCTGCTCGTCCCCCCCTTGATAGCGCCCGAATACATGACCGCGATCCAGCTCCTGGAGCAGTTCAAGAAGACCGGGCGCCACACCGCAGTCGTGTCGGACGAGTTCGGGGCGGTGCAGGGCCTCGTGACCCTGATCGACGTCTTCGAGGCGATCGTGGGCGACCTTCCGGAGCCGGGCCAGCGCAACACCTCCAGGGCCAAGCGAAGGGAAGACGGCTCATGGGTCGTCGACGCGACGCTGCCAATCGCCGAGTTCAAGTCGGTCATCGGGATCAAGGACAGCCTTCCCAACGAGACCGAGGCCGAGTACAGGACCACCGGGGGCTTCGTCGTGACCCAGTTCGGCCGGATTCCCGACGTGGGGGACCGCTTTGAGTGGAAGGGATGGAAGTTCGAGGTGGCCGAGATGGACCGGCGCAGGGTTGACTCCCTGATCGTCTCAAGCGCCACCCCCCAGGTCCCGGTGCCGAAAGCCGCGGAGTAGGCGCAGGGTGCGAATAACTTGTCGGCAAAGGGGCGTTGCGTTTGAGTCTGACGCCGCCGACGTTTCGCGCATGGCGGACACATGCAAGATGCCTTCACCGGACAACCGACCCGCATCCGCGGCACCGTCCTCCCGGGCCCGGACGGGAGAACCGCTCTTCAGGACGATCACGAGCGACGACTGGAAGCGCTCGCTCGACTTGGCAAGGCGGCAGCCGAATGCGATCTCCGAGCAGATTCGGACCGCGATCTCGTCCTCCTCGCGGAAGACGAGGTGATTCTCCTGGAGGGCGCGGGCGCCGAATGGGCTGCCCTGGGCGCCGCAATCCGGGCGTTTCGGGCCCTTCTTCCCCTTAGGCCGCTCGCCGACTTCGGGTTCCAGGCGAGCGAGGAGAATCCCCTTGAGGAGTCAAATCCCGCCCTCCGGCGGATCGGGGTCGGCGTCGAGGCGTGGGCCTTCGCCTCGGCCGACGGCTCGGTCTACAAGTTCTACCTGCCCCGCGAGGAGAAGCGCGTCGGGAGCGCGTTCGGCTTTGAGCGCGGGGAGGAGACCCTTCTTCAGGCTCGCGCCGGCCTGGGTGACTACCGGGCCCTCCTGGAGAAGCTCCTGATCATCCAGGTCCTCGGGGGCATGGCGACGGAGGTGGTCGCCATGACGCCGGAGGGCATCCTCGTGGCCAAGCAGGTGCACGGGGAGCCGATGCCGCAGGGTGACGACATGTCGGGGGACCTTCCGGAATCCCTGATTGAGATCCCGTCGCGCTTCCTCAGGGCCGACCGGGACCACCCGCGCCTGCTGTTCCTCTCGGGAACGCCCTTCCTTGTCGCGGACCTCCACGCGCGCAACTTCGTGCGCGCCGCGGACGGTTCCCTGCGCGTGATCGACCTGGTCGCGGGCCCCTGGCCCGCAGGCGATGCCCTGCGGGAGCCCCTGGTAGCCTCGTGGCTCTCCCGGGTAAGGGCCGACCCGGCGGCCCCGGCCCTGCCCATGGCGCCGGACGCGGAGCTCTGAGGGAGTGCTAGCTGCTCTGGCCGGCGATCACCTTCAGGACGTCCTCGGCCTGTTTCGAGGTCTTCGCACTGTAGTCGGCCCACACGATCTTGCCGTCCTTGATCAGGAAGGCCTCGCGGCTGGCAAAGTGCCCCATCATGGGAACGCTCTTCACGGTGACGCCAAAGGCGTTGATCACGGTCTGGTCGGGGTCGGCGATCAGGGTGAACGGGAAATGGTACTTCTCCTTGAACGCCTTCTGGGCGTCCGCCTGGTCCAGGCTCACCCCCAGCACCACCACGCCCTTCTTTGTGAGGTCCTCATAGGCGTCGCGCAGCGAGCACCCCTGGGCCGTGCATCCGGGCGTGTCCGCCTTCGGGAAGAAGTAGACCAGGGTGTAGGTCTGCTTGGCATAGACGTCGCCAAAATTGAGTTTCTGTCCCGTCTCGGTGATTCCGGTCACGATCGGGGCGCTGTCGCCCACCTTAAGCTCGGCTTTTGCGGTTGTGGACATGGTAAGGGCGGCTGCGGTCACGAACAGGGTGAAAAATGTCGGTTTCATTGCGCTGGGAAGCTGTCCCTTTGGTCGGGTTATTGCAAGCTGACGGGCACATTTGGGAATCGGTGGGTTAGGGGCGCCTTTTCCGGAACCTTTTGGGGTCCCGGAAAGACTAAAAAGCTCCTCCCGGGGGCGTCCGCTTCCCGGCATTGCATTTGTGCGCTTTCTCTGTAAGCAGCATTACCTTCATGCCATTCCTATCGACCCCAAGAAACCGGCTGTCCGGCATCAAATTTGCAGGCCTTTCACTTCTGGTTTCTTTGAGCGCCGCTATCAACGCCCGTTCGCTGACCCTCCCCAACGATGGTTTTGACCCGAACGCCAACGGCCAGGTCACCGTCCTGCAGGTTCAGCCGGACGGCAAGATATTGATGGGGGGCTATTTTACGCAGATCCATCCCTATGGCACCCCGGTTTCCGGGCACGGCTATGTCGCCCGCCTTAACCATGACGGGACGGCGGACGGCAGCTTCACCCCGAACGCCAACAACGTCGTGAACGCGATGGTGCTGCAGCCAAACGGCCAGATCATCATCAGCGGCAAATTCACGACCATCCAGCCGACCGGCAGCAGCACCCCGGTCACCCGCAATTACGTGGCCCGCCTCAATGCCGACGGGACCCTCGATTCGGTGTTCAACCCGAACGCAAACGGGGTCGTCTATGCCGTGGCCTACCAGCCCAACGGCCAGATCATCATCGGCGGCGGCTTCACGACGGTCCAGCCGAACGGCTCCTCGGCCCCGGTCACCCGCAACCACATCGCGCGGTTCAACGCCGATGGCTCGCTGGACACGACCTTCAACCCGAACACGGACAAGACGGTCCTCTCCCTCGCGGTGGTCCCGACGGGGCAGATCCTCGTTGGAGGCGGTTTCTCGACGGTCTCGCCCAACGGCGGGTCCGCCACCACGCGCAACTGCGCGGCCCGCCTGAACGCCGACGGTTCGCTCGACACCGGGTTTGACCCAGAACCCAACGGCAGCGTGAGCACGATCCTCGTGCTCCCGAGCGGCCAGGCGATTTTCGGCGGCGAGTTCACAACCCTCCAGCCAAACGGAGCCAACACCGCCCTCCAGTGCGACTTCCTCGCGAGGATCAACACGGACGGCACGCTGGATACCAGCTATATCATCAACCCGCTCGGGGCCGTGTCGGCGGTGGCGCTGCAGCCGGACGGGAAGCTCCTGGTCGGAGGGGCGTTCACCCAGGTGTACCCCGAGAACGGCCTTGCCGAGACCACGTCCACCTACATCGCGAGGATCAGCCCCGACGGGACCCTCGACGGCGGCTTCATTGTAAACCCGAACCAGGCCGTGAACGCCATTGCGGTGCAGTCGGACGGCAACATCGTGATCGGCGGCTACTTTACGAGCCTGTCCGCGGTCGACGCCCCTGCGGCGATCACGCGCAACTACATCGCGCGGGTGACCACCTACGGCATCCCCGACGCCTCGTTTGCCCCCGACAGCGTGGGAACGGTGTTCAGGTCGGTCGCGCTCCCGAGCGGGCAGGTCATCGTTGGGGGTTCCTTCCTGAGCATCGGTGGAAAGAGCCAGGGCTACCTGGCGCGCCTGAACGCCGACGGATCCGTCGACAGCACCTACACCCCAAAGCTGAACGGCCCGGTGCAGGCGCTCGCCCTCCAGTCGGACGGAAAGATCGTGATCGGAGGGGCCTTCACCGAGATTGACGGGTTCCCCCGGACCTACATGGCGCGGCTCAATACCGACGGAACGATTGACGGTCCGTTTAATCCCACGCCCAACTCCAACGTCTTCGTCCTGGCGGTCACCTCGAACGGGCAGATCCTCGTGGGCGGCCAGTTCACCGCCTTCACGCCCAACGGGTCGACCAATTCCTACGGGGTTTCGTCCTTCGCCAGGATCAACACGGACGGCTCCCTGGACACGCTGTTCAATCCCGCCCCCAGCGGGGCGGTCTATGCGATCGCCGTGCAGACCGACGGGCGGATCGTCGTTGGCGGGGCGTTCACCTCGATCGCGGGGGCGACCCGCGGCTACGTGGCCCGGCTCCTGTCGACCGGCGCCATCGACACGTCTGTTTTTGACCCGGAGCCGAACGGCAACATCTATGCGCTCGCGATCCAGTCCGACGGAAAAGTGATCATGGGCGGCGGGTTTGCGGGTGTCCTCCCCCAGACCGGCAAGATCGGGCCCGGCACCACGACCACCACGACGGACGCCGGGGGCAACCCCGTCGTTATGCCGCAGCCCGGATACAGCGCCACGACGGGCATCTACGCCAACCACCTGGTGCGCGTGCAGACCGATGGCGAGATGGACTTCTCCTTCACCCCCGACCCGAGCTCCGACGTCCTTTCGATCACGGTCCTGAGCGACGGAAGCGTGATCGCCGCGGGTGCTATGACCTCCTTTGCACCCAACGGGACCGGGACCGGCACCATCCGCAACTACATCGGGAAGATCAGCTCCACCGGGGTCCTGGACCCCACCTTTAACCCCAACGCAAACGCGCTGATCAACACGGTCTCGGTCCTTCCGAACGGCAACCTGCTGCTGGGGGGCTCGTTCTCGACTCTCCAGCCGGACGGGGCCGCCAGCCCGACCAATGACAACCTGGTCGCCGTCGTGAACCCGGACGGGAGCCTGAACACGTCGTTCGCCTCCGGGGTGAACTCGGCGCCAAGCGGACAGGTGGCCGCCATTGTCCAGCAGGCCAACGGACAGTTCCTGGCGGCCGGCTCCTTCCAGCCCTTGGCCGGCAACACCTCGGCCTACCTGGCCCGGTACAATCCGGACGGGACGCCCGACAACAACTTCTACACGGCGATCGACGGCCCGGTGAACACGGTTTCGATCCTGCCGACCGGCGCGACCAACCTGACCGCAACGAGCGCGGCCGTCTGGCTCGAGGCCAACAGCGCGGTGCGCCATGTCTTCGTGACCGATGGAACCGGCGAGGTCACCGCCGCGGCCCAGCAGTCCGACGGGAAGGTGATCATCGTCGGCCAGTTCATCGGCTTCGCGAACTCGCAGACCACGACGAACATCGTGCGTCTCAACGCCGACGGGACGCTGGACACGACTTTCAACCCGTCCACGAACGGGCTCATCAACACCGTCGCCATCCAGCCGAACGGGCAAATCCTGATCGGCGGCAACTTCACGCAGGTCTACAGCACCGCGACCGCGTACCTCGCGAGGCTCAACGCGGACGGGACCCTGGACACGAGTTTCTCGCCGCAGCCCAACCTCCAGGTGCTCGCGATCGCACTCCAGCCCAACGGCCAGATCGTGATCGGCGGAGACTTCACCTACCTGGCCTTCGGCACGACGACCGCGTCGCCGGTCAGCTACTGCGCCAGGATCAACTCGGACGGAACCCGCGACACGACCTTCGAGCCGCAGCCCAACGGCCCCATCTACTCGCTGGCCATCAACTCGACCGGCCAGATCCTGATGGGCGGGTCCTTCGGCTCGGTCTCGCCGAACAATGGAACCGCCTACATTGTCAATGACCTGGCCAGGATCAACTCGAACGGCGGCATCGACACGGCGTTTTACCCCGACCCCGATGGCGCGGTCACGTCGATGGTGCTTGAGCCGAACGGCCAGCTTATCGTGGCCGGCAGCTTCACGGGTTTCGAGCAGAACGCCAACATCACGGGTGTGACGGCGGGCAGCATCGTGAACCGCAGCTACATCGCCCGCATCAACACCGATGCGACGGTGGACGCTTCGTTCAACCCGAACCCCAACGGCACCCTGACGTCGGTGGCGCTGGCCTCCAACGGCCAGATCTATTTCGGCGGAAGCTTCAGCTCCGTGCAGCCCAACCTTCAGGGCTACCCGGTGACCCGCTCCAATGTGGCCCGGGTCAATTCCGACGGCACGCTCGACGCCTCGTTCGACCCGTCGATCAACGGCACCGCCAACACCGTCGTGCCCCTCGCGGACGGGTCGGTCTTCGTGGGTGGCGATTTCTCGTCGATCCAGGTCGGCGGCGCGTACCTTGTCGGGGGCAGCTTCGCCCACGTTGGCGGAAACGCGGTCTCGGATCTCGCCCTCCTCAACAGCGACGGCACGTTCAACTCGACCTACGGCGCCAATCCCAACGGGGTCGTGAACACGATCGCCGCCCTTCCCAGCGGGCAGGATGTGATCGGCGGGGCCTTCACGACGATGAGCGGGCTTCCCAGCTCCTACCTTGCGCGCGTCAATGCCGACGGGTCGCTCGACGCCACGTTCAGCGCGCCCGCGAATGCGCCCGTAAACACGGTCGTGGTCGAGCCGAACTCGCAGCTCCTTGTCGGCGGAACCTTCACCAACATCGGGGGCACGGCCGTCACCTACCTCGCGAGGCTCAATCCCAACGGAGGGACCGACCCGACCTTCGCGCCCGTGCTCAACGGCGCCGTGGACGGGCTCGTCCTGCAGCCCAACGGCCAGATCGTTGTCGCGGGCGCCTTCACCAGCGTGGATGGCCAGCCCGAGGTCGGCCTTGCCCGCCTTAACCCGGACGGATCGCTTGACGGGACATTCAACCCCGGGGTGAACGGCAGCGTCCAGGCAATCACGCTCCAGGTGGACGGCACGTTCTTTGTCGGCGGCTCGTTTTCCACCATAGGCGGCCAGCAGATCGCAAACGTCGCCCACCTGTTCTCGAACGGGGCCGTGGACGCGTCATTCAACCCGAGCCCCAACGGGACCGTGAACGCGCTGTCGGTGCAGGGGGACGGCAAGCTGTGCATCGGCGGGAACTTCTCGACGGTCGGCGGGATGGCGCGCTCCCTCCTTGCACGATTCTCGACCCTTTCGCCCGTCACGCAGTCGATCACGGTCAGCCCGGACCAATCGACGTTCACCTGGACGCGGGGCGGGAGCGCCCCCGCCCTGTCCTCGGTCATCATCGCCGAGTCGACCGACGGCATCAACTGGACGAACGTCGGCATAGCGAACTCGACGGACGGGATCACCTGGCAGATCACCGGGCTAAGCCCGTCGGGAACGAACCTGTTCCTGGTGAGGGCGACCGCAGTGACCCTGTCCTCAGAGTACAGCTCGGGCGGCCTCCTGCAGACCGCCTTCCTCTCGAACTCGCTCACAAGCCCGGTCATCGACTCCGTCCCGGCCGTGACCGCGCTCGCGGGCTCGCCGTTCAACTTCACGGTCACCGCCACGTCCTCGCCGCGGGTCTTCACCGCTACCGGCCTGCCCCCGGGCCTGAGCATCAGCAGCAGCTCGGGCCTCATTTCGGGGACGCCGACGGCCACGGGCACCTTCACGGTGACGGTGACGGCGGCCACCTACGGCGGCAGCGCCACGTCGATCCTGACGATTACGGTCGCGTCCTCGACGGGCGGCGGCAGCCAAACCTCGAACTCCTCGGACCGCCTCCTGAACCTCTCCTCCCGGGCGTTCCTGCCCGGCAGCCAGGTGCTCATCGCCGGTTTCGTGATCTCTGGCACGAGCCAAAAGACCGTGCTGCTCAGGGCCGTCGGCCCGGGCCTCGGCTCGTTTGGCGTGAACAGCTACATGGCCACGCCCCTGCTTGAGCTCATCGGCCCGTCGGGCAACCTGATCAGCAAGAACAGCGGCTGGGGCGGCACCAGCGCCCTGTCGGCCGTATTCGCACAGGTGGGCGCCTTCGCCCTCGCGCCCACAAGCGCTGACGCCGCCATGGTGGCCACGCTCCCGCCCGGCGGCTACACGATCCACGTGTACGACCCGACGGCAACGGGCGGCGTCGTGCTCGCCGAGATCTACGACGCCAGCGCGTCGCCCCTCTCGGACCCGGATAGGTTGATAAACCTCTCCGCGCGCGGGACCGTCAGCCAGGGCGAGGGAGCGCTGATAGGGGGCTTCGTCGTAGGAGGAAGCGTGAACAAGAGCGTCCTGATCCGGGGCGTGGGCCCCGGCCTCGCCGCATTCGGCGTGACCGACGCGATCCCCGACCCGGTCCTCAAGGTCTACGACGCGAACGACAACCTCGTCGCGCAGAACGGGTCATGGTCGATCCAGTCCTCGTCGGGCCCCTACCAGACCCTGACCTCGGCGGCCGGGATCACCGCGGCGGATGCGAGCGTCGGTGCGTTCACCCTGACCAACCAGAACGACACCGCCCTCATTGTGGACCTGCCCCCCGGCTCGTACACCTTCCAGATCACGAGCGCCAGCAACGCCACGGGCGAGGCGCTGGGCGAGGTCTACGAGCTGCCCTGACCGGCGCCCGATCCTACCAATCGTCGCTTCTAAACGGCGCCGCGGGAAGCCCGGCGCCGTTGTAGAGGTTCGCCTCGGGGGCGTTCCTCCAGGCATAGCGGACGGCGACCGGTTGTTTCACGAGCGGCGACTGGACAAGGAGCGTGCTTCCCTGGATCACGGCCTTGGCGGGATGGAACACCTTGTCCGCCCCGGCGACCTCGAAGGACTGGAGCGGCTTGTCGGAGGCCGTGATGCCCTCTCCCGTGAACCGGAAATGGACGCGCATCGAAGCGCCCTCCGCCTCGGCTCCGGCAAAGGCTGGGCCCGAGTAGTCGACCGGTATCGCGTACACCTTCGCCTTCGCGATCAGGGCGAGTCGGCGGCCCACCTCCTGCTTGTTCCGCGGGTTGATGCTCGACGGGTCCCCGATGTCGATGGCCACCGCCTGGCCGGTCGCGGGCAGCGCGAGCGCGCGCGACTGGGCCTCCCTGAGGTTGGGCAGGGCCTCGCCGCGGCCGCTGGGGGGCGCCTTGAAATTCGCAAGCTGCACCCAGAGGAAGGGGATGTCCCCCTGCCCAAAATGGGAGCGCCAGGACGTGATGAGAGCCGGGAACTGCTGGGCGTAGGCCCCGGCGCGCCCAACATTGCTCTCGCCCTGGTACCACAGGACGCCCCGGATCGCGTAAGGCAGGACGGGGTGGATCATGCCGTTGAAGAGCGCCGCCGGGACCCAGGGGTCCTCCTTGCCCAAGGTTGCGTCCGCGCCCGCGTGCCCGTTCGAATACCCAGGGAACAAGGCGAGGGCAGCGGGGCTCATCCATGCCTCTATCGGGGTCCCCGACCAGGTGCAGTTGATGATGCCGACGGGCACCCCCAGGCGGTCGAAGATGTCCCGTGCAAAGAAGTAGCCCACGGCGGTGAACTGCCCGACGGTGCCCGGGGAGCAGACCTTCCAATCGCCGCCGGCTTCGTCGACGGGAGACGCGGACGCCCTCCTTGTCTCCTTGAAGTGGCGGATGAGCGGGAACGCGGCCGCGGCGACCTCAGCGGGCGCGTTATCGACATGAGCCCCGCTTCCGGGATCACTTACGGGGTATTCCATGTTGGATTGGCCTGCGCAGAGCCACACCTCCCCGACCAGGACGTCATGGATCGTGACGGACCCCTTCCCCGTAACCGTCAGGTCCAAGCCGGAGGGAAAGAAACGTGATCCAGCGCCCGTCCGGGCCCGCCGTTGCGCCGACGCTCTGGCCACCGAAAGCGACGCTCACGTGCTCCCCCGGGGCCGCTAGGCCCCAGACCGGGACCGGCTTGTCGCACTGGAGCACGGCATGGTCCCTAAAGAGCGGCGCCAGCTCGGGGGCCGCCCGGCAGGGAGCCGCCGCGGCTAGGGCAAACGCAAGGGAGGCGATCGGGCGCAACTGCGACATGGAGACTCCGTAGGAGCCCCAAGGAGCCCCCGGGATCAAGGAGTTTTCTCGGGCTCGGGTTTTGACCGGCCCAGAAATGCGTGCAGCTCAGAGGCGAGCTTCGGGCCAAACCCGGCCACCTCGGAGATATCCGCGACGGATGCGGCCTTGAGCCTCTCGATGCCCCCGAACCACGCGAGAAGTGCCGCCCGGCGGACCGGCCCAAGCCCCGGGAAGTCGTCAAGGAGGGACTCCCTGATCCTCTTCGAGCGAAGGTCGGCATTATAGGTGTTCGCGAACCGGTGCGCCTCGTCTCTCAGGCGCTGGAGGAGCCTGAGGCCGGGATGGTCGAGCGGCAGGTTTAGCGGGGGCCGCCCGTCGGGAAAAATGAGGGTTTCCTCCCGCTTGGCGAGGCCCACCAGCGGCGGGGGCACTATGTCCAGCGCCACGAACGCCTTCAGCGCCGCGCCGACCTGGCCCACCCCGCCGTCGATGACCACCAGGTCCGGGAACGCCCTGCCCTCCCCCTTGAGACGCCCGTACCGGCGACCGACCACCTCCTGCATCGCGCGAAAATCGTCGTTGCCCATGAAGCCCTTGATCCTGAAGCGGCGATAGTTGTCGCGGTCGGGCTTGCCGTCGGCGAACCGCACCATCGACGCGACGACGAAGGTGCCCGAGATGTGCGAGATGTCGAAGCACTCGACCGCATTCGGGGGCGCGGGCAGCTTCAGGGCGTCCCGGAGCGATTCCAGGGCCTGGCCACCCGCGCTCGGGGCCGTGGGGTCGGTGCGCTCGAAGTGCCTCGGCCTCTCAAGGGTCTTCTCCAGGGCAAAGACAATGTCCCGGAGCCCCGCGGCCTTCTCGAACTCGCGGCGCTCCGAGGCCGACGCCATCTCGGCCCTCAGGGACTCGAGCCACTGCCTGGATTTACCCTCAAGGAAGGCGCACGCAGCCTCGACACGCACCCTGTAGACTTCCGGGGTCACGCTCTCCGGGAAACCGTAGATCTCCGCCCTCACGTCGTCGTAGAGCCTCCACGACCCGTCCGGCAGCCGAACCGGCGTGGCGTCGCCCAGGAGGACGCCGAACTGGCGCCGCATCTGGGCCAGGGTCTTCCTCAGGGGCCCGCTGTGGGCAAAGGGCCCGAAGTACCTCGACGTGTCGTCCTTCCTCAGGCGCACGAGCCGAAACCTCGGCAGCTCCTCCCGCAGGTCGACCCGCACCAGGAGGAAGCGCTTGTCGTCCGTGAAATCCGTGTTGTAGCGCGGCTTCCACTGCTTGATCAGCTTGCCCTCAAGGAGCAGCGCCTCGGGCTCCGACTTCACCTCGATCGTGTCGAAGTCGGCGATCATCTCCACGAGGGCCCTGATCTTGGGGTGCAGGGTGAAGCCGCGGGACGGCTGGAAGTACGACGACACCCGTCGCTTGAGCGCCTTCGCCTTGCCGACGTAGATGATCCTTCCTATCCGGTCCTTCATCAGGTACACACCCGGTCGGTCGGGAAGCCTGCGGACCTTCTCCTTGAGCGTGGGAGGGACCCCGCTATCTGCTTCA